>OGJY01001143.1_pt1 | contig 32640 bp, 19 predicted proteins | sample 1572231 | NCBI WGS metagenome assembly OGJY01 (sample SAMEA2582121, study PRJEB24529) | metagenome | biome: Human gut stool | place: China | collected 2011
CGTTCACAGTGGATCATCGGTGGTGACGGTGCTTCTTATGATATCGGTTACGGTGGTTTGGATCATGTGATCGCTTCCGGTAAGAATGTTAACATCCTGGTTCTGGATACTGAAGTGTATTCAAATACAGGAGGTCAGTCTTCTAAGGCTACTCCGGTAGGTGCAATCGCTAAGTTTGCTGCTTCAGGTAAGAGAATCCGTAAAAAAGACCTGGGTCTGATGGCTACTACTTACGGTTACGTATATGTGGCTCAGATCGCAATGGGTGCTGACCAGGCTCAGACATTGAAGGCTATCCGTGAAGCTGAAGCTTATGACGGTCCTTCATTGATCATCGCTTACTCACCCTGTATCAACCACGGTTTGAGAAAAGGTATGGGTAAGAGCCAGCAGGAAGAAGCGGATGCAGTTGCATGCGGTTACTGGCACCTGTGGCGTTACAACCCGGCATTGGAAGAAGAAGGAAAGAATCCGTTCACTTTGGATAGCAAAGAACCGGATTGGGCTAAATTCCAGGACTTCCTGAAAGGTGAGGTTCGTTTCTCTTCTCTGGCTAAACAGTTCCCGGCTGAAGCTGACGAATTGTTCAAAGCTGCCGAAAGCAACGCTAAGTGGAGACTTAACAACTACAAGCGTCTGGCTAAACAGCAGTGGGGTGTTGAAGAAGAAGCATAATGGTTTGATATGCATATAGGGTAGAGAAAAACTTTACCCTTATAAAATAAAAGCGGAGATCCGAATAGAATCTCCGCTTTTTTATTCTTAATCTATTTCCTCTAAAATTGAAGCTGTGCGTTTAGAAATGGAAATTGTGCCTGATGCCAATATGGATAGATAGAAGTAACCTGACTCACATCATCCAGGCGTTTTATCTGCTCCGGTGTTAAATTCCATCCGACAGCTTCCAGGTTTTGTTTTAATTGCTCTTCCGTACTTGCTCCGATAATAAGGCTGGAAACGGTCGGGCGTTGCAATAACCAGTTTAATGCGCATTGTGCTATACTATGTCCCGTCTCTGCTGCCACCTCTTCCAATACATCCATTATATTATACAGACGTTCGTATGAAGTCGCTTCATCCGGGATTGGGCTTCCGCCACGTGCTACACGTCCATCCGCAGGAATAGGATTGTTACGTCTGTATTTACCTCCCAAACGACCTGCTGATAACGGACTCCAGATGATAGAACCTACTTTCTGGTCGATACCGAGCGGCATCAATTCCCATTCATATTCCCTGTTAAGCAAAGAATAATGAACCTGGTGCGCCACATAACGACTCCAACCATACCGTTCGGAAGCAGATAATGCTTTCATCAGATGCCAACCGGAGAAATTGGAGCAGGCGATATATCGTACCTTACCCGCTGTGATTAAGTCGTCCAAAGCACGGAGTGTCTCTTCTACAGGCGTGTTTGCATCAAATCCATGCATGTGATATATATCGATATGATCGGTATTCAGTCTTTTTAGACTGGCCTCGCAAGCATTGATCAAGTGGAAGCGGGAAGAGCCCATTGCATTGCGGCTTTCCGGATTCAGATTGAATGTAGCTTTTGTCGAAATAAGTAGTTTATTCCGAAGTCCTTCCATTGCTTTTCCTAAGATTTCTTCTGATAATCCGCCGGAATAAACGTCTGCCGTATCAAATAAGTTTACACCGGCATCCAGGCACATGTTTATCATTCGTCTGGCTTCCTCCACCTGGGTATGTCCCCATCCTTCGAAACCATTTGTCCCTCCAAAAGTAGCAGTACCTAAACAAAGTACGGGAACATACAGTCCCGAATCACCTAATTGTCTATATTCCATAACTCACCTATTAAATTGTTATTAAGATAGCATCTACAAATGTATATAAAAATTGCATGTGTTTATTTATTCTTATCTTTGTATCAAATTTAGGTTATAAGAAAAGTATGATTAAGGCAGTTTTTTTCGATATCGACGGAACATTGGTCAGTTTTAAAACGCACGAAGTCCCCCAATCCACCATCGAAGCATTGGATCTCTTACAGAAGAAAGGTATTAAAGTCTTTATCGCTACAGGGCGCCATTACACCTCTATTAATAATCTGGGCGATTTAAAGTTTGACGGATATGTGACTTTAAATGGCGGTTATTGTTTTGCAGGGGAAGATAAAGTGATCTATAAACACAGTATTCCTGATAGGGATATTGAGGCCCTGATCCGTTATATGGAAACCGAAGAGTCTTTCCCTTGTGCTTTCGTACAGGAAAAGGAAATCTTTATGAATTATAAAGATGAAACGGTGGAGGAGATATTTAATATGCTTAATTTTCCGGAGCCGCCTATCCGTCCTATGGATGAAATACGTGGGAAGACGGCTTATCAGTTGGTTTCCTTCTTTACAGCCGAACAGGAAAAAAAGATTATGACCATACTGTCCAATTGTGAATCCACCCGCTGGAATCCTTTATTTACAGATGTAGTACCCGCCGGAAGCAGCAAGCGGGTAGGGATTGATAAAATGCTGGAATACTTCAGAATACCATTGAATGAATGTATGGCTTTTGGTGATGGAGGCAACGATATAGCTATGCTTCAACATGCCGGGATTGGGGTCGCTATGGGAAATGCGGAAGACGATGTGAAACAGTATGCGGATTATATCACGGATTCTGTTGATGAAGATGGAATTTTCAAAGCCTTGAAACATTTGAACATTATTTGATCTGCTTTGTTATAACTATAAAAGCAAGCTCATGATTGACGAATTACTAGTATTTAATAAAGAGTTCGTAAAGAACAAAGGATATGAGAAGTTTATAACGAATAAGTATCCGGACAAGAAAATTGCCATTGTATCCTGTATGGATACTCGTCTGACAGAGTTACTTCCTGCCGCGCTAGGTATTAAGAATGGCGATGTGAAAGTTATCAAAAACGCAGGTGCAGTGATCTCGCATCCGTTTGGTAGTGTAATTCGAAGTTTGTTGGTTGCCATTTATGATCTGGGGGTAACCGAGATTATGATCATCGGACATTCGGATTGCGGTGCACAGCATATGGATAGCGAAGAGATGATTGAGGCAATGAAGAAACGAGGTATTCCGGCAGATCGTATTGATATGATACGTTACTGCGGAGTCGATTTTAAAGAGTGGTTGCATGGTTTTGATTCGTCAGAAGGTTCTGTAAGGAATACCGTAAACCAGGTTTGTAACCATCCGTTGATTCCGTCCGATGTTAGTGTCCGGGGCTTCGTAATCAACTCGGTTACAGGCGAATTGACAGCTGTTTAGTAGGCTGGTTGTCTTATGAAAAACTATTTCTATAGATTAAATAAATATAAACATAGAAATATTTTATATGTTTTATAGCATAGTTTTAAAGAAAGTGCTTATCTTTGCACTGTAAACAAAAAGAAAAGACAAGAGTTTAGGTTAAATTATTAATTGAGTCTTCCAAGCGTGGGAGACATAAAAATGTAAAGATTATGATGACAAGTAGAAATGAAGAAAATCTTCGTACTTTAGCGATGTTGCGTTATCAGGCTGATCGTTACCAGTCAATGAGAAATGGTACAATGAGTCAGCGAGTAAATGCTGAAATCCGCCGCCTGTTGGAAGAAATGGGCGCTAACGCAAAAAATTAAGTAAAAAGAAAGTATATTATTTTGATGTATTCTCTTCACCAGGGTCTTTTATAAAGACTGGTGAGAGATAATGGATGGGCATTCGACGCTGATAGAACAGCGAAGATTAGCCTTTTTTTATTTTCTATCCCTTACAAATCTTAGATTAATCTTTTATCTTTGTGACCGGAAGCTGAAACTAATTATTCCAATAATTTGTAAAACACAATCATACGATGAAGAGAACAGGATTATTTGTAGCATCCCTTATGCTATCTACTACCCTTTGGGCACAGTCGCCGGTCGAGAAAGGATTAGGCGTGATCAATAAAGAAAATGCAGAAGCTTATATCGGCTTTTTAGCCAGTGATGAACTGGAAGGACGTGAGGCTGGATTTCAGGGTGGCCGTATTGCTGCGGAGTATATTGTATCCAATTTGAAAACAATGGGTATCGCTCCTTTGAATGAATCTTATTATCAGCCTTTTGAGGCTTATAATAAAGAAAGGCAGAAGAGAGGTCGTTTCCAGGTTCATCCGGATTCGATTGCTCAATTGAAGCAAGGTGTACATCAAAAACTGTCGATGCGTAATATCCTGGGTAAGATAGAAGGTAAAAAACCGAATGAATTTGTTATTATCGGTGCCCATTACGATCATCTGGGATTCGATCCTATGCTGGAAGGCGATCAGATCTATAACGGGGCAGACGATAATGCATCGGGTGTATCTGCTGTACTTCAGGTAGCAAAAGCCTTTCTGGCTTCCGGTGAGCAACCGGAGCGTACTGTAATCTTTGCATTCTGGGATGGAGAAGAAAAGGGATTATTAGGATCTGAATATTTTGTACAAAACTGTTCTTTCCTGAAAGATATAAAAGGATATTTGAATTATGATATGATTGGTCGTAACTCGAATGAAGCAGTTCCTGAACAGGTTGACTATTTCTATACGGAAGCCAATAAGGCTTTCGGTGATTGGCTGAAGAATGACATCAAGAAATACAATCTGAATCTGAAACCGATCTATCATGCCTGGGATAAACCGGTAGGAGGGAGCGATAACGGAACATTTGCGAAACGCGATATACCAATTATCTGGTATCACACCAATGGCCATCCGGATTACCATATGCCGAGCGACCACGTAGAAAAGATCAATTGGAATAAGATTGTCGATATAACAAAAGCCTCTTTCCTGAATATGTGGAATCTGGCAAATGAGAAGAAGTATTAGTTGTTGCATTAAAAACAAGTGAAGAATGGATAGTAAAGGTAATCCGATAGAAACTACTTTACTGTGAAAAGTTTTAATTGATTATTTAACAAAGAGGTTATTCCTTATAAGTGAAATAACCTCTTTGTTTTTATTTTTAATCACAAATACTTGTAATGGGGATAGAATTTATGTAATTTATTTAATGATCGCTTTCTGGTTTAAAAGTTTTGGCAAATAATTATAAGTTTAGCAACTTGCCATGGATCATCAAAATTAATGGACTGGTCTTTCGCTAGTTGACGGATAGCTTTCCGGCGAGTGTCAGGATAGAGTTTCAAGAATGATTTAAGGTTACTGAAAGATACTTGCTGTCCATTCAAGATGATCCAGTATGTATTTTGAATATCTCTTTTATACACACTATTATCTGGATTGCTTAACCCTTTATTTAGCATCCATTCCATGTCTACTGAAGCCTGCCCTCCTGCTTGAGAGACTACGCCCATCGCGCCACGTTTACCTTTATAGTATAACTTTATTTTCCAATCGACCAGCAATGTTCCGTCTCCAACGGGAATACATTCAAAGAAACGGACACCTTCATGAGCCGGGACAAACTTCCGGTTCCCGATCCAGAGAGTATCTATATTCGAAGTGTTATACATCATTTGGTATTCATTACCGTCTTTGTAGTATAATTCTTGTTTTTCACAGTTGTAATTGAATTGGGTTTCGATATAGCGTTTATCAGTCAATAATATTTTTCCTTCGGTAAACTGATCAAATAGAAAAACATCAGATGATATATTCAATGCTTCCTGCGCACCCAAAATACAAGGAAATGCAAACAAGGCAAAGAGTTCTTTAAAAAAAACATGTATTATCTTCATTGTATGTATACAAAATAAAGCTATAATAGTTACCGATACTTTAGAAATTTAAAAAAACAGGAACAGCTAATTCCATACCTGTTAGTCGTTCCTGTTTGTGTCAATAAATATCAGAAGATGTTATCGAGTAATACCTCCATCTGATCCATTTACTTCAATCCGATAATAGACTTCACGATCTACTTTAATTTTGTATTCCTTTGAGCCTACTTTTGAACCATAAGGGGCAGAATCCAAAAAGCTAGTCACCACAGATGTCCCATCATATACATACACCATATAAGCAATTTGCGATGGGTTAGGACGATTTCCTACATATTCCCAATGCACCTTATAACTAAAATAAGGTCCACCTGCACCATAATCCATATGCATATCAGTCACCCAATAATTTACCCCATCTACATAATCTACTGCGATATTGACCTGTTCCATCGATGCATTCACATTCTCTACTTCGGAAGCAAATATACTACTTGTACCGAATAAGCCTAAGAAGGCTCCTAAAATTAATAACTTTTTCATGGCCTTTTACTTTTATTTATTAATACGCGTAAATTAAATATTTACCTTGACATTTACAACTGTTTTCACTCTTTTTAAAAAAAAAGCGTTCCGAATAATCGGAACGCTTTTCTATAGGGATAAGGTTAAGTCACAGACTTATTTAGCGCATCGCATTACCATTATGATTCTTAGCAGCTTCTGTACGACCTGTCCACCAAACCGGATGATCGTATGAATTCTTGTGAGCCACTTTGTCAAAGTTTTCCTTATTCTTGCTAAGCTCACCGCTCGGATAATAAATACGTTCCATGAACACGATGTTCGGAGTTGACAAGAAAGGCAGTTCACCATCAAAGTCTTTCACCAAACGACGAGCCTCGCTGTAGATTTCATACGGGTTCAAGATGTTCAAGTGGCAATACTTCTGATCGAAAATATATTTTAACTTATCTTTTGTTGACGACAAACTGGCAAACTTATTGGCAGCGATCTCCTGATAGTCTGACAAGTGACTCTGAATTTCCGACCAAGTAGGAGCCTTGGAATCTTCCTGTACATACAGGATGCTCGGAAGTGAAGATTCATTGTATGCCATGCCATTGTTGGTGTCATAATAGAATTTGGTAGAAGCATAAATAGCTTTCTTGATGCAATTTCTCGTATCAATATTACCAAACTCACCCGGCCAACGAACAGCCGCTTCTGCCAATAACAAGTTCACTTCAGTAGAACCCATTACCGGAAACTTCATATCGAAGTTAAAGTAGGTACGACGGTTGTACATGGTAGGAACACGAGACGGTTCCCAACCGTTGTTCTCAGCATCTTCGCCATGCAACATATCGTAGATTTCCTGCTCTGTATAGTACTTCGGAAGAACAGTCTCCACTTCTTCTTGTCTCAAAGGAACACCGATATAACGTCCGCGAACATCAGGCTGGAACATGGCGAACAAACGCGGGTCGAAGTCGTGGCGAGTGATTCCGTTTTCATCGCCTTCCTGGTATTCATACCCCATGATGTCTTTAACGATAGTCATAGGTGCACCACATTCATAAGCACGTTCATCAATTCCACGATAAAATGTCAACTCAAATGCGTGCGTTTTATCCATCTCCTCGAAACCGATGTCATGAGAAGCTTCTGTCAACAGACGATCCTCTGCCACCAGTTCCTTGATGGTTGCAACAGCCACATCCGGTTTCACATGGCAAAGGCGCATCGCCATACGCAAGCGGATTGAGTTGGCGAAACGAATCCAACGATCCACATCACCGCCACACAGCAAATCGCTTGCTGCAAACTTGATCTTACTACCTTCGGTATCAAACTCAAAAGCGGAAAGATCAGCAGCTGCCGTTTTCAGACGAGCCATGATGTCTGTATAGATTTCCTCCTGCGTGTCATACTTCGGATAGAACTTTTCCTCATAAGCACCTCCAGCCTCTGAATAAGGCATATCATCGTAACAGTCGGTAGCCCGTTGGAAAGCATAACACTGAATGATGTCACAACAACGCATATACACTGCGTTCTTTGCCTTCTCTTCCTCGCTCATTCCATTATAAAGCAACTTCATACCGTTAATGTTACGGCTATATTGATTACAAGTTTGATTAAACATGAAGTCGCTCAAATTAGAACCCGACCAATCGTTCCAAAGCTCAATGACCGTGTTGTACTGTGAAACATCTATATAAAATGGACTTGCACCAACACCGAGCATCTTGCCCAACGTACGCATATAGTGGTAGGTTGCCCCATAGTCATAACGGAACAGGTGACCCGGTGTTTGAGCACCGGAAAACAACAAATTGAAGTCTGCCTCTGTCAGCTTATCCGGATTGTAGAATTTTTCATCCACCGTGTCACACGATACAATAGCTCCTGCTGCCACCACACCTAAAGCTATACCGGTAATATATTTTTTAATTGATTTCATAAACTATATTGTATGATTAGAATGAAACATTAATACCTAAACCGAAACTGCGGACACCCGGTTGATTGGTCGCTTCCGTAAATGAGTTTGTACCCATAGTAGATTCCGGAGTCACGTTAGGAATTGCTTTGTAGATATAGCACAAGTTGTTAGCATACGCATTGATACGTGCATTCTGGATCTTAAACTTCTGCACGAAGTTCTTCGGCAAATTGTAGCTCACAGACAACGAACGCAATGCGATATAGTCGCTCTTGTAAATCAAATCTTCACTCATGCTCATATCACTTTGCCAATACAAGTTTCCGTAGTATTGTTCAGCCGGAATAACCATCTCATTCGGTTTACCGTCAGGAGTCACACCCGGAGTAATCACACCGTCATGCAAGATAAACGGATAGTAAGAATCTGAAGGTACTGTCGCAGAATGGCTGTCCAAAAGGATACGGTCACCCGCCTGGTTTACATAATAAGGTAGACCACCGTGTTCTTCGTCACGATATTTCAATGACTCGATACCTGTACCGTTACCCAACAGATACATATTAGTCTGAGAGATCATGGTTGCACCGAATTGGAAGTCAAATACGGCATTCAACGAGAAGTCTTTATAGCTCAAGCTGGTTGTCAAACCACCGATAACATCCGGCGTGATCTTACCCACCTTGATCAATTGGTTTTTGTCGAATTCCCAAACACCAGAACCCTGGCTTACGATACGGTTGCCTTGTTCATCACGCTGATACGGATTGATGTAAACTTCACCGTATTCACCGTTTGGACGACACTGAATCTTTGCACCTTTACTACCCCACATTTCAAGCATATCGATACCTTTACCCAGTTTCTTTACTTTTGTAGTATAGTTAGCCAAGTTCAAACCGACTTCCCATGTCCAATCTTTCGTCATGATCGGTTTCGTATTGATAGAGAACTCGATACCGTTCTGTGCGATATCACCGGCGTTCATACGAACCTCACCGATACCTGATCCTTCCGGCACTGCCAAACTGGTTATCTGGTCGTAAGTATTGTTATGGAAATAAGAGAACTCTACGTTGATACGGTTACCCGGCAGGAATGCGCCTTCCAAACCGAATTCATACTCGCGTTTACGTTCCGGCTTCAAGTTAGGAACCGGGAAACCTCCGTTGGCACCTGCGAAATCAGCCGGTGGCAAGAAACCAGGCAAACTCATCGTCGGATTACCGCCATACGAACCCAAAGAGAAGTCCAAGTTACCATAGTAAACAGGACCGGGACGACCTACGTCAGCCCAAGATCCACGCACCTTACCATAGTTCAACCAATCGATGTCGAATGTCTCTGTAAAGATCCATGACAAGCTGGCACCCGGATAGAAATAATGGTTGTTTTCAGGAGGAAGGATGGAAGACCAGTCGTTACGAGCCTGGAATTCCAAGAACACCTGGCTGGCATAAGACAACTGAGCGGAAGCAAACACACTCAACAACAGATCACTTGCACGACCTCTGCTGGAACGAGGACCGAAGTCTTCACGAGTATTGTTCAATGAGAACCAGTTTTCAATAGCGAATGTTTCGCCTACCCATTGAGCCTGTTCTTCATATTTAGTGTACTTAACGGCACCACCGACCATGGCAGACACATTCCAAACATCATTAAATGTCTGGTTGTAGTTAAATGAAGACTGCCCGTACATAATCATGTCGCGACGGCTGCGCACTTCATACCAACCTTGTTTGTTTTCCATAGACAACGGTTTGCTCACATGCTGTTTGACTTCTTGATCCATGACCGTCCAGTCCATACCACCCAATGTAGACCAAGAGAACTTGTCGTTGAACGTTACATCCAAATTCAAAGACTGGATCAAGTGATTACGTTCCACCATATTAGAGTTGACATTCTGTCCCCAATAATAACTTGCAAAACGATTTACATAAGGTGCGATCTGACCGATAGACTGATTCATAGAAAACAGATTGTAACCATCCTCTGTCAAATAACTATTCTTGATCAAATCCAGATCCATGTTTCTTGGGAAACCATAAGTAGCAAAACTCTGCATAGCATAGGGTGCGTTATGGTCTCTTGTGTTAGAGTAATTGGTGTTCCATTTTACCTTTACCCAATCGTTTGCCTTCAAATCGGCTGCAAAAGCGAATTGATGCGCCTTGTTATCCGCATTCTCGGTAATCGCATTGTAATCGCGGTAGTTGTAAGACAAACGGAAAGAACCCAGTTCACCCCCGCTACTCAAAGCAAAGTTCACGTTGGTTTGTCCCCCCGTGCGGTACATATCCCGCTGGTTGTTTTCGTTAGCCTGATAAGGACGATACTGTCCGTCCCACCATAACAGGTTACGACCGTCCATTCTCGGACCGAAACTTCCGTCGCCACCTCTCCAAATTGATTGCACCATTTGACCGGTATTGGGATCTTTCATTGTCCAGAAACCATCCTTGTCGATTTCCGGGATTTTTGCAGAACCGGGGCTAGAACCTGCACCATAGATATTCTGTAATTCCGGCAGAAAAGCCGCAGTATTCCAAGAGTGGTTCACACCGAAGTCGATACCCAAACCTTTCTTACTACCTGTTTTGGTTGTAATCAACATAACACCGTTCGCACCTTCCGAACCATACAATACGGCAGCTTTCGCACCTTTCAGGATTTCGATAGAAGCGATATCTTCCGGGTTGATGTCATTCAAACCAGTACCGTGGTCACCACCTGTACGGCTGTTATCCGACTGTCCGGTATTGGCATCATGAATAGGAATACCGTCGACCACGATCAACGGACGAGTAGAAGAAGACTCTGTCAAAGAGATTGAGTTACGCACTTTGATGTTCATACCGCCTGAAGGACCGGCAGCTGTAGATTGCAACTGTAAGCCAGAGGTCTTACCATACAAAGCAGATACCGGACTCATCGGCGTACCGGCTTCTGTCAGTTCTTCTCCCTTTACGCTACTTACTGAATAACCCAGTGCTTTCTTTTCACGTTTGATACCCAAAGCCGTTACAACAACTTCGTCCAGCTTCTGAGAGTCCTCAACCAATTTCACTTGTACAGAGGCCTGGCCGGTGTACTTGATTTCCTGAGTGGCATATCCGATAAAAGAGATCTGGATAATGTCACCACTTTTCACTCCTTCCAAAGTAAAATTACCGTCCATGTCGGTAATACTACCATTGGTTGTCCCTTTCACTACGACAGAAGCTCCGGCAACAGGACCGAATTCATCTTCAACTACTCCCGTCACTTTCCCATTCTGTTGGGAAATACTGGTTTTTGGCATTGCTGCAACCGTATCCGCAGACACATATCCGGGGATACCTAGTGTTCCGGCTAACAGCAATAAGCCTACAGGCTTAAAGTTTTTCAACATAATTGATGGTTTTATTTGAACATAAATAGACACTGCTTTGGCGAAACAAGAGTCTGTTTTACTCACTTTGGATATATTCTGTGGGAATCATTCAGAACTTGGCGTATATTTAGTTGGCGTTCTACCTTAGTTCTAAAAGAACTCTGTACATTTAACAAATGCAACACGCTGACATATTGATTATTACCGTTTCTTGGATACAATAATTAACTGTTTTATCAGGCAAGAAAAGGCATTATTTGACGATTCAATCAGTCAAATTATTAGGAAATATTAATTAATGGCTTCGATTTTATTGAAGAATTGAGTGATTTAATTCCATTTATGTGAATTTAAGTAAATACATACTACTATTGATTAGTCGACTTAAAAGGGAAGGAATGTTGCCGACTTGATTTACTTATATATAGAGTTAGGTTGGTAAAGAAGAAATATTTAGAGAAAAAGTGGTGTGCCAGATCTTATTACTGAATGCCGATGATGCAGAATACGCAAAATATCGCAGACCTATTTTTGACACACCGCCTTCTCATTTATAATCCCAGGCAATAATTGACTAATGTGATGACATCTTTCGGATTCTTCATGTCTGTTTTCTTTTCTTTGATATAAGTTTCGATGAGGTTCTCTTTGCCGGGAAAGAGCTTTAATAACGATTTTTTATTCTTGAATTTGAGAGGGGTACCATCACGAAATATACAATATTCATTTTGATTGGCGAGTTTGTTTACTTCTGTATATTGATTTTCGTAAACCCCGTAATTCAACTGGTTAGTGTTTAAACTTTCCACTTTAGCCTGTTGAGTTACGCCGAAAGCATTTTTATATCCCTGAGAAGCATTCTTCAACAACCAGTTTACACCGATAAGACCATTCGGGATCTGTATAATCTCATAATAACTCGATCCGGTCGGAATGAATTTGGAATTTCCAATATAAACCGTATCAATCTGGGCAATGTTGGTCAGGAGCATTTCTTCCGAACCGTTTTTGAACATCATCTTCTGATTGCCGGCATCATAATTGAGCTCTGCCGGAGTCTTGGAGTTGTTCTTCATTAACACCACACCTTTCGAATAGTCTTCGAAAAGCATCTGACGTTTCTTTTGTGCATTAGCACTGCCTACAGTTGCTATACAGCACAGGATGGTGATTAACAGGTATGTTCTCATTGTGGTAGAATGTGTGAAAGAGTAGTTGCATAATAAGCAACTACTCTTTGTGGTTATTAATAAATCAAATTAATTCTTCGGACCTTCTCCCCATTGCGGAGCTCCCTGATCTTGCCATGTGCGTTCAGTGTTCAAAATAGATGTATTTGCATCTCCGGCACCGGTAATGGTATAACCTTGTGCTGCATAAGCATCCCTTTGAATCTGATACAACTGGCTCGTTTCATTAGGTACACCTGTCTGGAAACGACGCGGGAAGTTGGTAACAGGAATAGCACTGTAATTCTCACGGCTGATCAATTGTGAATTGAATTTAGGCAAACCGGAACGACGGGCTGTTACAAACTGGTCGTAAGGATACATGATGAAATGTATCATTTGCTGTAAATAGACTTTTTCCAATTGGTCGCTGGTAGAACCGGTCAGGTTGTAATCGGGAGAAGCCAACATGGCGTCGATTTCACCGTCTTTCAGTTCGATAGAAACTTCGTTCGGATCATAATCGTAAGTTGTTCCGTAATAAGGTATCTGATTTAGTCCGGCTGTTTTGTCATATTCCTGAACAGACAGTCTGATACCTTTTTTGAAATAATCTTCTGCTGTACCAGGTAAATTAGCTCCTAACAACTTGAACTCTGCCAGATACAGGTTTACTTCGCTACCACCCAGATACATTCCGTACCAGGGACGGTTTTCTGTTCTGGTGATTACCGGACCTCCCGGAACTGTCGGCAGGGTAAAGGTGTAATAACGTCCGATCACCATCATGTGTTGATACAAAGAGTACGGACGATATGATTTTGCACTTTGACCGTTTTCGTCGGTAATTTGATAACGGTTACTATAATCAAACCATTCACCGTAGACAGCCGAATTATTGGCTGCATTATATTCAACCGGAAGACCTTCATAACGTACCCAAGGTTCGCCTAATCCTTTCCATCTTACAAACGTTTTCTTTCCGCTGGCATCTGTAGTGTATTCAACGTTTTCTTCAATATAAGAAGGGATAGCTTTCCCCTGATTGTAGAATTCCTGAATGATTGTCGAGTTCCAATCGTTTTTCCGGTAACAGAAACGAACGCGCGGGTCCTTGTTTTTAAGCATGAAGTCTACTACACGCTGGCTGGATGCTCTTCCATCCATAAAGCCATTGCTCCAGTGATAGATATAATCATCACTGCTTGAGTTTACAACACTTTTATTAAACAACATGGCATCTTCCAGTGAATCGATATAACCACAGGAGGCATTTGCTACTTCCGAAGCGATTGTCAGCGCTTTCGCTTTATCTTGATGTATCAGACGGGCGGCAATTCTTAGTTTCAAAGAGTTAGCCATTTTAGCCCACTTTGTCAGATCGCCTCTGTAAACGATATCCTGATTACTTGTGAAAATCTGATCCGTAGCCGTAGTAAATGTCGTGATAGCGGCATTCAACTGACTTAACCATAGGTCATACAAATCGGCAATTCTGTCGTAAGCCGGAGTCAATGTTCCACCATGCAGAGCGTTACCTGCTTCCGTAAACTGGATATCGCCATTGATATCGCTACTTGAAATAGCAAGATAAGCAGTGAGAACATCCACACAAGCGGCTGTTGCAGCATGTTTGGCAGATTCTTCTTCACTCATGTTCGAGCGCAGATAGGTGATTTCGTGTGCCAGTTTTAATGTATTCACATAGTTTACACCACCTGTAACAGTTGTCAGTGCGGTACTTTCCACAAAGCTACCGGTAGGTACAGCCATCTGGCTCCATGCCGTCAACATAGGGGCATCATAGAACCAAAATGTATAATCGAAAGGATCGAAATCCATTACAGCTTTTGCAAACAAATAAGATGGCTCGGCCTTCGTTACCTGCGAAGGGCTGGAGTTGATATCCGCGAAATCGTCACGGCATCCGGTGGTGCAAAGCAAGGCTACACCCAATCCGAATCCCATTAATATATTATGATAATTGTTCATGTCTTTATTAATTAAAAGTTTCTTTTTCAGGTTTAGAATCCAACATTAATAGTAAATGTGTAATTAGCAGTCAGACCGTTGAAAGAACGGATACGGAACTCGGAAGCAGATGTACCGCGGACAGATTCCGGGTTGATCTTATTCGGCATTGTATTCAGCAGATAACCCAGATTACGTCCGGATACTGATAAATTCAAGTGTTGTGCTCCCAGTTTGTGTGCAATCTTGTTCGGCATTCTGTATGATACGGTGATTTCACGTAGAGCGATATAATTTAATTTCTTTACCCAGTCGTCATTCACTGTTCCTGTTCCCCATGCATTATTCCAGTAATGCCATGCGGAAGCGTGTTGCGGATCAACAAGTCCTTTATCATGCAAAGCCTGGTATGTTTCGCCGCCATCGGCTACGATGTAAGAAGTTCCGTTCGGCAGAGGAATAGACGTTCCACCTTCGATTAATCCGACAGGGATTAAACCATCATGGTAAGTCTGACCATCCCAGATAGAGGTATAAGTCATACCACCATTTTCAGAATCACGCCATTTCAAAGAACTTTCAGTGAAACCGTATGCCAAACCGTAACGGTTTGCGTAAGAAGCTACATAACCTCCGAAGCGCATATCGAACAAAGCACGCAGGCTCCAGTTCTTATAAGTAAGCGAAGTACTTACAGAACCCAGGAAGTCAGGAACCATCGAGCCGATCACTTCCGCTTCGCCGCTACGCTGGTAATACATGGCATGCATACCTCTATCGCCACCGTAATAAGATGTCGCATTCAATACAGGCAGACCTGTTTTTTCATCGATTTTGGGTTTAGAGTCACTCATCAATACACCATAAGATTCTCCAACTTTGGCAACCGAACCAACGCGGTAGTTACCATAAGCAACCTCACCACTCAAAGTGATATAATCGGCTACGTTAGGATGCAACTCTATGATCTTGTTGTTGTTTTTGGTGTAGGTAAAGTTCAACCCCCATTCCCAATCTTTGTTTTTGAACGGAATTGTATTCAATGCTATTTCAAGACCCTTGTTCTCGATATTACCGGCATTGATATACTGGCTGCTGATACCTGAAATACTTGGAACACTGATAGACATAATCTGGTTTTTTGTATTTTCCTTATAATAAGTAGCATCGATGCCGATTCTGTTTGAAAGGAATCGCCAGTCCAAACCGATTTCCCAAGCGTTCTTACGTTCTGGTTTCAGGTTTGTTGAATAGGCCGTAGTCGGGATACTTAATGCATACACATTAGATCCACCTTGCAATTGGGCAGTCAACAATGAATAAGCCGAGTTGATTGTATAGGCATCCGTATCATTACCAACCTGTGCCCATGAACCACGTAGTTTGGCAAAAGATATCCATTCAGGAAGTTGATCACGGAACGTTTCGTGAGCCAGCCAGGATGCGGAAACAGACGGATAGAAATAGGAATAGTTACCATGAGCATCAGAATAAACCAGGGCAGAAGACCAGTCGTTACGTCCGGTTACATCCAGGAATAACTGATCTTTCCAGCTGGCACTAGCCTGGAAGGATAATGATAACATTCTCTTTTCTCCTTCAATTGCACCACTGTAAGAAGGTGTATTGATGGAGTTAGCTATAAAATACTGGTTAGGTACAACCAGACCGCCATTCGTGTTTTCAGCCATCGTCTGTTGAATATTATTGAAATATTCACCACGGATAAAACCGCCGAAGGTAAAATCGCCTACACTTTTGTTGAAAGTGAATGCGGCATTCAGGTTGGTTTGTTCCTTAGAATATAATCCCATTCCATAATATCCGCTATTAGTGTTCGCATAACCGGTACCGGGTTGTTTGCTTTCGTAACGTCTGTAATAATAGTTATAGTTACCTTCGGCACGGAATTTCATCCAGTCGGTTAGTTCCACGTTCAATACTAATGTCGGACGAACGGATGTCTCTTTCTGTGAATAATCATTTTCATAGATGTTCCACCAAGTATCCCTTCCCGGGTTACTACCATACTCGTCACTGTAGTTAGAACTGGCCAATCCTCCGTGAGACCCTTTATAACGTTTGCGGAAGTAATTCGTATCATAAGTACGTCCCCAAGTTCCGTCTACAAATAACTCACCGATATTAGGCTGGGCATTTTTAGGGTTCGAGTTAGCGAAAGAAATAGATGCTTCTACTTCTACTTTGTCGGTTATCTTATGAGATGCTTTAGCCAGGAATGACGTACGGTCGAAACTGTTGTTAGGCAATGTACCGCTGGCATACTTATAAGACAGAGAGGTGTAGAAAGATGTTTTCTCGCTGCTACCACTTACTGAAACATTCGTATTGCTGTTGAAACCTAAGTTGTACGCATCCTTAAAGTTGTTTTCAACCGGACTGTATGCGATGGTCGAATAATCATAATTCTCGATATCGCGTCCGTCGAATGCCGGTCCCCAGTGACGACCTGTTCCACTACGCAATGTCGGGTTTCCTGCAGAATTCAGATAGAACTGACCGAGGTTATCGTACATGTAGTAATTTCCGTTTTCATCAGTTTTTCCGTAGTCGAGGTTTCCGGTGTAATTACCGCGACCATACTTATTCTGCAATTTGGGCTGTTTGAACATGTGATCGATACCGAAAGTCTGCGAAACATTCACACCAATACCTTGTTTGCCTTTACCAGATTTAGTAGTGATAACAACTGCACCATTCAAACCACGTGAACCATAAAGAGCTGTAGCGGCCGCACCTTTCAGTACAGATACCGTTTCGAAATCATCCGGGTTCAGGTTCTTCAACTCGTTACCGTAGTCGTAGTTGTGGGCTGTCCAGTCTGCATCACCATCTCTGATGGCATTGTCCAGGATAACGCCATCCACTACATAGATAGGCTGGTTGTTCTTACCCAGAGTAGAAGCACCACGGATCTGGATCTTGGTAGCACCGAACATACCACCGTCGGAACCTGCAATTTCAACCCCTGCCACTTTACCTTGTAAAGCAGAAACCGGGTTGATCGCGTTGTTCAGCAGTTCTTCACCTTTTAATTCGGTAACAGCATATCCCAATGCTTTCGTTTCGCGTTTCATACCTAAAGCGGTAACAACCACTTCGTCGAGAGCTTGTGAATCTTCTTTCAACTTTATACGAAGAGAAGACTGACCGGTATACCTGATCTCCTGTGTGGCATACCCAATAAATGAAATTTGGATGGTTGTTCCGTTTTGCACACCTTCCAAAGTAAAATTACCTTCCATGTCGGTAATTGTACCATTTGTGGTTCCTTTCACTACGATAGAGGCTCCGGCAACGGGACCGAAATCATCCTCTACTACCCCGGTGAGTCTCCCGCTTTGCTGGGAAATCCCGGTACTTTGCTTACTTGGCGTCAGATCTGCGTACACGTTTCCGGAGAAACTAAGTGCTCCTGCGATCAGAACTAAGCTAACAGGCTTTAAGTTTTTCAACATAATTGATAGTTTTTAGATTACCGAAGTGTTATTTTGGCGAATAAGCACTTCTTTGTTTAAAATGATATATAATGTATAAGTCTTGTGATTTAACGTCTGTGTGAAATTGTGTTTTGCCGATCCCATAGTTCTAAAAGAACCATTTCGAATTTAACACTTTATATCGCTGATAATCAGATAGCAGATAAATAAACAATACATATATTAACGTTTTTACAAGGAGAAAAAGAAGCCTTTTTCTATCATTTTGGAGGCTGATTTATTAGTAAATATTAATTAATGTGGTTATTGTAATTTTGAGGGCGAAAGATTTTACCTCTATTATGTAAATTTAAGCAAACTCGATATCACTCGTTTTTATTGTCGTTACAAACAGCTGTATAACAAAAGCATACAGGCAACAATATGGTATTAAAACTGCATCACTCCCTTTGTTTTATAAAATATATGTTGCATAATAGCAATTGCCGGTTTTAGCCTGTTTTTTGATTACACTATTTTCAGGTAATCTCCGACCGGATAAAATCATCTACCGGATACCTGCTTTTTATCTTGTCGCGATGTAAACCAATACCCTTCGCTATTGCATAATGCTGCTGTAGCCTGAACATATAATGGTTTACGATTCACCTTCATATTATAATCGATATTATTGTAGTAATTCTATGCCTATGAAACGTTAGCTTCCTGTCCGGAATCTTCTGATATTATTGTCCATATCGGAGTACTGATTTGATACACCCGGAAGTCAGTCTTTATCAGGAAGATAATAATTAATTCTTCTATTGAAAACATAGATGGAATCTATTGTGTTTCTACCGGATTTTTATATCTTTGGTCCCATCTCTTTAATCTTTCGACCAAGATCGAAGATGTTGTTGACCTAGGTCGAATTGAAATTACCCCTTGGTCAACTATGTGGTTTCCCTGGGTCAAATACTTAATATGTCCTTTCTTTTGCTTTAAAAGCATATAGGGAGGGCAATAAAAACACACTGGTATGACAGCAATTTACAAAATGGAGAAGAATCCGCCGAAAAAGGGTTCGAGTAAAAAAGTGGTATTGCATCCCCGTATCATTCCCTGGAATACGCTAAATACTGAAGCATTGATAAGTGAGGGCTCTAAACGTTCCACTTATACAGGTGGCGATTTAAAAGGGGCTGTCCGCCTGATTGCGGATATGTTGGCGGAAAAGCTGAACGATGGTTATAATGTCTATCTGGATGGGATCGGCTATTTCAGTGTGTCGCTGCATTCGCGTCCGGTGGAAGATAAGAAGGAGTTACGAAGTGAGTCCGTCCATTTCAAGAACGTCAACTTCCGTTGTTGTGCCCAACTGAAGAAGAGGTTGAAAAATATACCTCTGGAACGTTATAAAGAGCCTAAAAAGAATGATTTTTCACAGGAGGAGAAAGAGAGACGTTTGTTATGGTATCTGGGGCGTCATGCCTATATTACTACGGTAGGGTATCAGGGGTTGAATGGTTGTACGCAGTATATGGCTCGCAAAGAGTTGAAACAATTTGTGACAGACGGCCTTTTGATAGAGGACGGAACGAAGAGGATGTGTATTTATTCAAAGCGGCAGGAGCCAGTGGAATTACCGGATAACTTTGTAGGCAATTCTAATGCAGGGAAGGTATGATAAAATAAAAGATGCAAGCAGATGGCATGCATCTTTTTATTTTATAGGATATGATCAATGTTTAGCCCACCATAACGGTGTAAATATATCATCTTCTCCATTCAGCATTTCCACTGCTTGTTTATAACCTTCGGGGCTGCTGTTTGCCAGACTGGAAGGGAATTTCAGGCGTTGCGGAAAGAATTTGATTGTCTGATCCATATAATTGGTCTTTGTCAGAGTCGGCATATAAATCAATGGTTGTTCAACTGCCGGTGTTTCAAAGAACGGAAGTCCCAAGCGGCGATGATCGCTCCAGGACTCCATTGGCAACCAAGGCATATTGGCGATAAACTTCTGGGTGATAATCTTAGTAAGTTTATCATTCAGAGCTTTACCATATAAAGTTTGAGATGCTACCGGATATTTATAGGTATATGTGCCTTCGGCTTTTGTATAACCGTCAATCATTTTCATGATCTTTGTCGGAGCCGGTTCAGTAGTATGATCCCAAGCCACTGAAGTCCCGACATTATTATATTCCGTTGATGTCAGATAAGCTTCTGCAAATTTGGAAACTCCGTTATATTCAAAGCTTGCACGAATACCAGCTTCGTAAGCTTCCTTACCTCCCATAGAAGCAGCCCAGCCTCTTACGGAAGCTTCTGCAATCAACAGATAAGACTCCCATGCGCCGAAGAAAATACGAGAACTATTGCTGTCTCTGTACTTCAATACCAGACGCGGATTTGTCCCATTGAATGTATAAACCTGATTCAAAGCCCCTTTATCTCCGTGTGAGCCGATGGCTGGCGCATTCCATGTGAAAGTAGCATCGATCTCTTCCAAAACAGTTTCCTTGTCCTCTTTCAACAAGTTACGTTTTACGGTTTTAGCCGTGTTATCCCATGAAGGATAGTTACAGAAATTATCATTATCCACATCACCCGGAAGATAGAATAATGCATAAGCACGCGGATCTATCATATTGCGTAAGCCGTCGAACCAGAAGCCGGCTCCAGGTTCGTTGGTATATAATGAATAATGCTTTTCATAACGTTGCCCCATATAATCAGCCGGTTTGATATATGGTTGGTATTTGGGATCTGTCAGTTGGTCGGCTGTTTTGATACCTCCCAAGCCGATCATCAGGTTATTCAATGTCGCGGATAGCTGCTGCGAATTCCACTCACGTGACATAACACCGGTTAAGTCGTCCCATCCTGGTCTTTCTGCTACAGTAAAGTTCTCGCTATTGCTGGCGATATAACTACCTTTTACTGCATCTTCAAATTCGGACTGTGCTTTAGATGGATCAACTTCAGATAAACGCATGGCCAGACGCATACGCATAGAGTTACCGAACTTCACCCATTTGCTGAGATCAAAATTGTAAGCACGATCGTATTTCTTTTCGCCGTCATCGGGAGTTACGCTAACATCCAAGCTGTTTACTGCCTCTTTCAGTTCATCTAACATAAAATAATAGATATCCTTGGTACTGTTGAACTCTGGGTTTATTCCCTGGAAAGCGTCTTTAGGAAGTGCACCGAAATTATCGATAAACTCGCTCATCAGGTAAGCGCGCCAAATACGGGCAACTTGTTTCATATTAGGAATCATAGCCGCATCATGCCCACTCAGACCTTTCCCGATTTTATCATCTGCTAATGTAATAGCCAGAGTGGCCGATTTCTGCCAGTCCGCCGATTTATTATAGTAGGCGGAAATCCAGTCATCGTTGTAAGAACCAACAGCTAAGCCTGAAGTGAAATGCTGGCGTCCGGCTGTTTTCCAGTTTAAAACGAAAGCACGTTCTGCTACATCCGGATTCATCTGAGCGCCCGTGATAGAACTGTTTATAGCGTATTCGACACGTGCCTGATCAATCGTTGTTGCTGTAGGGTCGGTATTCACCTCTTCAAAGTCCGAGCATGCTGTAAATAGCAAAGACCCTATACCTAGTGTATAAATGAATTTATTTATATTTTTCATATTGCTTATTCTTTTGTGTAATTAGAAACCAAGTGTTACGTTAAACAAATAGCTACGTGATGTAGGAGAACCTCCATTCTCGAAACCGGTTGCATTTGTACTTGTTGCATATACCGATTCTGGATCTACTCCGTTTAAATGGCTCTTAATCATCCATACGTTGTTACAGGAAACACCTAATTTTATTTGTTGGAACGGGGTCTTTGACAACATTTGCTTATTAAAAGCATAGTTTAATGAGAGATTGCGCAAACGGATATTAGTTGCACTATAAATATTTGCTTCACCAATACCCAGGTTACCGGTAGAACCAGTGACAGCTTCCCAATACTGTTGGGTGGTAATTGATGAATTGTTCGGCTGATAAGCCCCATTGTCATCAACAAAGACTGCGTCTAATGTCATATCCGGTCGTTCGCCGTTAACGACAGTTGCAGCTGCAGTACCGGAAGCCTGCATTGCACGGTTTGTTCCTGAGAAAATTTCACCACCAAAGCGACTATCGATCAAAAAACTGAGTGACCATCCTTTATAAGCAAAGGTAGAAGTGATACCCAGCAGTGCATCTGGTTGCTGATCTCCAATTTTTACCTTTTCCGTATTACCGGTAGGCAGACCGTCCTTTGTAACAATCATTTTACCATAATAAGGAGAGCTCTCATCTGTCACTCGTTTAAACTGGGTTCCCCAGATTTCCCCATAGTTACCACCGGCTGTTGCATAAATCTGTACATTATCGTAACCACCTAAAGAATACAGAGAGATATCCGGAGTCAGTTCAATGATCTTATTACTGTTTTTCGAAAAGTTCACCATCAAATCCCACGTGAAACCGCCTGCTGTTTCAATTGGACGGGCGTTCAGCATTAATTCTATACCTGTATTCTGAATATCACCGGCATTGATCTTTTTATTAGAGTAACCAGACAACGGGTCCATAGGTAAATTCAATAACTGACGGCGTGCATTAGACTTATACCATGCCAGATCCAAGCCTAAACGGTTGTTGAAGAATTTTACTTCCAGACCGGCCTCCCATGAAGAAATAAGTTCGGAACGAACATTCTCATCATACAAAGTGCCTTTTGTGTTGACCGTAGTGTTTCCTTCCGGATCACTACCGATAGAATAAGTATTATACAGTTGATAAGCGTCCATGTCATTACCTACCTGTGCAAATGAAACACGTGCCTTGGCGAATGTAAACCACTCCGGCAATGGCTTGTCCATTTTGTTCATCATATCTGATACAACCCAGGCGGCTGATACAGACGGATAAAAGAATGAACGATTTTTCTTGCTCAGTGAAGAAGACCAGTCGTTACGGAATGTTGCATCTAAGAATAGATAACCATCATAGTTGGCCTGTACTGTACCATAAAAAGAGTTGATCTTTTTTCGGTTGAATTCTTCAGATCCATTAATTTTATTTTTTGCATTTCCTAAAGTAAACAAATCAGGAACATTCAGTTCATCCGGAGATGCTGTTACTTTCTTTTTCTGTCGCATCATCAAGTTTCCACCGAAAGTCGCCGATCCTCCCCATTTACCAAACAAGTTATCTTTTTGGGCGGATATCAGGAAGCTATAATTGTTTTCGTAAAAACGATCTTGTCCGATACTGTAACGCCCGCTGTTTGTTAAAGAACTTCCTGCGTATGTTTTAGATACGAAATCCGTAAAATACATATCACTACCAGCTTTAACTTCTGCGTTCAACCAGTCGGTAAAGCGATATTTTAAAGAACCGAACATCAGGAAACGGTCGCGAACATCCTGATTATAAACATAACGCGAAGACCAGTAAGGGTTGATTTGCTGACCGCCGCCGTACCAGATCATCTTTCCATTTTCATCTCTCGCGGCGGAGAAATCACGAATATCCATTGAGCGCGGTAACTGGTAAATAGTATTGAATACGTTTGAAGAGTTATCCCCGGAGATTGGACGATTTTCTGCGTTTGAATTGATATATTGAATCTTAGCATCCAATGTCCAGCGTTCGTCTTTACCGAATTTGGATAATGCACGCATTGTTAAGTTTGTGCGGGCTAAAGAGGCTCCCGGTATCTTACTGTTATCATCCATGCGTGTTACAGAAGTATAGACTGATGTGTTGTTATACTGCTGTGCAAATGAAATATTTTCTGTCAGATTCGTACCCGTATCAAAGTAGTTACTAACATTGTCGTATGCCTGCATATTCGCGGTAGTACCATCCCACTTCTCGTAAGACTGACCGGTTATTTTCGGTCCCCAGCTAGATGATTTCAAAGCATCATATACCCCCAGAGTACCTTGTCCGAAACTATCCTGCATCTTAGGATTCATAAAAATAGTTTCTGCGGATACGGAACCGGAAATAGTAATACCCAGTCCGTCACTCTTTTTTCCAGTTTTTGTTGTAATCAAAATAACGCCATTACCTGCACGAGAACCGTACAAAGCGGCAGCAGAGGCTCCCTTTAAGACTGACATGCTAGCAATGTCTTCCGGGTTGATATCCGAAAGACCGTTACCCATATCGGCAGAAGGATTCCAGTAGTCATTATTGCTACCTCCTGTGAAGTTATCCATAGGGATGCCATCGACAACAATTAGAGGTTGGTTTAATCCGGTAACAGAGTTACTACCACGTAATTGGATTTTGGAAGAAGCTCCGGGGCCATTACTTGAACGAATAATCTGTACTCCGGATACTTTACCTGATAGTGCATTTGCCACGTTTGTTTCACGGGCGTTCACCAAATCATCTCCTTTCAATTCCTGCATTGCATATCCCAGCGCTTTCTTCTCGCGTTTGATACCTAAGGCAGTAACAACCACTTCATCTAATTTCTGAGCATCTTCCGCAAGTTTGATTGAGAGGGTGGCTTGTCCTTCATACTTGATTTCCTGAGTAGAGTATCCAATAAAGGATATCTGAATAATATCCCCATTCTTTACACCTTCCAATGTAAAGTTACCGTCCATGTCGGTAATATTACCATTGGTTGTTCCTTTCACTACAACAGATGCTCCGGCAACGGGACCGAAATCATCTTCAACTGTACCTGTGACTTTCCCGCTTTGTTGGGAAATAATCGTACTTTGCTTGGCTGGAACTAATTCTGCATATATGCCTTTTGGTAAACACAATGCGCCAACAAGCAAAATAAAGCTAACTGGTTTAAAGTTTTTCAACATAATTGATGGTTTTAAGATTGAAGAAGTGTTATTCTTGGCGTTATAAGCACTTCTAAATTCATTTTGATACTAAATTTAGAGCCCTTTAGGATTAAAGCTTTCGTGAAATGGTGTTTTTAATAGCTTTTAGTTCTAAAAGAACTAAGGTGAATTTTTCTAAGTAAATATTACGTTTATAAACTTTAAATCAGATTCGTGTGAAAATACAGATGCAGCTTATTACTAGCTGTTTATACCGGATTTAAACAGCTAGCCAATATAGTATTTAACAAATAAAGCGAGTGATTTGAGATAAGTACTGTTTGGACGTTATTCTAGTCAAAAGTAGAAGTCTTAGAGATGTTAATAAAAAAGTAGAAGTAAAATAAACACAGTAAATAATGTAAGGCAATTTAACATATCCTTTAAGATTCAAACGTTGATTTAACTTAATATCGATTGATTATTGTTAGTCAATGTGTTAAAAACGAAATCACCTGATATTTTTTTGACGAAAAATAACACTGAGTAATAATTATTTCATATATTTGTCGCGGATATAAAATGTACAGAGTTCTTTTAGAACTAAGTAATAACGCCAACTGAAAATACGCCAAGTTCTAAATAATTCTTATGAATTATATCCAAAGCTAGTATTAAAGACTCTTGTTTCGCCAAAACAGTGTCTATTTATGTTCTAATAAAACCATCAATTATGTTGAAAAACTTTAAGCCTGTAAGCTTAGTTCTGATCGCTGGTGCATTAAGTTTCCCTATGGGTGTTTATGCAGACCTGCTACCAGCTAGGCCTGGTACCGCTATTTCCCAACAAGACGGGAAAGTCACAGGTACAGTTGAAGATGATTTCGGCCCCGTTGCCGGAGCATCTGTCGTAGTGAAAGGAACAACCAATGGTAATATTACCGATATGGACGGTAATTTTACATTGGAAGGTGTAAAGAACGGAGATGTTATTCAAATTTCTTTTATTGGTTACACTACTCAGGAAATTAAGTACACCGGTCAAGCTTCTCTCTCTGTTAAATTATCGGAAGATACTCAAAAGCTGGACGAGGTAGTTGTAACGGCTTTGGGTATGAAACGTTCGGAAAAGTCTCTGGGGTATGCGATGAAAGAGATGAAAGGGGATGAATTGAATGCCAATCTGATTAATCCTGTAGCTGCTTTGCAGGGTAAGGTTGCTGGTGTTGAAATCTCCGGGTCAGACGGTGGAATGTTTGGTTCTACAAAGATTTTGATTCGTGGTGTGTCTACATTAGGCAAGAATAATCAGCCTATCTATGTTGTAGACGGTGTTATTATGGATAACTCTATTAAAGAAGGTAATCCGGACTGGGATGGAAATAGTAATGACTATGGTAATGAACTGAAGAATTTGAATCCTGATGATTTCGAATCTGTTTCTGTGTTGAAAGGTGCAGCAGCAACAGCTTTGTATGGTTCTCGGGGGTTAAATGGTGCCGTTGTTATAACTACGAAATCCGGGAAATCCGGGAAAGGTTTGGGAATAGAAGTCTCTCAGACATTTGGTGTCGATGCGGTAACTTCTACTCCTAATCTTCAGAATGAATTCGGTAATGGTACAATTTCCGGTTTCGTGGGTTATGGAGATAAAGATGCTAACGGCAACTATTATATTTATGATAACCATAATCAGTTCCCAACAAATAACGGAATCCATAGTTTGATTCCTGATGAGGGGATGAGTTTCGGGCCGGCTTTTGATGGAAGTGATATTGAATATTACGATGGATCTATCCGGCCTTACAGTCCGGTAAAGAATAATTTTAAAAAGGCTTATAAGAAAGGTTTCAATTCAAATACGAATGTGGCTATTAGCGGTGGAAACGATAAAACGACATTCTATACATCTCTTTCTTATAAATATGCAGACGGTACTGTACCTAATAATAGTTTCCAACGTATATCCTTTTTGGGAAAAGCATCTCATAAAATTACTGAGAAAATAAAGTTAGATGCCAGCATGGCGTTTGCTAATTCCACTCCGAAGAATAGCCCGATCAATATCGGTGAAAATTTCGTGAACGGAACATGGGGAAGAATGTATGATCCTACAACTGCAAAAGATAAATATAAAGGATCTCATGGTGGACAAGCTGATTCTAAATATGGTGATCCTTACGGTGTTTATCCTGGTTTAGGAACTTGGTGGAATATTTACGAAAATGATTATACTAAGAAAGAAACATCAGTTCGTCCGACTATCAAATTGAATATCGATATTCTTGACTGGTTAAAGTTTAATACGGAAGCAAATTATAATTATTACTACACTCGTTTTGAAAATAAACAACCAGGTGCCGGGTATGCAAATGAAGGTGGTAAGTATGAAATGGGCTTATACACAAAAGAACAGACAAATCTTAATGCCAATTTTTTAGTTAACAAAACAGTAGGCGATTGGTCTTTCAATGGTTTTTTACGTGGTGAGTATTACCATAATTTTGTTCAGGAACAAACAATGAATACAGAGGGCGGTTTGATTGTTCCTAACCAATTCTTTATTGCAAATTCAAAACAAACTCCGAATTATACAGCAAAAATATCAGGGACAAAGACCATGTTATCAGTTGCTTTTCAAGCTGGTGTTAGTTGGAGAGATCAGGTCTTTTTGGATGTAACCGGGCGTAATGACTGGTCTTCTGCTCTGGTTTACAGCGATACTCACGGGACATATTCTTATTTTTACCCTTCTGTAAATGGTTCATGGTTGATCAGTTCGACTTATAGAGATCAGTTACCAGATTGGGTTTCATTTGCAAAAATCCGTGGTTCATGGGCGCAAGTAGGTAACGATACGAGTCCTTATACTATTAATACTGCTTATTCATTGAATACTTCAACTACTGCAAATGGTAATTATTATGGATTATCTGTTCCTTCTTCTACTTATGATCAGAATTTGAAACCTGAACGTAAGAATGCTTGGGAAATCGGTATTGATTGGCGTTTTATAGATAATCGGATTGGAATCGATGCTACTTATTATAAAGAAAATACAAAGAACCAGATCATGAGTATTGCTGTACCTTCTGTATCAGGTATCAGTAATCAATTGATCAATGCAGGTAACATTCAGAACCAAGGTGTTGAATTAGCATTAAATACAGTACCTTTTAGAAACAAAGACTGGGAGTGGACTTTGGATTTCACTTGGACAAAGAATATGAACAAGATCATTTCTTTACATGAAAATGTTGCAGACTATATTTCATTAAATGGAGATATAGGCTATGGTAATTATCGTGTAGGTTCTGTGGCAAAAGTAGGTTCTGCTTATGGTTTGTTGCTTACTGATAGTGGATTAAAGTATGATGAAGAATCTGGTTTACCGGTATTGGCTTGGAGAGATTCAAATAGAGGTTCTCACTACTTACGTAATGAGGCTGAAATACAAGAAGTAGGGTCTATGTTGCCGGACTTTTTAGGTTCTGTATCAACAGGTTTGAAATATAAGAATTGGGCCTTGAGTGTGTCTTTGGATATGCGTTTCGGTGGTTATGTAGCTTCTTATAATTCACGCTATGGTACTGCATATGGTTTTACTGAAAATTCTTTGAAAAATGCTCCGGGGCATGGTGGTGTTACATGGACTTCTAAATTTGATGGTAAAACGTATCATGATGGTATAATTCCCGAAGGTATTCTTCCTTCAGGAACAGCAATTACACAACCTGATGGTAGCGTTTATACTGTTGGAGGCAGTGGCCTTTCTTCTGCAGGTGAATCTTATCAGGACTTGGTTAATAAAGGAGTTATCGAACCAACTCACGCTTCAGCCTGGTTATATAGAAATAATGCCTGGACAATGGCTGGACGTAACTATGGCGTAGTTAACGACGACTGGATAAAGAAATTGAATTATATTGCATTACGTGATATCTCTTTAAGCTATCGTATGCCCTCAAATATCTGTGATAAACTTAAAGCTAAACATGTGAATTTGATTCTTAGTGGCCATAACTTGGGGTATTTACTGAACACAATGCCTAGTGGTGAGAATCCGGAATCTATATCTGGTACAGCAGCAGCAGAGTTTCGCGTACGTTCATATACAGGTGTAACCTCCAGCTTTACATTTACTGTAAATGTAGGTTTCTAAGTATAAATATAAGTAATAACTATTTTTAATTGATTACAACATGAAAAAATATAAAGCATTATTAGCTGCAACATTAGCGGGTATCTCTTTGCTATGTACAAGTTGTAGGGATGATTTTGCAGATGTAAATCAAGATCCCTCTTCTATTACAGAAGGTAATCCTGGCTATTTGTTTGCACAAGGAGTTCTGGATTTTGAACCCTCGGATTATACTTATTGGTTCTACAATGCCTCTGAAATTTATCAGTGGATACAAACTGCTGTTTCTACAGGTGGGGTTACATCTAGTATTGCAGATGGAGCCTCTTTCCAGGGTTTCAAAAGTATTAAGGTTTTGAAATATGTAAATGAGGTGAAATATGTTCGTTCAACAATGAGTCCTGAAGAAAGTGCTCAGTATGAACAATACGCTGCAGCATTGGATGTGTTATGTATCTATATGGGTATTTACGACTCAGACTTTATTGGAAATATACCTTATACGGAAGCCGCACAAGCTGCACACGGTGGTACATTGACTCCTAAATATGACTCCATTCAGGAACTGTATGATCTTTGGTTGACAACATTAGACAATGCTATAAAAAGTTTTACAACTTCATCTGATCAAATTTTTGTCTCATCACAAGATGTGGTTTACAATGGAAAGATGGATAAATGGGCGAAGCTCGCAAACTCAGTGAAGTTAAAAATAGCAGCTCGACTGATCTCTAAAGATAAGACGAGAGCATTAAAAATAGCAGAAGAGGTGGTAAATGCTTCTTGTGGCGTTCTTGATGGAGCTGAAGATGATTTCTTATTCAATAAGGCTACTCATAACAGTTCCAGCAATGATTATGCGTATCACTGGAGTAATGGTGTATTGCAGTCAGTGGGTGCTTCTCAATCTGTTATTGATTTCATGATTGATAATCGTGATCCTCGTGTTCGTTTTGTTTTCACGAAGAACTCATGGAATTCAAAAGTCGTTCAGTTGTTCTTTGATGCTAAACGAGAAAAAGATGTTCCTAAATATATTATGGATAATGTTGATTATGAAGTAGGAACAGATGGCATTTACAAATTTAAAGCATGGAAAGGTGCCGGTGAACCTTGGGTACGTTATTATGGTTTGCCGTTGGCATTTAATGCAGGGCAGCAAGCCGGAACTTATGGAGATTGGTTCAATTATGACATTAATTGTAAATATGATGAAACTCATACTTACAGACCATATTCAATGTATAATCAGGAAATGATCTATGGCCGTGTTGATTTTACATATCCTACTTGTCCGAATGATCCGGTTATTCAGGATGTCGAAGACCAGCCTTGGTATGGTATGTATATGACAACAGCTGAAGTTAATTTATATTTGGCAGAATTTAAACTGTTAGGTGCTGCGCTACCTCAGGAAGCTAATCATTATTTCTCTAAGGCTGTTCGTGCTTCTGTTGAAGAATATGATTATTTAGCAAGTAAGAATAAAATTCCTTATTATGGAACAACTTATGGTTATGACTCAAATGAAAAAACTATCGATTTGAAAGATGGTGAAATTGACACAATGATGTCAAAAGATGCATGTAAGTTGACTGGAGATAAAGCAACGGATTTGGAGAAAGTTTATATTCAGCAGATTCTGCACTTCTTTATGTCACCGATCGATCAGTATACAACCGCCCGTCGTTCTGGTGTTCCTAAAATTGGGTCTAATATATTCAATCGTGTGGATTATAGTCAGGTTCCTGTATCCTCCATTCCTCGTCGTATGGCTTTGAGTGCTCCATCACCCACAGATTTGATGTATGATGTTCTGATCCAGTCATATAAAGACCAGGGATATACTGTAGGTTCTGGTACTATTTTGAATTCTGAACGTGTATGGCAAGATCAAGGAGCTCCTCAGTGGGGTGCTGGTCCGGCTCTTTAATAGCTAACTAAATAAGAAAAAGGATAGGATCATGAGTTTTTCGACAATGGTCTTGTCCTTTTTTCTATATTAATATTGTCTTTTAATAACTCGCAACATGAAAAATATATTTTTATTAGTAGTCTTTTTATTAAGCTCTTCTTGTTTTGCTGTGAATTCAGTATCGGCTGAAAATGAGTTTTCGCCTATTGCGGTAGAAGCAGTTAGTGGTGGTTACGTTAATTTAGGTGTATTGACAACTGTTTATGCGGATGCAAAGATTAATTCATTTACTGTAACTGTTCCAAAACCCAATGAACAAATGTTGTCCTGTGCTCCTAATTTCGCTTGGACAGATTTAGGTAGCACATTAGTAATTACGGGTAATTTGGATGATATTGGTCTATTAAACAGACCTTCAGGTACGGTTGTTTACTTTGAAATAGGTGTGAGAATGAATAATGGACAAATAGGTGTTTACCAAGTAAAGGTAATAGCTCGATAATCTTTTCTAAGAAACCTATAAATAAAATGTGTCAAAAAGTCATTACGGATGTCAATGGCATAGAAAATTTTGAATTATTATATCATAATCAAGATAGTCTGCGTTTTCTAAGATGGGTTTTTGACACATTTATATTAATACAGATGATTATATATTCGATGAATAAATTATAATGGTATCTAATAGATTTTCGTCTGAATAACTTTTTCTAGTCGTTCTGCTTTACCTTTTCTATTTTATAATATGTGACTAAAAAGAAAAAAAAGTTATTATCAGATTATGATGAATCCTAAATCGCTATTACTGATCTTTTATGATTTACTGGGAATGTCTGCTTTTCAAGTGTTATTTTGTTATGCCTAATTTCTTGTTTCATTAATGTTAATCTTGCAACAACTCCTGTTTTTTTCTGTTTCAATTAGCAAATGACATTGGTTTATGCCAAACGCATTTAACTAATAAACTAAACAAAAAAACATCAGTATGTTGAAAAGATTCAAATCTGTCAGCATGATTCTCCTGGCGGGCGCGTTGGGCTTTACCGGAAACGCTTATGCCGATCTGAATACCGGGAATCCTGCTATTGACATTTCCCAACAGGATACGAAAGTTACGGGAGTAGTTGAAGATGAGTTCGGACCCGTTGCAGGGGCTTCTGTTGTAATAAAAGGAACCACTAACGGTACGATGACCGATATGGACGGTCACTTCACACTAGAAGGCGTAAAGAAAGGAGACATTATCCAAATCTCTTTCATTGGTTTTGCCACACAAGATATTCCTTACACCGGACAGACCACCCTGAATGTAAAAATGCAGGAAGATGCGCAGAAACTCGATGAAGTTGTCGTTACGGCATTGGGTATGAAGCGTGACAAGAAAGCATTAGGTTACGCTATGCAGGAGTTGAAAGGGGATGAATTGCTGTCCTCCCGTGAACCCAACCTTGCCAACTCCTTATCAGGTAAGGTCTCCGGTTTGCAGATCGTCCGTTCCAGTAACGGGGTAGGGGGATCGTCGAAGATCGTGCTCCGTGGTAACAGCTCGCTGACCGGTAGTAATCAGCCGTTGATTGTGGTCGATGGGACGCCGATGGATAATTTCACCGGTGGGGTAGATGATGTATGGGGTAACTCCGGTGCCGATATGGGTAACGGGCTTTCCGATATCAACCCCGAA
>OGJY01001145.1_pt1 | contig 32598 bp, 30 predicted proteins | sample 1572231 | NCBI WGS metagenome assembly OGJY01 (sample SAMEA2582121, study PRJEB24529) | metagenome | biome: Human gut stool | place: China | collected 2011
TTCTACCATCCGAGAGCTTATTTTGCTCTAACTTGGGGTTTTCTTTCGTTTTATTTTCTAACTTTGCCATTGTTTAGAGGTTTTATCCCGATTTAGGTACCATAACCGGGTGATTACGCTAAATAGTTGATTTTCTTTTGTTTTCCAATATTGCAAAGGTACAAAAGAAAATGATATTTCAAAGTGTACTAAAAGTGTACTGAATAACGGAAAATGGGCAAAATATGGCAAAAATAGAGAAAATAGGAAATATTCAAATAGTTGATAATAAGGAAGATAAATTCTTTTATTTTCCTATGATTTCTATGGCTTGTACCGGGTCTGGGTACTTAAAGCTCCTGATAAATTTCTATCAGGAGCTTTTTACTTTGAAGTATTTCAAAGTAAAACATTGGTATCTAGCATGAATTTCCACTATAATAATTTAGAAATGAATAAAATCCGCCAAGCAAACCTATCAGATATTCCGGCTCTGAAAGAGTTATATCGGAATACGGTTCTAACTGTAAACCAAAAAGACTATACAGCTGAGGAAGTGGAAGATTGGGCTTCGTGTGGAGCGGATACTGCACGTTGGATCGAGCTTCTCAAAGAGCAACATTATGTAGTGGCTGAAAATGAAAATGGAGTGATTGTAGGTTTTGCTTCTATAAACGAGACTGGCTATATGCATGCGTTATTTGTACACAAAGATTTTCAGCATCAAGGCATTGCGTCATCTTTGTATAAATACCTCGAAATGTATGCGAAAGAAAAGGGTGCGAAAAAATTAACATCGGAAGTTAGCATCACGGCAAAACCGTTTTTCGAAAAACAAGGTTTCCAAGTCGATAAAGAGCAAAAACGAAAAGCAAATCAATTGTGTCTCATCAATTACAAGATGAGCAAGGAACTGCATAAATAAGGCGGTACAAAAAATAGGTTCACAGGGTTTTGCAAACAAATATTTGTTTCTCTGATTTGTTTTCAAATCGCTCTTCTTCAAAATTCCCAAACTTATGGATAATCTCAAATCCAGCCCCTTCCAGATAGGAGTCTAATTCCTGCGGGAAAAACAATCTCATATCCAAGTTTTGGATTGAATGAAACTCACCATTTATAAAATAATGCCATTCTATGCGATTAATTTGGGTTGCGCTTTCATAACGCATTGTTTGTTTTATCAATACAGCCCTTCCATCTTCAGTTGTATATTCAGCAATTTTCTTCTGTTCTTTTTCACCTTCAACAATATATTGGATATTAGGGTTAAAGCAATCTAACAGGAATAAGCCCCCTTCTTTAAGATGATTTTTAACCCCATTGAATGCCTTAAATAAATCTTCATTTTTATATAAATGATGGATCGAATTAAACGGAATAAATATAAAGTCAAATTTTTCTTGCAAGTTTAACGATCTAATATCTGCTTCAATAAAATTGATCTCTAATCCTGCTTCAGAAGCTTTTACCTTTGCTTGTTCAAGCATCGATGAAGTATAGTCGACTCCACAAATGTTGTATCCCGCCTTTGCAATTGGAACCGTAAGTCTACCTGTGCCGCAGCAAAGCTCTAGTATTTTAGCCTCTTTATTTTTCGGCAGCCACTTTTTGTAAAATTGCAAATCAGACAGGAAGGTATTTAATCCGTCATAAATATTTGCGTCATAAATCAAATCGCCCACCTTGTAATCTGTATTCATTCTGTTCTTCAAATTATATTTTTATGTATGTCTTCAGGTAAACCTGCTTCCATTAAGACAAAGCTAATATCTTTTTTGGTTGAAGCGGAAGTAATGATAGGAAATATTCAGTGTAAATAAAGCAACATACGGTATATGACATTTTACAGATTATCAAAATGTCATTTTATCCCCTTCGTAAAGGTTCCATACGGGAAAGAGTTAGTGCTCATATGTTATTACTTGACTCCTGGAGAGTTGTATACATACAAAATATCGCTATTATCGAACATTATCGCACATAATAACACTCATCAGCCACCACAACAACCCAGACACAACTTTTATGCATATTTCAAGTCACTATTGATATTCACAACCCGCACACTTTTTTAGTCATTCTGGAAAGAAAGCATGTTAAAAAACACACTTTTCAACCACAAAAAAGCTTCAAAAAGAACACGCGCGCATCTAAATTAACATATTTTCGCTTTAAAACAAACCTATTTTCTACTTCAAGAGAATTTCATTTCGTTTTAAACGAACTTGAAATTCGTTTAAAACGAAATGAATAGTTGAAACCCAAGAACCAACTTGTTAATTAATGTATACAACAATTATACAGAACAACTATTTGAACACATATACCTGTTACGAAAAATACACATAAGCAGACATATCAACATGTATTTAGCGATATTTTTATCATTATGACAACTCTTTTACTCATCCCTCAACGCTTTAACCGGGTTTCCGGAGGCAGCCTTGAAGCTATGCCAACTGACAGTTAATAACGTTATACCGACAACAATTAATAGTGACAAAATATATGTCCAGACGCTAAAACTCGCCCGATAAACAAAACTTTGCATCCATTGATTAAGCAGCCACCAGGTTATAGGGACAGCAACAACGAAAGCGCTCCCAATCCATATAATAAACTGACGATTGAGCAGTTTTATAATCTGCCAGGTAGTCGAGCCGTTTACTTTTCGGATCCCGATCTCTTTTGTTCGTTGTTCGATAGCGTACAGCGCCATACCAAAAAGCCCGAAACAGGTGAGCAGAATACTGATAACTGAATACATCATCAACAAGTCAGACAATTCGAAAAGTTTCTTATTATTACCCAGCACTTTGTCATACAGGCTCTCATGTTCAAGGTATTTCCCCGGATAAAGTTTATCCCATTCCCTATAGATTTGTTTGATAACAGAAGTATTTCCGGGAGCGATACGGATTTTTAAGTTAGTTCCATCCCTGGTATAGCCAATAATACCTTTATCTATAGGCGTCTCAAGACTATTAGGGATATAAAGCTTAAAATAATCTTCTACAACCCCGGCAATAACATGATCATCGCCAAAAGGAGGACGATCCTTCAATCGGGGTTCGTATTCTTTTATAAGACTCCCGACAGGCAGTTCTCCATCCGGGAACAAGCTTTGAGCCCATGTACGGTTTAGATAAACCGGATGCGGATACCTTTCTATCGCCTCTTTCCAGGGCAGACCTTTCAATAGTTTATAGCCCATAACTTCCATTATTTCTTCATCGCCATCCTCTGAAGTATAAGATTCATATGTACCATCCGGCGAAAACTCACCGAGAGGCCATTCATATATAAGATTGCTTAATGCCGCAGCCTGTATGCCCGAAAGAGAACCGATATTTTCCTTAAGCCATAACATAGAAGTCTCATTATCTCCAACTGAAAAAGTATAAATTCCTTTATAATTTTCAGCCTTATCATATAAAAGCGAGATTTGCCGCCGCACGGAAATATTACCGATTATCAGGATAAATGAAATAATAAACTGAACGATAGCCAGAGAGGTAATGATACGCCCTTTTGCTTTTCCCCGGTAGAAATTGTTATACATGGAAACCGACATATCCGGTAAACGCCGGCTCATATACAAAGCAGGAATACACGCCAGAAAAAGAATAAACCCGAATGTAACCGGCAACATCTGACTACTATACAGGAAATTGACCGGAACCTGAATAGACATGATGCGATTCATTATCCCCAACAGGTCGAATTGTATCAGTTGTGCAATCAGGAAACCGAAACCAACAGTCATAAATGTATCAGCAAATAATTGCATGCTCAATTGTCCGCTTCCTGCACCCATCAGTTTCTGTATATGCAGGGAGTATAACTGTTTGAATACACGTGAAAAGCTCAGATTAACATAATTGAAACAAGCTATGACCAATATCAGAATAGCAGAAAAAAGAGCGATAAACAGTAATGTCGTATTTGGTTTCTTCAATGATGACGGGAGCGTTACCGTATCAAAACAGGCCTGTTGAATAGTGAAAAGTTCATTTTCAAAACCTTGACCATCATTTCTCTGAAGAACCAAACGCCCTGTTTTAGCCTGTAAGTCGGGAACAGAGACATTCTTTTTCAGCAGAAAGAAATTTAATCCGGAAGAGGGATCGCCAAAGAATAAAGCATCAAAGCCGAAAGCAGCCTGGCTATTATCTTTTATCACAGCAGAAACAGTAAAAGTCAATAAACCTTTTTCATCCCCGAAATCACTAGGGCCGAATAGTATCTGAACCGTTTGTCCTATCGGGTCACTCTCTCCGAATAAACGTTTTGAAAAAGATTCTGTCAGGACGATCCGATCCGGCCCCACCTGGGCATCTGCAAAACTCCCCCTTACAATTTTCTGAGGAAAGAATGAAAGGAAAGCACTATCCGACTCTATTACTTTGATGTCTTTGAAGAAGTTCTCTCCGGCTTTACAATAGGTAACCATGAAATAAGGATGTACACGGCACGCCTTATCCAATTCCGGGACACGCTCGAGTAACTGGGAAGTGATATCCCGTGAGACCGTATTAAAGGCAGTCATTCCTGCCCCCGAAATAGTTTGTTTAACCACTACCATCCTATCCTTATTCGGATTCTCCTGTTCTATATTGTACTCATGGATAACAAAAGCGGCCAGTAAATTGGTACAGGCGATACCTACTGCCAGGCTGAGAATAGAGATTACAGTAAATGTTTTATTACGTAACCAACTCCGAAATATAAGTTTGAATGATATGTTCCTCATGATATTTCTGTTTTTTGTCAAAACTAGTCAGTCCCTGTCTGCCTGACAACAAAAATAGCGTTCCTCTATAACAAAGAGGTGAAATCGTCTAAATTTTAGACAATTTCGGGAAGTGGCTATCCATAAATCAGACATTCAGCCGAAAGCAGAGTACTTTGAATGCATCATGTTAGTTTAAATTGTACTTTTGCAATAAAGGATATGCTGAATCGCAGATTACACCGGGTCATTATCAGCGGGATAACAGGAATTGTGTTATTCTCAATTTCAGGTGCCTGGCTTTTGATCAGCCGGACTTCCCTATTCTTTGCTTTTGTCTGTATCTGTATGATCATAGCTTTGGCTATTATGCTGATAAGGAAAATGGACAAGACAGACCGCCAGTTGGAAAGCTTCTTCAGCGTAATCAATAATAACGACTTCAACGCCCACTTCACGGAAAAAGGGGACGACAAATTCCTGAACGGATTATTCCGGGAGATGAACCGGATCATCACACAATTTGAAAACAATCATACCGAATTAGAGGAACGGCGATTCTATTACGAGAGTATCATTCGGGTATTGACGCATGAAATCAGAAATTCCATTACACCTATAGCCTCTTTGTCGGCCGACCTGATTAAATATAATGATGAATACGGAAAAGAAGGAACAATTGACGGACTGCAAACCATTAACCAGCAGGTACAACAGCTGAATACTTTCCTGAATGCCTATCACCGGTTAACCCACCTCCCTGACCCGGTCAAAGTAAAAGTAAAAATCAGCACTTTGTTTGATAAACTTGACCGTTTATTAAACTCGGAACAAGACAGTGAGAACATCCGTTATATTTCACCGGAAAACATAGAAATCCTACTGGATCAAAACTTAATAACACTAGCACTCATTAATCTTATCCGCAACGCCTTACAGGCCACCGCAAATAACCCGGAGCCACAAATCAGGGTTGAGTCAGGAAAAGAAGCTACCTTTTCATTCATACAAGTAACTGATAATGGGGAAGGCATTCCGGAAAACCGACTGGAAGATATCTTCACCCCCTTTTATTCCACCAAAAAAGAAGGAAGCGGAATAGGATTGCCACTATCCCGCCGCATTATGCAACTCCACGGCGGAGAACTTATTGTGACCTCAGAGCCCGGAGAAGGAACAGTGTTCCGCATGGCATTCCCCGGCTTTTGACACCTGTCAAAATCATACTAAACCTTTAAATAGACTAAAAATACCAAGTTACATTTGGAAAGCAGAATATTATTCGTAGTTTTGCGAACAACAAACAGCAAAGGAATAATGAGAACGAAACAGTATACAAAAGAACAAGAGCAGATTGCCCGTTTTGCTAAAGCGATGGGACATCCGGCACGGATGGCTATTCTTAATTTTTTAGCCAAACAGGATAGTTGTTTCTTCGGAGATATCCACGAAGAACTACCAATTGCTAAAGCAACTGTTTCACAACATTTAAAGGAATTAAAAGATGCCGGATTAATCCAGGGAGAAATAGAAACTCCTAAAGTCAGGTATTGTATCAACCGGGAAAATTGGGAACTTGCCCGCAATTTATTTGCTGCTTTTTGGAATAATTGTAATTCTACAAATACATCGTGCTGTGAATAACAGCACCTTTTTTTGAGAATATTGTTCGTTTTTTTACGAACAACCTAATGGGTTTAATTTAAATAAAAAAGAATATGAAAGAGAATCAGGATTTAAAAGAATTGGTAAAACAGCGTTATAATGAACTAGCATTAGATTCCGACACGCTAAAAGGTTGCTGCTACGGCAAATCTCCGGCAACCCCATCAAAAAAAGTATTCACTATAATGAGTGAAGACTATAAAAACCTAAAAGGATATGAACCCGATGCTGATTTAGGAGTTGGATGTGGATTACCCACCCAATATGCCAACATCAAAAAGGGGGACACCGTTATCGATTTAGGTTCAGGAGCAGGAAATGATTGTTTTATAGCCCGCTCGGAGGTTGGTGAAAGCGGCAAAGTCATCGGCATTGATTTTGCTCCTCAAATGATAGCTAAAGCACGAGCCAATGCACTCAAGCGGGGATATACGAATGTTGATTTTTTAGAAGGAGATATTGAAAATATACCTTTACCGGACAATACTGCAGATGTGATTGTCAGCAACTGTGTATTAAACCTGCTTCCTCAAAAAAATATTATTTTCAAAGAAATCTACCGTGTATTAAAACCGGGTGGACATTTTTGCATCTCTGATGTCGTACTGAATGGGATATTCCCCAAAGAGTTTACCGACAATGCCGCTATGTATGCAGGCTGTATCGCTAGTGCCATTCAAAAAGAAGACTATTTAGCAGAGATAGAAAAAGTGAATTTCACAAATATCCGTGTGGAAAGGACTAAGACAGTAATTATCCCCGATGAAGTACTATATGAACATCTGGATGAAAATACAATTCAGAAATATAAATCAGGAAATGTCGGAATCTACTCTATTACAGTAACAGGAGAGAAACAATAGATAATGATAGTTTTAACCTTATATAGATAACGGTTATCAGAGTTTATCAAATATCTCTCTAACTGTTATCTACAAAGGTTAAAAGGACCATTCTTGAATATAAATTGTTGCCATTCAACTCTCTTTCTCTTCTGTTTTCTTCAACGCAGAAAAGACTGCATAATCTTATGTGTCAAACATTTTAAATTTTGATATCTTTGTACACTCTGACTAAAACAGCAGAGCCACAAGAAGATAATCATGAGAAAATTCATCACACTCATCATATCCGGATTAATCCTTATTTCCTGTTGTCCCATTTCATACGGACAAGAAGTAAGTATTTCTGAAAACCTCAAAATAATAAAGTTAACAGAACATACTTACCTGCATACGAGCAAGGACAATAATGGTATTATATTTATTAATAAAGGAGAGGCTATCATTGTTTCCACACCGGAAACAGAAATAGAAACCAAAAATCTTATTAATTGGGTTAAAAACCAAAAACTAGAAATAATAGGATATGTTATAGACCGGTGGCATCCCGATGCTATGGGTGGAATCAATGCAGTAAATAGTTACGGCATAAAAACATTTGCAAATGAACTCACCCGAAAGATATGTAAAGAGAAAAATTTACCTGTTCCTCAAACAGGGTTCAATCCAAAGTTGGAGCTAACCGTTGGTGGAGAGAAAGTTATCGCACATTACCTGGGAGCAGCACATACTGAAGATGGCATTGTCGTATGGATCCCTAAAGATAAGATATTATTTGGGGGAAATGAAGTGCGAAGTATCGGAGGTTGGTATGGCAATATAGGTGATGCTAATCTAAAAGAATGGTCAAATACAATACTAAAAGTGAAAGAAAATTACGGAACCGCAAAGATCGTAATTCCCGGGCACGGAAAATATGGAGGTATCGAGTTACTTGATTATACAATTAATATATACAAACCTAGCAAATGGGGGCATATTTTAAAAACAAACCAAATACAAGCACAACCTGTATTCAATGGTTATGATGATATATTTGAAGTTGCACAATCAGATTCCATCGTAGGGAATAAACGCTATTTAAAGAATGCCGTCGTTTTTGTCAATCACAGTAAAAAATACCTGAAAGTGACCTCTCCGGAGATTATGCATAGTGTAGATGATAAAATGATTTTTTCCGATTCCGGTTACCTACAAATATTCAACAAAGAAACAAATGAGTTGATTGAAGAATTGTATTATAAGCAACTCTATGTAAATTTGAGAGAAGATGAAGTTGAATGGACAATTATAATAAAAGAAGCAATAAGATGAGAACAATATATTTACTCCTGATTTTTACTTTTTATATCTGCGGGTATATCAACTCACAGTCAAAGTCCAGAGCAGATTATGATTATCTGGTATACTTACCTAAAGATTATTCCGGGCAAACCAGAAATTATCCTCTTGTAATCTATCTTCATGGAGGATCGCATAAAGGGAATGATTTAAACAAATTGAAGGAGTACGGATTGCCTTATTTAGTGGATCAGGGTAATGAATTTGATTTTATTATAGTATCACCCCAATGTCCTGATAATAAATATTGGTCTTCGGATAATTGGTTTGAACCGTTATATGAAAAAATAAAAGCAAAGTATAGGATCGATCCCGACAAAGTTTACCTCACCGGTATAAGTATGGGAGGATATGGTACATATATCGTCGCGATGGATCATCCTGATAAGTTTGCAGCAATAGTACCCTTATGTGGAGGTTGTAATGACAGCGATACAACCCGTATATGTAATCTCAAAAATATTCCAATATGGGCGTTTCATGGAACTGCCGATAATTTGATACCTATCACAGAAACAGAACGAATTGTAAACACATTAGATAAATGTGAAGGAAAAATTAAGTTTACAAAATTAGAAGGTGAAGGACATGGCATACAGTATCTTTACGAAAAGCATCCTCAAATATATGAATGGATGCTTAAGCAAAGTCGATCCAATAATCCGCAAAAACAAACGTCAGGCGTTAACTAAAGATTCTGCTTGTAATTCCATTACAGCCTCCATCGCCTGCCCGGCTTTCTCCTTCTGAATAAATATATGGTCGTGATAATAAGCCGCTACAACATTAGCACTGATATCTTTTGATGCTAGTTTTGTGGCTATGGCAGCGGTTAATCCCACGGCATTAAGACTTGAATGAACTGTGAGCGATATTAATTTATAGACAGTATCAAAACGAATACCGTTCGATAACGCATCATCCGTTGTAATAATTAATGTCAATCCCTCTTTTTCCCGGAAAGTACCAATCGGGGTTAAATCCGTTATTACCTCCATAGAGAGGGGATTATCAAACGTACAGAATACAAATTCCCTACTATCTAATTCCGGTTTCATAGAAGACAATAATATCTTCAAATCCTCAATTCCTGCCATAAGTTTATTCATTAGTTTATAGTATACTTACAACAAATATAATACTCTTACGGCAAGAAACATGAGAAAGATACTCAAATAGATGGTTGTTAAAGCAAATTCGTTAAAGTAACACAAAAACACGTTGAATACTATGTACCGAACAGACGAATATGTATTTTCGTACCCAAATTCAGCTGTACATTATTGCATGGCATTTACGCAACATACGATTTATACTGTCAAAGCACGGGCAATCTGTATCATCATGTTATTCCTGGTGTTACTCGATGTATTCGGATACGTTGTGCCCAATTATGATACACATACAGCAGACCAGACGGAAATTTCCAACCAAACGGAAGATACCGATGAGCCGGGTAATACAGACGAACTGTTTTACCGCAACGGGAGCCGCCCCGTTCATCCCCTGATTCCGGTTTGTTCCGTACCGCTTCCCGACCTGTTCACACAGCTGGTTCATATTGATTACTATATACCCGTTAACAACAGACCTGCCCCACGGCAGATACATTCCTTATTCTGTACATTCCTTATTTAGTACACAGCCATATTCTTTCACCGGACGAAAGCATAATATCATATATTATAAGACTGCTGTATCATATATTGTGATACTCCGTTCGCATATATTATAATATTCTTGTATCATATATTATGATACTACCACCGCATGCAAACCCTCCGGCCCCGCCCATAAGACATTTAAATAATAAACTAAAACAGTATCATTTTCATGAACGAAATAATAATAATCATTTCACTTATCCTATTGAACGGCATATTTGCCATGTCTGAAATCGCATTAATCTCCGCCCGCAAATCGAGCCTGAACACTGACGCAAAGAAAGGCAGTAAAGCGGCTAAACTGGCCCTAAAACTGGCAAATGAGCCGGATCGTTTCCTCTCGACCATTCAAATCGGCATCACACTGATCGGTATCCTGACCGGTATCTATTCCGGTGCAGCTTTGACGGACGACTTCTCGGTTATCCTGAAGAATTGGGGAGTATCCCCTCTTTACGCATCCCTCATCGCCCAAGGGTTGATTGTTGTAGCCGTCACTTACCTGACCTTGATATTCGGCGAACTTGTCCCTAAAAGAATCGGTTTGAGTATTGCAGAAAAAGCCTCCAAAGTTGTTGCCCGCCCGATGTATATCTTATCGCTGGTAGCCGCCCCGTTTGTATGGCTGCTGTCGAAAAGTACTTCCTGCATGTTCAATCTGCTGGGCATAAAGGACTCGGATAACAAGGTGACGGAAGAAGAAATCAAATCGATCGTACAGGAAGGAAAAGAAGGCGGAGAAGTACAGGAAGTAGAGCAGGACATCGTCGAACGTGTTTTCATCCTGGGCGACCTGAAGGTCAGTTCCATTATGACACAGCGGAATGAAATCATCTGGCTGGACTTGGATATGGATAAGAAGCAAGTGAAAAAGACTATCGAACAGGAATTATATGAAATGTATCCGGTGACCGGCAAGAAAAAGGGAGACGTGGAAGGAGTCATCTTTCTGAAAGACCTGGTTCTTCATCTGGATACACCTGATTTCAATCTGGAATGCATCGTCCGCCCGGCTTTCTATTTCCATGAGAACATGAGTGTATATAAAGTGCTTGAAGAAATGAAAGAACAGGGAATAAGCCGCGCTCTTATATGCGATGAATTCGGTATGTGCCAGGGGATTATAACACTCAGGGATATTCTGGAAGCCTTGTTAGGCACCATCAACGATACGCAGAAGGAACCGGAGATTATCCAACGGAGCAACAACGATGGATGGCTGGTCGACGGACAGTGTTCTTTTTATGATTTCCTGTCTTATTTCGACAAAGAAGATTTATATGAAAGATGTAACTATCATACGGTAGGAGGATTATTACTGGAACAGCTGGGACATATCCCTCAATCCGGAGAACAAGTCGAATGGAACAACTTCCGCTTCGAGATTGTTGATATGGATGGAGCCAGAATAGATAAAATACTGGTTCAGGTACCCAACGATAATAATGCATAAAATACCCTATGGACTTTTCTGATTTAATCCAATGGTGCCTGGAGCACCTCAGCTATTGGGTGATTTTAATCCTCATGATACTTGAAAACTCGCTGGTTCCGCTACCATCCGAGTTGATCGTCACACCTGCCGCCTACAAGGCGGCAAACGGTGAGATGAATATTTTCCTCGTGATACTTTTCACAACCTTGGGAGCGCTCATCGGAGCGTTGATCAATTACCATCTCGCCCTCTTCGTCGGCAGGCCCATCGTCTATAAATTTGCCGACAGTCGTTTCGGCCATCTGCTCGGCATAAACCGGCAAAAGATAGAGTATGTGGAGGCATTCTTCCTGAAACACGGCAAGATATCGACTTTCTTCGGAAGGTTAATACCGGCCGTGCGACAGTTCATTTCCATTCCTGCCGGGCTGGCACGAATGCGGCTTCCCGCCTTCATCCTGTTCACAACACTCGGTTCAGCCATCTGGAACAGTATCCTGGTGCTGCTCGGATATTACCTGGCACAGATACTTCCGGAAGACCGGTTGCTGGAAGAACTGGAGAGATACAGCAGGGAAATAAGCTATGTTTTTGTGGCATTGGTAACACTCGCCCTCATTACCTGGTATCTGAAAAGGAAGCTAAAAGCATGTCGATAATACTTGCATAGCCCTGCATAACCCTATATCTTTGTACGTTTAACAGAAAGATATATTTATGCAAAATACAGAACTTATCATACTGGGAACGGGTAATGCGACAGTTACCCGTTGCTATAATACTTGCTTTGCGTTGAAACAGAACAACGATTTCCTGCTGGTGGATGCCGGTGGAGGGAACGGTATTCTCACCCAATTGGAAAAAGTCAATATCCCTTATTCCGCCATACATGAAATATTTGTAACCCACGCTCACACCGACCATATCCTGGGAATAATCTGGATGATACGCATTATTGCCCAACAAATGAATAAAGGAAAATATCAGGGAACATTAAAAATATATGGACATGATAAAGTTATAAAAGTTCTGAATACTATTTGTGAACTGATATTGCCCCAAAAAATAACAGCACATATCAGCCGGGATATCCAATTATGCGAAGTACACCATGGTGAAACCTTTACAGCAATCGGCTTGGACTTCCAATGTTTCGACATTGGCTCGACTAAAGAAAAACAATACGGATTCCGCACTGCACTTCCCAACGGCAAGAGCTTGGTCTGTCTCGGAGACGAACCGTACAATGAAGCCAACCGCCCATTTGTTGCAGATGTCGATTGGATGCTATGCGAAGCCTTTTGTCTATACGAAGACAGAGAAACCTTCAAGCCGTACGAAAAACATCACAGTACGGCTCTGGATGCTGGAAAGCTCGCTCAACAACTGAATATCAAGAACCTACTGTTATACCATACGGAGGATAAAACCCTCGCTACACGTAAAGAAAAATATACAGCCGAAGCACGGGAGAACTTCTCCGGGAATATTTTCGTCCCGGAGGATATGGAGGTCATCACATTATAAGGATTCAATAGATATCATCTGTTGCCAGGTGAATACAATAGCTACTCCTTCTCTTCTAATTCTTTGATTTCATTGAGACTTCGCAGGATAGAAGTGATATTTTTATCATAAATCCTTTTATACGTCCAATAGGTAGTTAATGAAGCTAGTGCCACCATACAAATCAGGAAAACCCAAAGATCGAATCTTGCTTTCATCTCAATAAACATAAATATTGCCAAGAGAACAAATACAGGGCCAAAAACAAAATTTATAAAAAGTTTTTCACGTCCGGTACAAATATTATACCTATTTATACAATAAATATTCTCATTTATTTGTTTCGATAAATCAAATTTCATCATTGTCTGAATTTTAAACGCAAACCAAACAATCCCAGATAAACATATTATGATCCCATAAATCATATAAATATCCCATGTTACAAATTTTCCACCAAACCGGAAATAACAATAAACCATTAATGGTACAAGCAAGAGTAGTACTACAACTGAAAAAATATCATAATTTATCAACTTATCTACTATTTTGTCTGCTTTTCTCTGTATCATTTCCCGAATCAGGGATTCTTTTAGGAGTTTATCCTCATCCAGTCTGTGATTCAATAAATTCCATGTATTTTTCAATTCTTCCAGTTCCATAAAGTGTAATTTTTAAAAGTTCGACATTTGTTTCAACTTCTCTTTGGAACGTTTCAGCTTAGTGGCCACATTACTGATCGTTAACCCGGTAATATCGGCTATTTCCTGATAAGATTTTTCTTCCAGATAAAGTAGCACGATTGCCTTCTCCAGGGTTTTGAGTTGATTGATCAGGCGGTACATTTCACGGATATTATCTTCCATACTTTCCGGTTCTATCAGGGATTCAGACAGGTTCGTCACTGGAATATGACCTTTCGGACTCCGAAAGTTTTTCCGTATTCCGGTAATACAGGTATTCAGTGCCACCCGGTAAATCCATGTAGAAACAGAACATTCATTTCTAAACTTCGGAAATCCGATCCAAAGATTACAAACTACTTCCTGATAAAGATCCAATATCGGAAACTCCGGTGATGTATAAAAAGAGCATACTTTGTAGATCACTCTTTCATGTTGTTGAATAATTCCGACAAATGTTTTTTCTAAATCAACTCTTCCCATTCATTTGCTTTTTATCTATTAGACGAGAATAAAGAAAAAAAATGGCAGTTTACTATGATTTTATTAAGAGAGGAAATATAAAAGCTTCAATTTACAGTTTCATTATTTGCCAGATTATGCATTTTACTGAACAACCTTATGATAAGTGATACGCTCTGTTCCATTTTTTATATATTATAAAACAAAACGTTTGTATCTATCCGCCGCCTTTTTAATTTGTTCATCATCCGGCTTTTGATATTCACCGAAGAAAGAGGTTTCAATGGAGATATCTCCTTTCTTTACTGTTTTCTTCCAGTTACCGATAATCCTTCCGTTGTGTAATATGACCGGATAAAATATACCGAAATTATTAAATGCCTTAGAATGATGCTCCTTATCCATTGCTGCCGTACGATCCTTATAGCTGATCAGATATTCGTCGTAAGGCGGTAGGAAATGCAACACATCACTACTTTTTATCCTCTTGCCCCACTGTTGATGCACAAATAAGTTTTGAGAGGCGAACTTCTCTTTTATCAGCTCCGCATCGATCAAGCCTATGGCCTGTCGGGCATCAGTGACAGGTAGGCCGGACCACCATACAAAATCCTCCAGGCTCGCAGGAGAATGGCTACAGAAATACTTCCTCGCGAGTAAAGCCAGCGCCTCTTCCCGAGGCAAATCTTTTGCCATCGGAGCCCGCTCTTCAAGCAGTGCATAAGTAAACTTACCACCTTTATCGTTGCCACTGCATATAATTCCTTCCTGTTCTGCCCGTGTGAAAAGATAGCCTAACTTAGGGGAATCGGGGAGAATGCCGGCCTTTACGATCTCGTCTTCCAGTTCTTGCTTTGTCAGGTGATTATTTCCCTCCAATATCTTTACAAACAAATCATTCGCTTTTGTATAAATACTTTCCGCGATATCAACTCCATTCCCTTTCGCAAACGAATTGCAGGCAGCTATGATCCGCTGCGAGGAAAGTTTTAACATCCAGCGGATATCTTCGGCAGTAACAAAATGCCATGTAGGCCGCATCACATGGGTACGGAGAATGTCACCTCGCCGGATAGCCTCATCAACGGCCTTGATCTTTGGCGATTTTAGCCTGATACCCAGTGCCCATTTCACCCTCGGATAATCCTGTGCCTGCATAGCTCCCATCCACGATACAAGATCTTTCGGATCATTGAATTCAGGCTTCACCAACTGTTGGCTTCGTAAACGGATATCAGTAATCATATGGATCATTGGTATTTACTAAAATTATATTTCTCACGTAAAGCCTGTTGTTCTTCGATGCTTAACGAAAGGAAATAGGCTTTCCAACCCGGACAAAAATTAATGTGCCAACGCCAGAAACGCCCCATTAAAGACTGCGGTTTTCTGTCGTGCTTCGCCCGTAACGGGCATTCATTACAATGGTGCTTCATAAATTTGATTTTGTGGATATGCACAAATGTAGTAAAAAACCTTATTTAGTCGGTTCATTTCTGTTTGTTTTCCTAATTCTTTCTATTTTTGCACTCAGTATTCTTCGGGGCAGGGTGAGATTCCCTACCGGCGGTGACAGTCCGCGACTCTTCTGGACGTATGAACAGGAGACTGATTCGGTGAAATTCCGGAACCGACAGTTAAAGTCTGGATGAGAGAAGAAGACAGTATCTATCGATATGACATTTCTACCAACATAATATATATGTAGGGGAAAATGTTGCATCTGCCTCCCTTTGCCCTGTCGCATACCTTAATTTATAAACAACTACTTAATAACAGGGTTTGAAAATGAAAACTATCAAAGATTTCGGCGTTGACTACAAGGCACGCGTAGAAAAAGCAATCAGCTATTTGCAGGCAGGAAAAGGTATTTTACTGGTCGACGATGAGAACAGGGAAAATGAAGGGGATATCATCTATTCCGCAGAAAAAATGACCGTAAAAGATATGGCCCTGATGATCCGTGAATGTAGCGGAATAGTATGCCTCTGCCTCACTCCTGAAAAATGTAATTCGCTTGGGTTACATCAGATGGTAGAAGACAACACAAGCAAAAACCAGACAGCCTTTACGATCTCCATCGAAGCGAAAGAAGGCGTTACCACCGGTGTCTCTGCCGCCGACCGTATACAGACAATCAAAACAGCCATCGCCCCCAATGCCCAATCGGAAGACCTGTCTCACCCGGGACATGTTTTCCCTTTACGAGCCAGAGAGAATGGAGTTTTAGAAAGAAGGGGGCATACCGAAGGAAGCGTCGATCTGGTAAAACTTGCCGGCCTGGGAGACACGGCTGTTCTTTGCGAACTGACCAACGAAGACGGAACAATGGCACGCCTCCCCGAAATCATCCGCTTCGCCGCTCACCATGATATGACCGTCGTTTCCGTAGACGATATATGCAGATACAGACAGTAATATCACCTGTTAGCTGATATTTCCGGTTAGTGTCTGCGGATATTAACCAGAAATATCATTTTGACACCAAATAATCGCATCATACGCATTTTAAATAAAAACATTGACACATTTTAAATATATCAAAACATCTTTTGATTTCAATTTGACATTTCATATCTTTGTCACGTAAACAAAAGACATTCGCATTTTACATGCATTTAATATAAACATTATAAAACTACGTATTGATATGAAGACTGAATTTACAGGCAAAACCCGCACCGAAAGCGACCTGATCGGTGCACGGGAAATACCGGCCGAAGCACTATATGGTGTACAGACACTCAGAGGAATCGAAAACTTCTCCATCAGCAAATTCCATCTCAACGAATATCCGCTATTTATCAATGGACTCGCAATCACCAAAATGGCAGCTGCCGAAGCAAACTTCGCCCTGGAACTACTGACAGACGAACAATACCGTGCCATCACACAGGCCTGCCGCGAAATATTGGACGGACAACATCATGAGCAATTCCCGGTCGATATGATCCAGGGAGGAGCCGGTACGACCACCAATATGAACGCCAACGAAGTCATAGCCAACCGTGCCCTTGAAATCATGGGACACCAGCGGGGAGAATATACTTATTGTTCACCCAACGACCACGTGAACCGTTCGCAATCGACCAACGATGCCTATCCGACAGCGATACATCTGGGTATGTATGCCACACATCTCCGGTTGATCCCTTACCTGGAAGCGCTGATCGCTTCTTTTCGTAAAAAAGGAGAAGAGTTTGCCCACATCATCAAAATGGGACGTACCCAGTTGGAAGATGCCGTTCCTATGACATTGGGACAGACATTCAATGGTTTCGCCAGTATCCTGCAGGATGAGATTGCTCATCTGGATCATGCGGCAAACGATTTCCTGACCGTTAATATGGGAGCGACAGCTATCGGTACAGGAATTTGTGCAGAACCGGGATATGCAGAAAAATGTATCGAAGCTTTGCGTAAAATCACCGGATGGGATATCAAATTGTCTGCCGATCTAGTCGGTGCCACTTCCGACACCTCCTGCCTGGTAGGTTATGCCGCTGCCATGAAACGGGTAGCCGTCAAAATAAATAAGATATGTAATGATCTTCGCCTGTTAGCCAGCGGCCCGCGCTGTGGGCTGGGTGAGTTCAATCTGCCGGCTATGCAACCGGGATCTTCCATCATGCCGGGAAAAGTAAATCCGGTTATTCCGGAAGTAATGAACCAGATCGCTTACAAGGTGATCGGAAATGAGCTTTGTGTGACAATGGCCGGTGAAGCTGCCCAAATGGAACTGAATGCGATGGAGCCGGTAATGGCACAATGCTGTTTCGAGTCTGCCGAATTACTTATGAACGGTTTTGAGACACTTCGTACCCTTTGCGTAGAAGGAATTATAGCTAATGCTGAACACTGCATCGAAGAAGTACATCACAGCATTGGTGTAGTAACAGCTCTAAACCCGGTTATCGGTTATAAGAACTCCACGAAAATAGCCAAAGAGGCATTGGAAACAGGTAAAAGCGTGTATCAACTGGTACTGGATCACGGCATCCTGACGAAAGAACAACTGGATACGATTTTAAGCCCGGAAAATATGATCCATCCGGTAAAGTTGGATATTCATCCGGCCAAATAACTTATCCATCAATTTACTATCACTTAAAAGGGAAGTGTGTCTGTCTATATTCCGGCACACTTCCCTTTTTTCTGTCATTTTTACTCTTCCAGGATTTGTCGCCTAAAATCTGTATAGAATTACCCTATGGTAATTAATCATTTTCTTATATTTGTAACCTTATAAGTTCTAAACCAGGAAAAACAATTAATCAATCGATGAACATGCAACAATCTGCAATCACAAAAACGTCCCGTATAGAGGTCGTTGATGCCCTTAGAGGCTTTGCCGTCATGGCAATTTTACTAGTTCACAGTCTGGAACATTTTATCTTTCCGGTTTATCCGGATGCTGCCACCCAACCGGGTTGGCTGAATATTTTGAATGAAGGAGTATTCAGTATCACCTTTTCTCTTTTTGCCGGAAAAGCGTATGCGATCTTCGCCTTATTATTCGGATTTACCTTCTATATCCAATATACCAACCAGCAAATGAAGGGGAAAGATTTCGGATATCGCTTCCTGTGGCGTCTGCTTCTACTGGCCGGTTTTGCGACATTGAATGCCGCCTTCTTCCCGGCTGGCGACGTATTACTCTTATTCAGCATTGTAGGTATATTTCTTTTCCTCGTGCGCAAATGGAGTGACAAAGCTGTACTTATCACGGCCATTATCCTGCTGTTACAACCGGTAGAATGGTTCCATTATATTGCAAGCCTCTTTAACCCTGAATACAACTTGCCAAATCTGGGAGTCGGAGAAATGTACGGAGAGGTTGCCGCCTATACCAAAGAAGGTGACTTCGGGAAATTCATCCTCGGAAATATCACCTTAGGACAAAAAGCCAGCCTGTTCTGGGCAATAGGAGCCGGACGTTTCCTTCAGACAGCCGGATTGTTTATGCTCGGATTCCTGATCGGCAGGAAACAACTATTTGTCACATCCGACAACAATACTCGTTTCTGGATAAAAGCCCTGATTATTTCAGCAATCGTCTTCTGTCCATTGTATCAGCTAAAAGTCATGCTATATGATAATAGCGATACCACCATTATCCAACAAAGCGTCGGCGTCATTCTGGATATGTGGCAGAAGTTTGCCTTTACGATCGTACTGGTAGCTTCATTCATTCTGTTATATCAGAAAGAGGCATTCAAGAAACTAACTTCCGGACTGCGGTTCTATGGTAAGATGAGTCTGACGAACTATGTATCACAATCTATATTTGGTGCGATCATTTATTTTCCGTTCGGATTATATCTGGCACCTTACTGTGGCTACACAATCAGTTTGCTCATCGGTTTCGTCCTGTTCCTTCTACAGGTCAGCTTCTGTAAATGGTGGCTGAAAAGTCACAAACAAGGGCCGCTCGAAAGCCTGTGGCATAAGCTTACCTGGATCAATTCCAAATAAACATGTAATGAAATGGCATTTCGGTACGGGAACAAACTATTTTATCGAACTCTCCCGTACCGACAGATGGGTAGGAACAACGATCTGGCGGGGTTTCTCCCTTTTTTTTATCTGCTTCAGTAACAGGCTGCAACACTCCTCTCCCATTTTATAGGTCTGGTGAGTGACAGCGGTAAGAGCAGGCTCCACATAATTAGAATGCAGCTCATCGGTATAACCGATAAGCGAGATATCGGAAGGGATACGCAAACCATGCTTCTTGATTTCCTTCATGGCGGCAAAGGCCAGCGTATCATTCATGGCAAGGATCGCATCAGGCGGCGCCGGTAACGAAAGCAGGCGGCTGCATCCTTCACGCCCTTCGCTGTAAGTCATCTTTTCACAGATTATCAGCTCTTCTTCAACCGGAATACCCAGTTCGGCAAGTGCTGCCAGATATCCGGCTTTACGCTGGCGCACGATCTCCAGATGATCGGAACCACCGAGAAAAGCGACCCGTTTAGATCCCGTTTGTAACAAATGTTTGGTCGCTACGAGAGCCGACTCCATATTATCCGCTACCACGGAAGGGATAGCATTCGGCATGCATACCCGGTCGAAAAAGACCAACGGGATATCCATATCGGACAGAGAAAGGAAATGGGAATAATCGATCGTTTCCTGTGAGAGACAAGCCAGTATACCTTCCACACGCATATTCACCAGGTCTTCCACACAATGCAGTTCCTGTTCGTACTGTTCGTATGAAGAGGTGATGATAACCGAATAACCGTTCTTCCGCGCCACATCATTTATGCCGCTGATGATGGAAGAATAGAAATGAGTAACCAGATCGGGCACGATAATACCGATAATACGCGGCGTATTCTTCAGCAGGCTAAGGGCAAAAGGGTTGGGACGATAGTTCCACTGCTCGGCAAGCGCCTTTACACGCTCCCTCATCTCGGGACTGATCTCATAACTGTCGTTCAGTGCCCGTGAGACAGTCGAAACAGAGACTCCCAGTTCGTTTGCGAGGTCTTTCAATGATATGTGTCTTTTCCTGGCCATCGGGGTTTATTCAGTGACACAAATATAAGGTTTTTCCGATAGCAAGGTACTGATTTCCTGCTTTTATTACGCAAACGTTTGCGTAGATTTTTATGTATAATGCGGTTATAATCAATACATAAAAGCTATACATTTGGCTTCTGACAACTTTAATCATACAAATTATGAACTATTCATATTGCGGAAAAACAGGAATGAAAGTCCCCATCCTAAGCTACGGCGCATCATCGTTGGGCAGTGTATTTCACGAAACGCGTGAAGCGGAAAGTATCCAAGCTGTCTTCACCGCTGTGGAAAACGGGATGAACTTTATCGATGTCTCCCCTTATTATGGACACTACAAAGCTGAAACGGTCTTAGGAAAAGCTTTGAAGCAAATCCCGCGTGAAGCCTATCTGCTCTCCACCAAAGTAGGCCGTTACGGGAAAGACGGAGTGAACATCTGGGATTACTCTGCCCGCCGGGCTACCGAAAGCGTCTATGAAAGTATGGAACGGTTGCATATCGAACAGATCGACCTGATCAACGTCCACGATATAGAGTTTGCCGACCTCAACCAAGTCGTTAACGAAACACTTCCGGCTCTGGTAGAGCTGCGTGATAAAGGCATCGTAAAGCATGTCGGCATCACCGACCTGCAACTGGAGAATCTGCAATGGGTAATAGACCGTGTACCGGAAGGAACTGTCGAAACCGTTCTCAACTTCTGCCATTACTGCCTGAACGATGATAAGCTGGCTGATTATCTCGACTATTTCGAAGCGAAAGAGATCGGTGTGATCAATGCTTCCCCCCTGTCGATGGGTTTATTGTCGTTGCGCGGCGTACCTGACTGGCATCCGGCTCCGGCATCACTGGTGAAGGCTTGCCAACAGGCGGTACAGCATTGCCAGTCGAAAGAGTATCCGATCGAGAAACTGGCTATTCAGTATGCTATCAGCAATCCACGGATCGCTACGACTCTATTCAGTTCGGCTAACCCGGAGAATGTACTGAAGAATATCCGTTATGCGGAAGAACCGATCGACTGGCAACTGGTACGCGAAGTACAGGAGATCATCGGAGATCAGAAACGGGTAAGCTGGGCGAACTCATGAACAGAACGATCATAGATGCCCACTCCCATCTGTGGCTCCGGCAAGATACCACTGTCGACAACATGCCTATCCGTACGCTCGGAAACGGCCGTTCGCTCTTTATGGGCGAAGTACGGCAGATGCTTCCACCCTTTATGATCGACGGGAAGAACAGCGCAGAAGTTTTTCTGTCGAACATGGACTATGCACAGGTAGCAGCAGCCGTCATAACGCAGGAGTTTATCGATGGGATACAAAATGACTACCTGTTGGAAATAGCTGCCGAATATCCGGAACGCTTCTTCGTCTGCGGACTTTGCGAGTTCCGCTGTCCCGGCTATTTTGTACAGGCACAACAACTCATCGCACAGGGTTTCAAAGCAATCAAGATACCCGCACAACGTCTGTTGCTGAAAGAAGGACGTATCTTCCTCAACTGCGATGAAATGATGCGTATGTTTCACTATATGGAAGAACACGGGATCATCCTGTCTGTCGATCTGGCGGATGGCGACACACAAACAGCCGAATTGGAAGAAGTAATACAGGAATGTCCTGCGCTGAAGATAGCCATCGGCCATTTCGGGATGGTGACACGCCCGGATTGGCTCGCACAGATACGTCTGGCTCGCTATCCGAATGTGATGATAGAATCGGGGGGTATCACCTGGCTGTTTAACGAGGAATTTTATCCGTTCGATGGTGCCGTTCGTGCCATTCGCGAAGCTGCCGGACTCGTAGGAATGGAGAAACTGATGTGGGGTTCCGACTATCCCCGTACAATCACGGCTATCACCTATAAAATGTCGTATGATTTTATCGTTCGCTCCAAAGAACTAAGCGAACAGGAGAAAGACCGTTTCCTCGGAGAGAATGCGATTGCTTTCTACGGATTCCGGGATCTTCCGGTGTTACCTTATATAAAGAATATGTCCGAGTAGAATACCTTAAAATAAATCACCATGAAAAAGAACAACTACACGTTACCACTGGCTCTGATATTCAGTCTTTTCTTTCTATGGGCGATAAGTAGTAATCTATTGCCTACCATGATCCGGCAGCTGATGAAGACTTGCGAACTGAATGCTTTCGAAGCTTCTTTCACCGAAACAGCCTACTGGCTGGCTTATTTTATCTTCCCGATACCGATCGCGATGTTTATGAAGCGATACAGTTATAAATCGGGAATCATATTCGGTCTCTTGCTGGCTGCATTCGGCGGATTGCTGTTCTTTCCGGCCGCCATCTTAAAGGAATACTGGGGTTATCTGACAATTTTCTTTATCATTGCTACGGGTATGTGTTTTCTGGAAACGGCCGCAAACCCATACGTAACGGCTTTAGGGGATCAGGAGACTGCCCCGCGCCGCCTCAACCTGGCACAATCATTCAATGGCTTGGGGGCATTTATTGCAGCTATGTTCCTTAGCAAACTGGTATTGAGTGGCGACCACTACACTCGCGCTTCCCTACCTGCGGATTATCCGGGCGGATGGGAAGCTTATATCCAGTTTGAAACGGATTCGATGAAGCAACCGTATCTACTCTTAGCACTACTCTTAATCATAATAGCGGTTGTCTTCATCGTTTCCAAACTTCCTAAAATACAGGATGAAGAACCTTCAAAAGGAAAAAGTAATACCGGAAAACTGATCGACTTCGGCGTACTGAAACGTTCGCATCTTCGTTGGGGAGTGATCGCGCAGTTCTTCTATAACGGCGGGCAAACAGCTATCAATAGTCTGTTCCTCGTGTATTGTTGCAGTTATGCCGGACTGTCGGAGTCTACGGCTACGACTTTCTTCGGACTTTATATGCTGGCCTTCCTGCTTGGCCGCTGGATCGGGACATTGCTGATGGTGAAGTTCCGCCCACAGGATATGTTGCTGGTATACGCCTTGTTGAATGTAGTTCTTTGCGGAGTGATCGCTTTATGGGGTGGTACGATCGGGCTCTATGCCATGCTGGCGGTTTCCTTCTTTATGTCGATCATGTATCCGACACAATTCTCACTGGCGCTGAAAGATTTGGGTGATAATACCAAGAGCGGAGCTGCTTTTCTAGTGATGGCGATCGTAGGGAATGCCTGTCTGCCACAACTGACAGCCTATGTGATGCATCATTTCGAAGCTATTTACTATGTAGCTTACCTGATTCCGTTGATTTGTTTCCTGTTCTGTGCCTGGTACGGCTGGAAAGGATATAAAGTAGTTGATTAATCTATAATATATAATGTATATGAAAGCAATTCAAATTCCGGCTCCTGCCGACTTACGGGTAGTAGATATAGAAAAACCGGAAGTTAAGAGTGGAGAAGTTCTTTTGAAGATCAAATATGTAGGCTTTTGTGGTTCCGACCTGAACACTTTCCTGGGGCGTAACCCGATGGTGAAACTGCCTGTTATCCCCGGACACGAAGTAGGTGCGACGATTGAAGCAGTAGGCACGGATGTGCCGGCCGGCTTCATGGCTGATATGCCGGTAACCGTCAACCCTTACACCAACTGCGGAACCTGTGCAGCCTGCCGCAACGGACGGGTGAATGCGTGTGAACACAACGAGACTTTCGGCGTACAACGCAACGGCGCAATGAGCGAATACTTATCCCTACCCTGGCAGAAAGTAATCCCCGCCGACGGTATTTCCCCACGCGATTGCGCCTTGATCGAGCCGATGAGCGTGGGCTTCCATGCAGTTTCACGCGGACAGATAACCGATATCGATACTGTTCTGGTAATCGGTTGCGGGATGATCGGCATCGGTGCTATTGTACGTGCCGCATTACGAGGTGCAACCGTCATTGCAGTAGACCTTGACGATGATAAACTGGCGTTAGCCAAACGGATCAGTGCAGACTATACGATCAACTCAAAGACAGAAAACCTGCATGAACGTCTACAGATAATTACCAATGGCTTGGGACCCGATGTCGTCATAGAAGCGGTAGGAAGTCCCGCCACTTACATCATGGCCGTGAACGAGGTTGCCTTTACCGGACGCGTAGTGTGTATCGGTTATGCAAAAAGTGAAGTAACTTTCCAGACAAAATACTTTGTACAGAAGGAGTTGGATATACGCGGTTCACGTAATGCATTGCCGGAAGATTTCAGGGCTGTAGTACGTTATCTCCAACAAGGTGATTGTCCTCTGGAAGAGTTTATATCCAATATAGTACACCCGGAAGAAGCACTTAACGCGATGCAGCAATGGAGCGCCGCTCCGGGTAAAGTATTTCGTATTCTTGTAAAGTTCTGAGATATCAAAAAAATATCTACCTTCGCACGAATCAAGAATCGAGATAAGTAAAATGAAAAAGCTAATCAATCTGATCGTATTATTCCTGCTCGCCAGCCTTAATGGATGGGCGCAGGACGCTGCCGAAGTGATTCGGGTGGCATGTGTGGGAAACAGTATTACTTACGGTGCCGGGATAGCGAACCGTGACCGTGATAGTTATCCGTCCGTACTCGGGCAAATGCTAGGACGGGAGTATGAAGTGCGTAACTATGGCTTCAGTGCCCGAACGATGCTGATGAAAGGAGATCATCCGTATATGAAAGAACAGATGTTTAAGGATGCACTCGGTTACAATCCGAACATCGTTGTGATTAAACTCGGAACAAACGATTCAAAGTCATTCAACTGGAAATATAAAGCAGGATTATCCGGAGATATTCAGACAATGGTGAATGCATTTAAGGCATTGCCTTCGAAACCGAAGATATATCTTTGTTATCCACCAAAAGCCTATGTCAGCGATCAGGGTATTAACGATAGCATCATTGCTGCCGGGGTTATTCCTGTTATCGAACAGGTTGCAAAACGGAATAAACTTCCTGTGATAGATTTGCATACGGCATTAAGCGGAATGAAAGAACACTTTCCTGATAATGTGCATCCCGACCCTGCCGGAGCGCATAAGATTGCAGAGACAGTTTATAAAGCGATTACCGGAGAAGAGACGGCTCATCAGATGCAAGCCTTTCCGGGTTTCAAAAGTGAATGGAATGGTTGCGACCGCTATGATTTCCAGTTTAGAGGACGGGATGCGATTGTTGTTGTTCCGAAACAGGCGGCTAAAGGCAATCCGTGGATCTGGCGTCCGGCTTTCTTCGATGCTTTTCCAAGTGTAGATAAAGCGTTACTTGAAAAAGGTTTCCATGTGGCTTATTACGATCTGACACATGCCTATGGAAACCCGCGTGCAGTCGCCCTGGGTACGGAGTTCTATAATTACATGAAGGATTATTATAACCTCTCTCCTAAAGTAACACTGGAAGGCTTCAGCCGCGGCGGACTTTATGCATTAAACTGGGCAAGTAAAAACACGGATAAAATAGCCTGCATCTATATCGATGCCCCGGTATGCAACGTTTTCAGCTGGCCGGGAAGAAAAAATACAGAACTATGGAATGGTTTACTGAAAGAATGGAACCTGACAGACGAAGAAATGAACTCGTTCAAAGGCAATCCGATCGATAACCTGGAGCCATTGGCTAAAGCGGGCATTCCTATTATCAGTGTTTGCGGAGATAGCGATCAGGTCGTTCCGTTCAAAGAAAATATGGACGTGGTGCGTTCCCGTTATCTGGCATTGGGCGGCCCTGTGGAAGTCATTATCAAGCCGGGAGTAGACCATCACCCGCATAGTCTGGAAAACCCTGAACCGGTTGTCGACTTTATCATCCGCCACCAACCGGAATACGAGAAATACCTACATTACAATATACGTGGTAGCCTGCAAAACTCATTCGTCAAGTTTGAGAAAGAACGTAAAGGGCGCGTCGCCTTCCTCGGGGGTTCGATTACAGAAATGAACGGATGGAAGAACATGATCGAGAAGCAATTGCAACAACGTTTCCCCTATACGGCTTTCGAGTTTGTGGAAGCAGGTATCGGATCTACCGGAACAACGCCGGGATCTTTCCGTATGCAAAACGATGTACTGTCGAAAGGAAAGATCGATTTGCTGTTTGTGGAAGCTGCCGTGAACGATCATACCAACGGCTTCAGTGCACTGGAACAGGTGCGCGGTATGGAAGGAGAAGTACGTCATGCCCTGATAAGCAACCCGCAGATGGATATCATTATGTTGCATTTCATCTATGATCCGTTTATCCCGATGGTTGCCAAAAGACAACAACCGGATGTAATACTGAATCATGAACGGGTAGCAAACCATTATCTGATTCCTTCCGTCAACCTCGTTCAGGAGATAGGCGAACGGATGCAGGACGGTGAGTTCACCTGGGAACAGTTCGGCGGCACCCATCCCCTGCCCTTCGGACATAAATTCTATGCGGCAGCTATCAACCACCTGTTCGATAGTATGTGGAAAGGAGTTACTCCCGATATGCCTGTCATTGTCCATGAGATACCGGAACAACCGCTTGATGCATACAGCTATTATAACGGCGACTTTATCGACCTGCAGGAAGCAAAGCTAAATAAAGGTTGGAAGTATATCCCTTCCTGGCGTGCAGATAATAAATATGAAAAGAGAAAAGGCTTCGTCGATGTACCGATGCTCGAAGCTACCCGTCCGGGAGACAAGCTGACGCTTGATTTCGAAGGAAAGGCGATCGGTATCTTCTGCACCCCGGGCCCGACAGCAGGGATCATTGAATACAGCATCGACGGTGCACCGTTCAAAAAGCTGGATACATTTACTGAGTGGAGTAAATATCTTTATATCCCCTGGGTATATATGTTGGAAACAGAATTAAACGATACAAACCATAAGCTGGTACTCCGTATCTCGAAAGAGAAGAACCCCGATTCTTTAGGGACGGAATGCCAGATACGGAACTTTGTCGTGAACAGATAAAGATCAAAATGAAAGAATTAAACAGGCAGCATGTTCCGGTCGTTACCCGGCCGGAACGTATCATACAGTTTGGAGAAGGTAATTTCCTTCGGGCATTCGTGGACTGGATCATCCGGAACATGAATATGAAAGCAGACTTCAACAGCAGTGTCGTAGTTGTCCAACCCATCGAGAAAGGGATGGTCGATAGGCTCGGCAAGCAGGACAACCTGTATCATGTCAACCTGCAGGGACTGGATAAGGGCGAAGCCGTCAACAGCCTCGAACTGATCGACGTGATCAGCCGTTTGCTAAATCCATATACGGATCACGATGCCTTTATCAGACTGGCCGAACAACCGGAAATGCGTTTCGTTATCTCCAATACGACCGAAGCGGGAATAGCCTTCGATCCTTCCTGCAAACTGAATGACGCACCGGCTGCCTCTTATCCGGGCAAACTGACGCAACTGCTTTATCACCGCTTCAAAACTTTCAACGGAGATAAAAGCAAAGGACTGATCATCTTCCCCTGCGAACTGATCTTCCTGAACGGATATAAGCTGAAGGAGACAATCTACCAGTATATCGATCTCTGGCAACTGGGCGATGATTTCAAAAGTTGGTTTGAAGAAGCTTGCGGTGTCTATGCCACGCTGGTAGACCGTATCGTTCCCGGTTTCCCGCATAAGGACATTGATGCAATCAAAGATAAACTGCAATATAACGACAACCTGGTGGTGCAAGCCGAAATATTCCATCTATGGGTTATCGAAGCTCCGCAAGAAGTGGCAAAAGAGTTCCCTGCCGATAAAGCAGGTCTGAATGTTCTGTTCGTTCCTTCCGAAGCGCCTTATCATGAACGGAAAGTGACCTTACTGAATGGCCCGCACACCGTTCTCTCACCGGTGGCTTTCCTTTCAGGAATCGATATCGTAAGAGATGCCTGCCAAGATGAAGTGATCGGAAAATACATCCATAAAGTCATGTTCGAGGAACTGATGGAGACGCTGAACCTGCCTAAAGCAGCACTCGAACAGTTCGCCAACGATGTATTGGATCGTTTCAATAACCCGTTTGTCGATCATCAGGTAACTTCCATCATGTTGAATTCTTTCCCTAAATTCCAGACACGCGACTTGCCGGGATTGAAAGAGTACCTGAAACGAAAAGGGGAACTCCCGCAAGGACTCGTCCTGGGACTTGCCGCCATCTTAACTTATTACAAAGGTGGCAAGCGTGCAGACGGAACAGCAATCATCCCGAACGACGCCCCGAAGATCATCTCTCTGATGAACAATCTTTGGGCGACAGGTTCCACCCGGGAGGTTACCGTTAACGTATTGGCGGCAGAAGATATCTGGGGAGAAAACCTGAACGAAATCCCCGGCCTGACAGACCGGATTGTTTACTATCTGGATGCGATTCGGGAAAAAGGAATGCGTGAAGTAGTAAAAGAAATCCTCTGATGAAAAAGTATATCCAAATAAATCCTGCTGATAATGTGATCGTAGCTATCGATCCGCTATCGGCAGGAGATAACATAACCGTAGGGACTACAACGATCACCGTCAGTGAAGACATTCCGGCCGGTCATAAAGTGGCTCTGCAGGATTTCAGAACAGGCGATCCTGTTATCAAGTACGGTTTCCCGATCGGGCATGCCCGGAATGATATCCCCACAGGCTCCTGGGTAAATGAGAAAAATATCAAAACAAACCTGGAAGGCTTGCAGGATTATACCTGGCAACCGCAGGAAACTGTCCTGAACATTCCCGCCCAGGGTCTGACCTTTAACGGCTACCGTCGAAAGAATGGTGATGTGGGTATTCGTAACGAGATTTGGATCATCCCTACGGTAGGCTGTGTAAACGGTATCGTTAACCAGTTGGCAGAGACTCTCCGTCGGGAAACTTCCGGCAAGGATATTGACGCCATCGTCGCATTCCCCCATAACTACGGCTGCTCACAACTGGGCAACGACCATGAGAATACCCGCAAGATACTGCGCGATATGGTAAAGCACCCGAATGCAGGTGCCGTACTGGTAGTCGGTCTGGGATGTGAAAACAATCAACCGGATTCCTTCCGTGAATTTCTAGGCGAGTATGATACCGACCGTGTCCGCTTCCTGGTTTGCCAGCAGGTGGAAGATGAACAGGAAGAGGGAATGAAACTCCTGCATGAACTATACACCATCGCTTCCGCCGACAAACGCACATCCGTCCCGTTGAGCGAGCTGCGTGTCGGATTGAAATGCGGAGGATCGGACGGCTTTTCCGGCATCACCGCCAATCCGTTGCTGGGAGTCTTTTCCGACTTCCTGGTTGCACAGGGAGGGACAACCGTATTAACGGAAGTGCCCGAAATGTTCGGTGCCGAAACACTCCTGATGAACCGTTGCGAAACGGAGGAACTATTCAACAAAACGGTTCACCTGATAAACGACTTCAAAGCCTACTTTCTGGAAAACAAACAACCGGTATACGAAAACCCTTCCCCCGGCAACAAGGCGGGCGGTATCTCCACCCTGGAAGAGAAATCCCTCGGTTGCACACAGAAGTCAGGTAAGTCGGCAGTAAAGGATGTCCTTATGTATGGCGACAGGCTTTCAACCAAAGGGCTGAATCTGTTGAGTGCGCCGGGAAACGATCTCGTTGCCAGCACAGCCCTGGCTGCATCGGGTTGCCACCTGGTTCTGTTCACCACCGGACGGGGAACGCCTTTCGGTACTTTCGTCCCGACCGTCAAGATCTCCACCAACAGTCCGTTAGCGAAAAACAAACCCGGATGGATCGACTTCAATGCCGGAACATTAACAGAAGGTGTATCTATGGACGCACTCTGCAAACAGTTTACAAAGTTCATCCTGAACGTAGTCGAAGGTAAGCAGACGAACAACGAACGGAAAGGTTACCGGGAGATTGCCCTGTTCAAATCGGGAGTGACTCTATAAATAATCAAAACGTCACCCTCGCTCCGGTTGATGAAGCCACTTTGCTTTTCGCTTACATAGAGCTTTCATCATTAGAAAAATTTGAACCTGCCTGTCTCATTATGACGGCGCCTGTAAGGGCGGTTCGCGAACCGCCCCTACCAAAATATTTCCCCCCTTCCCCTATTTCTTTTCCCGTTTTTCGCAACAAATTCAAATTAATTCCTATATTTGCCCCTGTGCCTTCCGGAAGGGAGGCGAAACAAGACATCAGGAAAGTATTTGGCGTTATTCCCGGAGATAAAATCTGGTAAATTTTTCGCAGGAGAATAAGCGGTACATTTCACGTCGGACGAATCTGTACGCATAAGAAGTACAGGTCGTGGTGTGGGCTGTCGCTTATCGGATAGTCCCCCCGCTTTCCTCTCATTTATGAAACCGCCGGCTCATGGGACTACACGGCAAACAACCTGTTGCGACGCTCATGAAAAAGCCGGAATATCCGATACAGCAGCCTTCCCGGAAACCGCATTCTTCGCCGATGAAGAAGTCGCTTTACGCTGTGCATCCGGCAACGCCAAGCGTTGATAATTCAGGTGTTTACCCCCCCCCCGTTAATTTTAATTAACATTCTCTTTTCCCGCAACGCCGGTTGTTTTTATTCTTTCGTACTTTCGATTTTAATTGGCTATATCGCTTCGCGCGCTCCACCCGATAACTAGCGCCGGCACTACGAGAACTATCCCTTCGCCGGAACGGCAAATAAATCCTCCAGTATTCATATTAAAAAGAAAAAGACAATGAAAAGAATAATGTTAATCCTATCCGTATTGATGCTCGCCGCGGGCACAACGGAAATGCAGGCGCAATGGATCAAGAAGCTCGGCAAGAAAGCTGCCGAAAGCGCCAAACGGGCCACGGAAAGAAATGTGGAAAAGAAAGTGGAAAAAACTGTCGACAAGGCATTCGACGGGGCGGAAGATGCGGTGAAGGGAGAAGGGAAAAACAAGGACACAAAAACCGCTGATCCAACTTCCGCAGCCAATCCGGATGCCGAAGGGCAGGCTATCGCACAGGATGGAGGGCAGCAAAGCGGGCAATCCCTTGAAATGACGTATGCCAAGAGCGACTTTGTGCCGGGCGATGAGATTATCTTTGAAGACTTAATGGATGGTGAGCAACTCGGCGAATTTCCCTCCATGTGGGATTTAATGAAAGGTAACGCAGAGATTGCAGCCATTAATGGTGAAAATTGTATTATGTTCGGAGATGGTGGAGCAGGCAGTGGCTCTGGAGAACTCGCTCCTCTAATGAAAGATATGAACAGTTATTTACCCGAAGAATACACCATTGAATTAGATTTTTGGTTGCCTTCTGGCGGAAGTGCATATTATTATATTTTCAGATTGAATGATGCTTCTAAGAAGCGAGATAATAAAATGTATTTCCGCATAGACTTTGAGAAAAATAATGTATATGCAGTGTCGTGGAGTTATATTGCGACATCCGGTGGAAATATCACAGGAGAGCAAGAATCAAAACTGGAATTAGATACATGGCATCATTTAGCCATGTCGTTCAATAAAAGAGCTTTTAAGGCATATATTGATGGTGTCCGGATAGCAAATATTCCTAATATGACTACTGCCGATAACTTTACTATGTTTGCGGGACGTAACAGCAGTATTGTAACTTTAGCAACCCGTAACGTCCGTATCGCCAAAGGCGCCGTCCCCTTGTACGACCGCATGCTGAGCGACGGCAAATTCATCACCTACGGTATCACCTTCGATGTCGGCAAATCGACCATCAAACCGGAGAGTATGGGTGAAATCAACCGTATCGTCACCTTGATGAAAAAAAAACCCGATCTCAAATTCTCCGTCGAAGGTCATACCGACAGCACCGGCAACGCCGCCTCCAACCAGACCCTCAGCGAAGCAC
>OGJY01001158.1_pt1 | contig 32239 bp, 26 predicted proteins | sample 1572231 | NCBI WGS metagenome assembly OGJY01 (sample SAMEA2582121, study PRJEB24529) | metagenome | biome: Human gut stool | place: China | collected 2011
ACCACTATCCTACACCCTATTAATATACTAATATTCAACAACATAAAGTGAAACTGGTGTAGGATGACAGATGATTTGTCTATTCAAACTCATAGGGAGGAGAATACAATGTATTATTTATCGAGGAATACTCCCCAAAATAGCTGGCGAAAACTGGGTACCGGTTATTAATGCAATATACCATCAAAAGAGCAGGCACACTCAAGCTTCCACAATCCACTTTTCAATATTGCGGGTTTCCGCACTGAAGTTTACCCCGATTTGAAAGAGTTTCCGTCCATCCGTCGCGAAAGGAAGGGCGTAATGCTTATCCTTTATCTGTCGCAAAGCCTCTTCAGCACTCCCATTCAATTTAAATTCCATGATATAAATGAATTTATCCGTCTGCAAGACAAGGTCTATGCGACCTTCGCTCGTATGATATTCCACTTTGGTATAGAAGCCGACCAGCTTAAATACAATGAAAAGGACATTCTCATAATGTAATTCCTGGTCGCGAATCACCTCGTAGGTGGTATCGGCAAAGAAACTCTGCAGGCGGCGAAAGAAAGAATCATAATCACCGGAACGTACTTCACGGACAAACTTCTGAATTTCAAAAGGGGACTCCACCTTATTGACATTCGCATAATAAGGAAGCATAAAACGGACAAAGCCCTCTTCCACTTCACGGTTCGGGAAACCCAAACGGTAGATTCCAAATTCTTCATCATATCCCTTAATGGTAAGATATCCGCTTTGATAAATCACAGGAATGGGATTGGTGGATTCCGAGTCTATGCTGTTCAGCACTTGGGCATCTGTCTCCTCGTGTGCCATACGTTCCAGGTCATAATGATGCTTTTTCAGCAGACTCACCAGATAAGTAGGCGTACCCGTCTCAAACCAATAACTACCGAACTCCTTGTACTTGAAAGCATTGAGAAGGCTGAAAGGATTGTACATACCAATTGAATTGTGTGTAAAATGATAGCCATCATAACATTCTTTCAATTCCGCACAGAGTTTATCATACGTCACGCCACGTACATCAGCAAATTCATGAAGCTCAGCATCTAAAGTATCATGAAGTTCACGGTCACTTACACCGCAAAGCTCAACATAATCCTTTCGCATCGATATATCATCCAGATTATTCAAGTCACTGAAAACGCTGACCTTACCAAATTTCGTCACACCGGTAAGAAATGCGAACTTAATACAACCGTCCATTGTTTTGAGTGCCCCATAGAATGGTTTCAAAGCATTCCGAAATTGTCTCTGTAATTCTTCATTGCCGATAGCCTGCAACATAGGCTTATCATATTCATCTACAAGAATAACCACACGCTGCCCCGCCTGTTTACAAGCGCGTTCTATGATACCGGCAAAACGTAAGGAAAAAGAACGTTCTGACGGTTCAGCACCGTAAAGTTTTTCCCACGCAGTCAGAGACTTATCAAGTATATTATCCAGACTATCCGGAGTGTCATATTTCTCTATATTGAGATCCAGATGCAAGATGGGATATTTCACCCAATCTTTTTCGAGTTTTTCTACCGCCAATCCTGTAAAGAGCTCCTTCTTACCTTGAAAGTACGCCTCTAAGGTGGAGATAAGCAGACTTTTTCCAAAACGGCGCGGACGGCTCAGGAAGTAATAACTACCCGTCTTTACCATTTGATACATTAACGCCGTTTTATCAATATAGAAATAACCATCCTGACGAATCTTCTCAAAGTTCTGAATACCGATCGGATAAATTTTACTGCTCATACTCTCTTCTTTATTATAACAAAGATACCTTTCTTACAAAGATAGGAATTTTTTATAATATTCGTTCAATCTCTTGCAGTTCTTCTTCTGCAAACTCCAAATGCTCCAATGTTTTCAGATTGTCCGCCAACTGCTTTACGGAACTTGCTCCTACAATCACCGATGTCATTCGTTCATCTTTCAGTACCCATGCCAAAGCCATTTCCGCCAAAGTCTGTCCACGACGACGGGCAATCTCATTCAATTGCCGGGCGGCTTCTACTTTTTCGGGAGTTACTTGCGAACGCTGGAGAAAACCGGAAGAACGTGCAGCACGGGAACCTTCCGGAATGCCGTTTAGGTATTTATCTGTCAACAGTCCTTGCGCCAAAGGAGAAAAAGCGATGAAACCGGAACCATATTCCGCCGCCAAAGGAAGTGATTCAGCCTCCACTGCACGGTCGAACATACTATACCGGTATTGGCTGATAAGACAGGGGGCACCGGCTTTTGCCATCATCTCATAGGCGATACGGGCTTGTTCGGGGGGATATTTAGAGATTCCTATATACAGCGCTTTCCCTTGCTTCACAATATCAATCAATGTCCGGACAGTTTCTTCTACCGGAGTCACTCCGTCATAACGGTGACTATAAAAGATGTCAAAATACTCCAAACCTGTCCGACGGAGACTTTGGTCAATGCTCGCCATCAGATTTTTACGGGAACTGTTGCCGCCATAAGGTCCCGCCCACATTTCATGACCGGCCTTGGAAGAAATAATCATTTCATCCCGGTAGCCTTGAAAGTTCTCTCGCAGAATCCTGCCGAAATTGGATTCCGCACTTCCGGGAACAGGACCGTAATTGTTTGCCAAATCAAAATGAGTGATTCCATGATCAAAAGCAAACTTAATCATGTCGGTCGCTACCTCGAAATTGTCCACACTGCCGAAATTATGCCACAATCCCAAAGAGATAAGAGGAAGTTGCAGACCACTTTTGCCGCAATATTTATAAGGCATCCGTTCGTAACGGTCGGCAACAGGCTGATAATTGAGAGAATTTTCCATAAGGCGATATTTTTATAGGTTTCAATTAGAACTATAACTGGAATTAGAACTGAAAATAAATGAACGGTTGTATTTCCGAACTCTTCATTTGAATAACAAGATAAATCAAAGCCACCATCAACACAGCTTTGCCTACGAACGGCAGGCGAATCACTCCCCGACAAACTGCATTTTCCCAGCTATCGGGAGCAAAATGAAGCAGGAAGCCAAGCAGCATTAGCGCGAATACTTTCCAATAGCCTTCAAGTAACTGAGGGAACAGTTGGGGACGGAAAGTCGTAAATATCTGCCCCAGCATATCTACCGAATTCTGAAAATCGGCGTTACGGAAGAATATCCAGCAGAAACAGACAAAGTGGAAGGTAATGATAATGCCGAACACACGTCGCCAACCGTGACTTTGTTCTCCTTTCCTCCGTCCGGTTATCGTCATCCAGATTTTATGCATCGCCAGTGCAACGCCGTGAAATGTGCCCCAAAGAACAAAATTCCAGGAAGCTCCATGCCACAACCCTCCCAAAAACATGGTAATAATAAGGTTCAGATATTGCCGGATCTTCCCTTTCCGGTTTCCACCCAAAGAGATGTATAAGTAATCTTTCAGCCAACTGGACAAAGAAATATGCCAACGACGCCAAAATTCGGTAATGGAGGCAGACTTATAAGGAGAATTAAAGTTCAGATTGAAATGAAATCCTAATAACAAGGCGATACCGATTGCCATATCGCTATATCCGGAAAAGTCACAATAAATCTGTAAAGCATAACCGTATATTCCCATCAGATTCTCAACACCTGAGTAGAGAGTGGGATTATCAAAAATGCGTTCTACAAAGTTGATACTGATATAATCGGAAATAATGGCTTTTTTGAAAAGACCGGATACGATCAGAAAGATTCCACGCCCGAACATCTCCTGCGAAACAAATAGAGGTTTCCGGATTTGTGGGATAAAATCGCGGGCACGTACAATAGGTCCGGCTACCAACTGCGGAAAGAATGATACGTAAAAGGCATAATCCAAAAGATTAGTCAATGGCTTTATATCTTTTCGGTAGACATCGATTGTGTAGCTTAACGACTGGAAAGTAAAAAAGGAGATACCGACAGGCAGAAAGATATCAAGTGCCGTGAACTCTCCTCCCATCAATGACGCAATCACCCCGCCTAAGAAATTGGTATATTTAAAGTAGACAAGAAGCCCCAGATTGATGCTCAAACTTAAAGCCACCAATCCTTTACGTTTCCAATACCCTTCTGCACGATCCATGAGTTGTGCAAGAAAGAAGTCGGCAACAGTGACTATGGCAAGCAGAAAAAAGTATGTACCACTACTTTTATAGTAGAAATAATAAGAAAAGAGGGTGACAAACAAGATACGGGCAGTGTATTTGCGTTGTAATAACGCGTACACTACCATAAAAGCAGCAAACAACCAAAGGAAGATGCCACTGCTGAATATCATTGGCGCTTGCGGATCGTAGGTAAGTACCTCTTTCAGTCTACTGAGATCTATATCAATGGGAAACATAGTCATTATATGCGTTGATAAGTGCTTGGTATAATAAATTTCCTTGCAGGATGTATCCTTCAGGGAGATAATGTACATGATCGGGACGCATCAGGTTTGCCTCCGTCCAGTTTGTGCAGGCGCGACGTTTCCCTCCCACTACATCATACATATCCCACACGAGCAGGCGATGGTCTTTAGCGTAACGGCGGATGGTTTCCGCTGCTATTGTCGTGCGGGGATTAATGGCATACGTACGTCTACGCCTCCGTTGCCGGAAACTTTCATAAGAACCGGGAGGGGTAGTCAGAAGAATAGGAACGTTGGGAAGACTGTCTCTCAACAGTTTCACAAGCTCATCCATCTGATTATAATGCACATTTATATTATAACGCCGGTTGTGGCTTTCATTCGTACCGAAAGAGAGAATCAGCAGTTCAGGTTTCAACGCTGCGATTTCGGCAATACGATCCGGATGGGTGAATGTGAGACAAGTAGCTCCGTTGACACCTTTATCAATATAAGAAACGGCACCGAAAGTCTCTGTCAAACGGGTTCCGGTGGTCTGGGGATAGATATGCCCCCGTACATGGCTGTCGCCAATATGTACGATACGGACTGTATCTTCAGAAAGTCCGGCACGCAACTGACGGAGATGTTCAAAAACGGGAGATAACAGAGCAATGCTGTCGATTATCTCATTCCGGCCAGTTTCGCGGAAAGCTGAGGGGAAAGCGATGTGTACGGAAATCGTATCATTCGCTCTGTTCATTTCCCGCAAAGGTTTTATAAGCTTTGCAGTCTTTCCCAATGGAGGACAAACAGGCATACGGTCTTGTGCTGTTGCTTCTGAAAGCAAGCAAGGAGCACTCAACATACCGGAAAGAGCAAGAATATAAATAAACAGCAAGTTACTCTTTCTCATAGGCACGCCTCCTGTCGTATTGTTCCTTACCGTAAATCATGGTTTCATAAAGCAATCCAGCCAGATGTTTACCACCACGGAAGTTAATATGCGTATAGTCATAGTTTGCCATAGAAGGTTTGGCATGCACCAGTTTTGCCATACTACCATCTCCCCCCATTGCTTCAAACATATTCCAGAAAGCAATGCCACTTTCGGCTGCAATGTTCTGTTGATAACGAATCAGATTCTTAACACCAGGCATGGTGCGAAGTTCGCCGTTCTCGTTTTTATAATCACGGTCTCCGACACTCAACAACAGGATTCCTGCTTGCGGAAAACATTCTTTCAAATGATTGATTGCTGTAAGCAGTCCTTTCTGGTAGTTATCATAGTTACGCCCCCGTTCGGTAGCTACATTCAAACCATATTCGAGAATAATCAGGTCGTAAGGACGTTGGCGATTAAATTGCTTCAACATCTGTGGAGGAATTCCCCGCAGAGAAAGACCGGAACTGCCTCGCAACGAAAAGTTGTCGAGAATAACTCCTTTCTTTCCATCCATTGCCAATCCATAGAAAAGCGTAGAGTCGGCACGATCTACCGTCCAACGGATAGAGCCGATGCGTCCGTCTACCTGAATTCGCTGTAATTCATCAGAAGATCCCAATGAATAATTCTTATTTTCTCCTTTGTTCACACGGGCAGAGAGGAGAACGGAATCCCTATTATAAAAGAAGATGGATGCACGCTGGCAAGTGTCCAGCAAGGAAGCATATTTATTTTGTCCCCGCAGTTCTACGTAAGCTCCGTTACGGGGGATGAAATAGTGTCCGGAAATTCCTTGTTTCTTCTTGTCGAAATAAACACTGTCTGTTACCGCATGGCTAGACCATCCGCCAAACGTGTGGCGTACCGTAGGACGGTAACCGCTTGTCATCGAAGTGATGGTGACAAAACCTACTCCACAACCGCCAAATTGTTTTTGAAGCATTTCGCGTAAGTCAGCGGTAAATATATCTGCCTCGATAAACGAGTCTCCGAATACGGCAATACGTACCAATTTGTCATCAGAATCATCTGAATCACCCGAAGAGATACGATCGAGTGCTTCATAGAAAGGAGTCATCCCGCGGAGGGTGGAGTCACTGTAGTCTTCAATGCAAGTCATACCGGCACGGCAGGTATCTACAAAAGCCGGCTTCACAACAGGAGGCAAGGGAATACTATCCGAATCAGATGCAGCTGTCTCCGAGTCCGGATAACGAAGATCGCTCAAAAGGTCTACACGCCTCATCGTGTGGCCGTCAATAGTCAGTACCGGAAGCCAATGAAGCCCGAGTAAGGCTGCAAACACAATTAGTACAAACCACAACGAATATTTCAAATAATTCTTTATTATCTCCATCTTTACAAGTCATAGAAACGGGTGCAAAGATAGACAAAAGAGAGCATCTGATGTTATTCAATAGTCTTAATAATTGCAGGCAGGTGCAAATTCTTTAAAATCTCGCTATCATCGAACAAACATTTATCAATAAATTAGCATGATAATCAATCAAACATATCCACATTTAGACCAATAGCTTCTCCTGACTAATAATTGGACATGTTTGAATGATTATTGTACCTATATCACAAAATAACATTACACCTTTGTCTTCGAAATTTCAATCAAATGAACATGAGCAAAATTATTCATTATATCATAATATTGATCTCTACGATCATAACCAGCGGATGTTTATCTCCCCAAAAACACAACTATCCACTAGAAATAGAGCATGTACTGTTAAAAGCCAAAAACAATCGTAAAGAACTGGAAAAAGCCCTCAATTACTTCTACAAAAGAGATGATTCACTTAAAATAAAAGCTATTGAATTCCTAGTTGCTAATATGGATATTCACTATAGTGAAACTTATTATTGGAAGACCGTAACAGGGAAAAAAATAGATTTTTCAGAATTTGATTATCCTGACTTAAAAACGGCCGTTGCGGCCATTGATTCTCTGCGTGATATATATGGAGGTTTATTCTATCAAGACACTATTATTTATGACATGAACATCTTGACCGGGAATTATCTTATCAATCATGTTAATCGTACGGTTGATAACTGGAAGGAATCACCCTATAAAGATATTCCATTGAACGACTTTTGCGAATATATCCTCCCCCACCGAGTAACGGTGGAACCTGTGACTGACTGGTGGAAAGAATACCACGAAAGATATAGATGGTTAGGAGACAGCCTCCGACATAAGCCTTTGGAATATGTAATGGATTACGCAGCCATCGACTATAAAGATTGGTTCAAGTTTACAACCGGCAAGGAGCCTCAACGAAACGAGCCTCTTGCCCGATTAAGTGCTAAGCAGCTATTATTTCGTAAGAAAGGTCCTTGCGAAGATGTTGCATCTTTGGAAACATTTATCCTCCGCTCGCAATCCATACCTGTAGCCTATGTCACTATCCCATTTTGGGCAACTTCTACTGGAGCGCACTTCATCAACGCCGTATTTTATCCGGATATGAAAATGAGAAGACTGGACGTTTCCATGGGAAGTGGTAGAGAATATGACTTGGATAGAGAACCTGCAAAAGTGATACGGCATACTTATTCAAAACAACTAGAGACACTCGCCATGCATGAAAAAGAAGGAAACATCCCCCCTGGATTTATGCGAAGAGTAAATTACATAGATGTTACTAAAGACTATTGGGAAGTAGCAAACGTTAAGATTCCTCTATTTCCATCGATAGACAAGTCTGACTCTATCCTTTATGCAGGAATGTTCAACTACGGCCATTGGCATGCAGGTTGGTGGGGAAAGGTTCGTGATGATTCCGTGACTTTTGAAAACATGGCAAAAGGAACAGTTATACTGCCTATGATTTATAAAAACGATGAATTCGTTCCGGCTGGTTATCCTATGCTCAATGCCTATAATCACCAAATTCATTTGGCTCCCGACTTCAAAAATTTGCACCGAATAGTGATTAAAGAGCAAGACCGCTACTTACGCTTTCGTCCGAAAAAAGAATACGAACTTTTTTATTGGGACAAAGACTGGGTATCGGCAGGCAAACAAGTTACTGGGATAGATACCGAGGAATTAGTATTTAAGAATGTCCCGATGAATGCATTGCTACGTCTCATTCCCGAATATTCAGAAGGAAAAGAACGACCATTCATTATCATGGAAGACGGGACACGGTATTGGTGGTAAACAAATATAACTATAAATAACATGAAACGGATTACAAAGATTTGCATATTCATAATAATCACAGTATTGGCGATATCCTGCCAATCAAAAAAGAAAGATGCGGTGCTCTACAATAGCCCGGTAACTATCGCTATGCGTCTCAACGAAATTGATATAGATCTCTCCGAAGAGAGCATGACAAAATTGGTGAGTTTCTTTAAAAGGAACGACAGTCTGGCACTGCTCGCCTTGACGCAAGGAAAATCTTTGGAGGAGATAAGCAAATGGTATTATCCCACTGTAGATAGCTTGGCATCCATGTTTCCCCCTTTAGAACGAAACGATTTTATTTTAGCTAATAAAGGAAAAAGCGGCATACAGGATTACCGACCTTTCACATCAAAATTAAGACAATATGTGCTCTATCGGGAAAAGCTCGCCCTTACTTCAAAACAGATCGAGTCTTTGCTTATTCGATGTGACAGCATTGAATGCCTTGCCAAAAATAAAGATACAAAAGTGGAAGAATTGGAGAGAAAAGCTCTTACTACCTCGCTTGATTTAAAGCAAATCAAAGAATACTATATACAAAAGAACAAACCTATTGCCGAAAGAGAAACCAAAGAACTACTCAAACAGATGAAAAAGAATAGTCTTTATACCGTTGCTACTGACAGTACAAACATATACCAACAAGTTTATGCTTATAAACTGGAACAAAAGACAAATTGGGAATATTTGCGTTATACAGGAGCTACAAGTGATAGCGTTAAACAGGATGAAGCACGCTTATGGGCATACAGACCTTTATCCATCATTCGGTTGGAAACTTGCCAACCTTCTTCAAGCAATAAGATGCTCGACATTGTATGCAAACGAGAGAAATTAGGACTGGCTGAAAATATGACACAATCATTGTTAACATCTTATTCCCAGCTCTTACAAGAAGAATATAAACACAAATATAAAGTGTCCCATTCGAACGAGAAATACAATCGCAGAGAGCAGGAGAACAAGAGCATATGCCGAATTATCCCTTCTTCTTTATTAGAAAAATATTTTAGAATCATAATCTATGATAATGTAAAGAAGCAAGTAGAGAAGGATTGGGATATTTTACTTGATTATGACTTAGTGAATTCTACCGACAGTTCTAAAGTGATAAAAGAACTGACAGATTATGAGACTCGACTAGCTGTAGCCAATCAGAGGATCAGCGTAGATAAATCAAGAAAGAATCAATTTATCAAATCGGATATTATCAATGGGAAACCACAACTATTGAAACAATTGGATAGTGAAAAACGAAAGAGAAAGAATGAAAAGATTGTCAGATTTTAAATATAAAATAATATGAAAGCATTTATCATGACTCACCCAAAAGCAATATATACATTTATTGTCATCGCATTTATAATAAATCTAGCAGTCTTATATAAGTCAAAGAATGATAAACAAATATTGATTGACGAAAAAGAAAATCTATTAAAAATAATAGAACATAATAACAAACGGATATTTTCTTTAAGAGAAACGCTTGATTTATATACTCAATTTAACGATATACAAATACCTAAAGACTTACAATTAATTAATGAAGATGGTGAAACAATCATGCTCCAATCATTATTAGCCAATAGAGATTTAATGATATTTAGAATATCTGAAAATCATTGCATAAGCTGTATCCAGCAATTTAACGAAATAATAAACTCAAATTTAGACTTATCATCAAAGAATATAATTTGTATAAGTAATTACGACGCCAAGAAAAAGCTGACATTCTATAAAAATATATTTAAACTAAAAATTCCTATTTACACATGCAAAAATATTAATATCCCTATAGAAGAAGCAGAAAGACCATACTTCTTTCAGTTAGATAAAGATCTAAAAATACACTTTTTATTTTTCCCTCTCTACAGTGAACCTGAAAATTCAATAAAATACATCCAAATGATTAAACAAAAGTAGCAATATTGATTAAATTAAAACTATTATGAAACAATTTAAGTTATTTTTTTTCACAGGCGTTATGATAATAACGTTTATTTCTATTTTCATCTCATGTGATAATGAAAATGATGATAATAAGTATTTATCAGAAGTCGATAATATAGAATTAAAGCAATTCTTAAAAACTCATACAGCCAAAACCCTTTTCAATAATTTTAAGTTAGAACTTGAAAATCTGGACATAAAATCAATGAAAATTATAGAGTATGCAAAGAATGTCAACGTCTTTTATATTCCTATTAATAAAAACAACAAAGAAATAGGAAGACTCTGTGTAACATCAAAAAATAAAGGAGAAATTTCTACTGCTTTATTTGAGGATTGGAGTAAAGTAAAAAAGGAAAAAGGAGGCAAGATGAAAGTTTTTACTCCTGAGAAATTATATATTGCCACATGGACAATAAAAAAAGAAGGAAATGGAGAATATTCTTTTAAATTATCTGATGTTGTTAACGTAGAAAAAAACAATACGATAAAGACTAGAGGTGAAATTGATTTTCCCAAGCCTGGTGATTATAACTGTACCGCAAGATGTTATAAAATAGCTAAAGACGTTTGCGAGGATGATTATAATTGCAAATACTTATGTGATTTGCTTGATGTCTTTTTTTGCTCTGCAACAGTAACTATTGCTGTTTCATGTCAACTATATTGTTGGGGAGTATGATAAGAAAAATAAAAAGACTTCATGTACTTGTAATAATAGGAGCATTGCTTCCTATTCCATACGGAAGTTTCTTTCTACCTCTATTCTATTGGTGGATTAGAAAAAAAGACAAGGATAATAATTACTTTAATACTCAAGCGAAAAACATATTAAATTTCCAATTATTATTTTCAATACTTGGAACTATTTATTTAATATTTTTTTGGCATTATTTCATTGAAGTAAAAATAGAAAAATTCAATGAAATAAACTATGAATTTCTATGGTATTTTATCGCTATAGCAATAATTGTAAATATATTGTATCCCATATTTATTATTATAAAAATGGCAATAGAAAATAAGCCTAGAATATATTATCCTAATATAATACATTTTTTCTAGAGACATTATAATATTGCTACTTTTTATGAATATCTAGAAACGAACATGTATAAGTATATCCTATATACAACAGCAATAAGCACTAAAGATGAATAAAACAATAATTATACTTTTTATCTTGCTAATTGCTGCTACATTATGCCCAAATGTATCATGCTTTACAGATACTCAAATCCTCCCCAAATATATTTCCACATTTATAATAGGAGGAATAGTGGGGACATGTATTTCCATAATACTTCTTACTAAAAGAATGATAGTATGGAACTTTAAGACAATAAGTGTAATTATTGTAATGCTTTGTACTATCGAGGCCGGAATAGGGATATTACAGTTTTGTAATCTTCTTCCCCCGGCCTCTCATTATTACAGTATTACTGGGAGTTTCGACAATCCAGCAGGCTTTGCAATTTGTCTATGCATAGAAATACCCTTCAATCTTTATCTCTTAAGAAAACACAATAAACATAGATTGAACTTATGTTACTTATCATCATTTCTTATAATTCTCACCGGAATTATATTGTCCGAATCACGAGCCGGTTTATTAAGTACAACCATTATTTTAGTTCTCTATTTTATTCATAAATATAAGAACAGGATATTCTTAAAAAGAAATATAGGGCTACTATCAATTACCCTCCTATTCTTTATAATACTAATTCTCTTTGCATCTTATTATGCAAAAAGAGATTCTGCTGATGGTAGGTTATTAATATGGAGATGCACATGGGAAATGATAAAGGACAGTCCCCTCACCGGACATGGCACTGGTGCATTCAATAAATACTATATGGACTACCAAGCTGCCTATTTTGAAAAACACCCAAATAGCAGATTCGCTCTATTAGCAGATAATGTGAAGCATCCCTTTAATGAATATCTTTCTATCACTGTACAGTTTGGATTAATTGGCTTATTGATATTAACACTAATAGTTATCTTCCTTTACTCTTGCTACAGAAAAGCACCATCAAGAGAAGGGTATTTCTCCTTATTAACATTATTGTCAATCGCTATATTCTCGTTTTTTTCCTATCCTTTTACTTACCCTTTCACATGGATTATAACCATATTCTGCCTGGTATCTATCATAATGAAAACATACGGAGATGTATACATAAAACATTTTTTTTTAAGGTCAAGCATCGGAATTTGTCTTTTGAGTATTAGTTTCGTCTCATTATACATGACAAGCAAAAGAATTAAAGCAGAACTGAACTGGAAACAAACAGTAGAAGCAGTCTCATCAGGAGAAACGAACGAAGCATTGCTACAATATGCAACCTTGATGAAATCATTAGGAAACAATCCCTATTTTTTATATAATTATACAGTAGAATTATACTTGAACGAGGATTATATCAATTGCCTAAAAATTGCTCAAAAGTGTCAGAGCTATTGGTCCGATTATGATTTAGAACTTATACAAGCAGAGGCCTATACGGATATGAACATACATGACAAGGCAATAATGCATTTACAGAAAGCAAGATATATGTGTCCCGCCCGCTTCATTCCATTATACGAGTTATTTCAATTATATAAAACGATTGGAAAAATAGAAGATGCAAAAAATATCGCAAAAATAATAATTAATAAACCCGTAAAGATTCCTTCAAGCAAAATCAACTTTATACAAACTGAAATACGTGCATTTTTGGACAAGCAGAATATGTCATTATATAATTAAATAATTTTATTTTTCTAAAAAAGTAGTATATGAAAACTAATTGGATTATTACATTAAGTATTATTAGTTGTTGTGTATTCATGTTTAGCTGTGTAAATGAAGACGAAACATCTTCTATAGCGCGAACATATACTCAAGAACAGTATGTCCAGATGTTCAAAGAGAACATTGTTGATGCAAATAAACACATAAGTATTTATGATTGGATAACACCAAAGTCACTTGCAAATTATATTAGTAATCACTAACCTATTAATTATGAAAAAGAAATATATAATCATAGTTATCATCATTATAGTTCTAATTTGTATCCCTTTTATCTTTTCGATAAGGAATTATACGCTTATATCATTACGTTACAATGATGAATTAAGGATATTAGATATTACTGCTGGTAATTCAATTTCTTACTTGACAGGTGTGATTACGACACAAGACGATGATACACTAGAATTGACAGTCTATCATAAAATCATGTACTTTGCTCTTTGCAAAAGTGAACAAACAGCAACTCGTCTATTATACGTTCCTAAAGGGGTGAACTATATTAAGTATGGAGACAGAATTTATACAATAGAAGATTTACCACCTATACATCCTAGATAAAATGAATGCCGGAAGAAAACTGCTTAAGCTACTTCCGGCATCACACAATTACCTGAATTCTATTTCAGAACAATATTAAATGCTCCGTTCTATGTTCCACACAAATGCGCGCAAGCCTAATTGCTCGGTCTGCAAGTCCATCTTATGCAAGGTGTCGAGCAACGGATCGACTTTGCTATCATCGACTACCGTCAGAATAGCCGAGCACATACTTGGCCAGGCATGGCTTCCAAAATGCGGATCGCCTGTCTTCGAACCACGTCCCTGTACTTTCTCGAGGTATGTGAAGCCACGACAACCCAAACGGTCGAGCAACGCCATGATTCGTTCGTAATAAGCCTGGTCGAATGTTATCAATACTGATTTCATATTTCTTTTCTGTTATTTCTTAATAATGCTTTCTTTATTCTCCTGGAAGTAAACATCCAATTCGCGTTGACGACGGAGTTTGCGACGACGGTTCTTGATACCTGTTCCTGCGAATACACAATATAGAGTCGGAATCAGAATCAATGTCAAAATTGTAGATATCGTCAGACCACCGATTACGGCAATCGCCATCGGACTCCACATTTCAGAACCCTGACCGCCACCGATAGCCATCGGAATCATACCGAGAACGGTAGTGGCAGTGGTCATCAGTACCGGACGGAGACGGCTCTTACCTGCTGTTACCACAGAGTTCAATACTGCCAGTCCACGTTCCCGACAAAGGGTGATGTAGTCGATGAGCACAATACCGTTCTTCACCACAATACCAATCAACATGATACCTCCCAACAAACTCATGACGCTCAATGTGCTGTTCGTGAAGAACAATGCCATCAAGACCCCACTAAACGCAAACGGTAGGGAGAACATGATAATGAACGGATAAGTCAGTGATTCGAACTGTGCCGCCATCACGATAAACACGAGAACGACAATCAGGATGGCAAGCGTTCCCAAATCGCGGAACGAATCCTGTTGGTCTTCGTATGAACCGGAAATCTGAATGGTTACGTCTCCCGGAAGATCCATCTTATCTATCACTTTATTACCGGCAGCCACTACGTTGCCTAACGGAGCACCGGAGATAACTGCGGAAACAGTCACAATACGTTCACGGTCTTTACGTTCGATGGTAGGAGGTGCAAATCGTTCGACTACCTTTCCGACATCTTTCACACGAACAGATTGTCCTTGCGCATTGTAAATAAGGATGTTCTCCAGACTTTCCAGACTGGTACGGAATTCGGGTGCATAACGCACTTTGATATCATATTCGTCTCCGTCTTCACGATATTTGGAAGCTACCGCACCATTGACACGGTTACGCAAGTAGTTACCGGCAGTAGAGAGGTTCAAGCCATGCATAGCCAGTTTCTCACGGTCGAAGTCTACCTGATATTCCGGCTGGTAGTCGCTACGGCTGATGTTTACCTCAGTTACTCCTTTGACTTTCAGCAATTCACGTTTCAAATTGGCTGCCACACTATCAGTCATTGTCATATCGTATCCGTAAACCTCAAAGTCGGCACTTGCCTGAGCAGACATACCTGTGTTGCTACCTCCGAGGATAACCTGTGCTTTACTGAATTCCGGATAAGCTTTCAAGTCTTCACGCATCTCGTCGCAGACTGTTTCCAGAGAGATATTACGGTCGCCCGGGTCTACCAAACTGATATTAAACGAGATAATATGCGAGCCATTGTCCTGCATAGACGCCCAAGTGTTGTCCGAGTCGGCCTGACCCACTGTATAGTTACAGACTTTCATGATGTCTTTATACTTCGTCAACCATTGGTTAGTGAGTTTCTGCGAAAGTTCCTGTGCTATCTCTTTTCGTGTTCCGATCGGCAACTCCAGTTGTACGGCAATACGTGCATTATCTTGTGCCGGGAAGAACTCCGTACCAATGCCTTTTGCACATAGCAAACTGACAACGAAGAAAGCAATACACCCCACAATGACAATCGAACGATGACGTACAGCCCAGTTCAACATTTTCGCATACCAGGTATCGAGTCCGTCCAACGCTTTCTCAATCGGAGTAAAGAAGAGTTTGAACATCTTCGACGGCTTCTTCTGCAAGCGAAGCAACTGGGAACAGAGCATCGGTGTCAATGACAATGCAGCGACTGTTGAAATAAACATGATGGCACACATCATCCAACCCAACTGTTTGAAAAGTACACCGGACATACCGCTTACCATTGTCAACGGGAAGAACACGGCAATCATGGTCAGCGTAGAAGCGATTACAGAAATCGCCACCTCATTTGTTCCATGCACAGCAGCCTGTTTCGGATCGGAACCACGCTCAATATGGGTTGTCACATTCTCAAGTACCACAATCGCATCGTCCACCACCATACCGATAGCGATGGAAAGTGACGAAAGCGAAATAATATTGATCGTGTTTCCGCTAATCGCCAGGTAAATGAACGAGGCTATCAAAGAAAGCGGAATGGTGATACAGATAATCAACGTCGCACGCCAGCGTCCCAAGAAGAGGAACACAACGATGACAACGAACAGCAAGGCGTAGACAACGGTTTCGGTCAAACTGTCGATTGTATTCAGGATGTTGTCGGAGGTATCGACAATGACACCGATCTTTACATCGCTCGGCAGGTTCTTCTGAAGTCTCGGCAGCGCTTCGGCCACTTTCTTGGAGATTTCTACCGAATTGGCTCCAGATTGTTTCTGAACAACAATCATGGCGCCTTGCACACCGTTATTATAGGTTTCCTGCGCGCGTTCTTCTACGGTATCGACTATCCGGGCCACATCACGCAAGAAGACGTTCGCTCCATTGTGAGTACCTACTACGACATCCGCCAACTGCCGGGAATCATCGAACTCTCCTTCCACTCGCAACGCGTAGGTTTCACTACCGATATCGAAGTTACCGCCGGGAATGTTCTTGTTCTCCGCTCCGATAATGGAGCTGATGGATTCGATGGTCAGGTTGTATGCTTCCAACTTGTTAGGGTCGCAATATACCTGAATCTCACGCTGCGGAGCACCACTGATGGACACGGTTCCGACTCCCGGAATACGCGCCAAGGGGTTAACCACACGGTCGTCCAATATTTTGTAAAGCGCCGACTGGCTCTCATTGGCCTGTACGGAAAGCAGCACGATAGGAATCATATCCGTACTGAACTTGAAGATGATCGGATTCTCGACATCGTCGGGAAGCTGCGAGCTTACCATGTCGAGTTTATCGCGCACATCATTGGTCAGAACGTCAATATCGTTACCGAACTCGAACTCCAGCGTAATCAATGACATATTTTCGGAAGAACGGGAGGTGATATGTTTCAGGTTGCTCACCGCATTCAAAGTGTTCTCAAGCGGACGAGTAACGTTGTTTTCTATATCCGAAGCACTTGCACCGGGATAAGCGGTCATCACCATAATCGTATTTGTATCAATATCCGGATACAAGTCGATAGGCAATTTGGACAAAGAGAAAAGACCAAAAATCACCACTGCCAAAAAGCAGAGGGAGGTCATAATCGGTTTCTTAACCGCACCTTCGTATAAACTCATTTCTTTATAGTGATTAGTTTAATAGTGATTTTACTTCTCGATCTCTACTTCCGTACCGTTTATCAGACGTGCCTGTCCGGCCACTACCACCTGCGAGTTATCGGGCACACCGGATTTCAGCTCATACTCCGAGCCCATACGTCTGCCTAACTCCACTTTGTTGTAGGACACTTTGCCATCTTTATAAACGTACACATAGCGATCGCCGGAACCTGCCTGTTTCACAATAGCCAAGTCGGGTACTACGACGTTGTCCGCCGTACCGAAGTTCAAGGTAGCACGGGCAAACATTCCCGGACGTACACGCTGATCTTTGTTGTCCAACTTGATCTCGATCTGGAAAGTACGGGTAGTTGCGTCGATAGTCGGATAGATCAGGCTGATAGTTCCCTTGAACAGTTCGTCGCCATATACATCCAGCTTCACATCTACCGGTTCGCCTTTCTTCACCTTCGTGAAGTAGGTTTCAGACACATTGATCATCAGCTTGACCGGAGTGATCTGCTCTACTACCAGCACCGGACTTCCGCCACTATACATATCACCATTATCGTAATTACGAGCAGTGATTACTCCGTTGATCGGGCTCAACAGAAACGTATTCTCTACCAGATTATCATAAGCAGTCTGCTTCACATCGAGCTGCATCTTCGCAGCATCCCACTCTGATTTGGAAGCACCGCCTACCTTATAAAGTTCGTCGATACGATTAAATTCAATTTTCTGATTGTCCAGTTGCAGTTTCGTCTGTGTGAGGTTGGCTGCATCCATCTGCACCAGCTTCTGGCCTTTGGATACACGGTCGCCCACTTCTACCAGAATCCGGTCGATGCGGACAGGTGACGAAGGAGCAATGTTGTTCTTTACTTCAGCTTCTACCGTCGCTGTATAATCCTGTATCTGATCTACGGGACGGGCTGTTACATCAGCCACTTTTACTCTGGGCTTCTCGTCTTCCTGTTTCACAGCAGCCTTATCTTTTCCACCCGTACATGAGCTCATTACTACTGTCAATAGCAGAGCCACTAATTGGATACCTTTTTTCATATTCCTTAGTTGTAATTTTAGTTGTCTATCTTTATTGTTTTCCCAAAACCTGATCAAGGTCAGCCTTAGCTACCAGGTAATCGTAGATTGATTGATTGTAAGTAAGTTGTGCCTGCGTCAGTGATACCTGCGAACTGTTAAGTTCAAGCACGGTTCCCTTACCGACTTCATAACGTTTTCCGGCAATCTGTACCGCTTTTTCAGCCTGCATCACGTTTTCTTTGTTGCTGACCACCTGCTCGGAACTGGCAGTCATATTGTTACGGTAGCTGACTACCTGCATATTCAGTTTTCTCTCCGTATCGATACGGTTCCAGTCAAGCTGGCGCATCTGGATGCGGGCCGATTTTACCTTCGTAAAGTTGCTCGCCCTATACAAAGGAATGCTCAGATTGAACATCAAAGACGAACTGTTGCTCCACGTATAATCAAAGAAATTGATGTTCGGATTATACAAAGACTGATATTGATAAGAGAAGCTCATCGACAAAGTAGGCATGAAGTTCGTTTTCAGCGACTTCACGTTCTTTTCGAGCAATTTCATATTCAGCTCGAACTGCTTCATCGTTGTATTGTTCTCCAGACTCATATCTTCTTCTTTCAACTGATTGGCAAACAGCATTGATTCGTAGTTTGTCAGATTATCGTCAGTCTTAATATCCACATCAGCCGTAATGCCCATCAACACTTTCAACTGGAGTTTTGCCAGCGTCACGGCATTGGCGGCAGAAATGACATTCGGCTTGATGCTGCGCATCTGTACTTCTGCGCTGATCTTGTCAAATTCGCTGACTGCACCTTGTTGATATTTGGCGTTCACGACATTGAAATTATCTTCTGCCAACTTATAGCTGCCTTGAAGCACTTCATAACTATCTTGTGCAAGCATCAGCTGATAATAAGCCTTGGTTACCTGATTGATCAAATCCAGTTCGGAAGCACGCGACTTCTCCACTGCCAGTTCGATATCTGTCTTTGTCATTGACATGGCCCGGTAGACTGCCGGTGCAAACAAAGGCAGGTTAATGCTCAGTCCGGCATTGGCGGTATTCGTACCGTCCTGCCCCATTTTGAACGACATATCGTTCAGTTTCATTTCAGCCGCTTTGATCGTGTGATCCAGTGATCCGTTTAGGCTTGCTTCGGGTAACAGGCTCTGCCACGCTTCCTTACTTGCAACTTTCTTTAAGGCAATTTCTTCTGCCGCCACCTTTATCGTAGGATTCTCATCCAACGCTATTTCCAGGGCTTTGTCCAGCGTCAATGTCAGCGTATTCTGCGTTGTCTGCTCCGTCTGAGCCTTTGCAAAGCCAAACGCACAGAGAGCCATTGCCGTCAGAAGCATTTTCTTGCCTGTCAATCTTTTCAATCTGTTCATAAACTCGTTTCTATTTGATCCTTAATTGTTTGTCATCCGAACCTCACTCCTATTATTGTTGCTCGACCCGGTTTTTACGATATTCTGATATAAATTCTTCTAAAACTTTGGCCCCTTTTTCCGTGGAAATGCCACGTATATAAGTAAACATGATGGATTCGTATACTTCTATAAAAGGATATTCGTTGCAAATGTCCGTATTCAGCAGCACATCAAACTGCTCGCGCACCAACAGGTTGACTATCTCAAAGTTGACATCCGCCCGAAAGATACCTTGCTCTACCCCCGACTTAAAGAAAGACATCGTCTTCTCCGAGTCACTTTCACTACGGTCTTTCATCATCGCATATACCTTCGGATATTTCTTTATATCCTCGAAGAAGCGCTTGTTGGTCTGATGAAAGATCTCGATGCTTTTCTGAAAGACAGCAAGTATCACCTCCAGCACATTGTTGGATTGCTCGTATATCTCCTGCAAGTATTTGTCTCTTTCAGCTTGCTTTTGCAGAATACACTCTTTCAATAATGATTCCTTATCTGCAAAAACCTCATAGAGCGTACGTTTGGAAATGCCCAATGCTGCCGCAATGTCATCCATCGTAATACACTTGATACCTTTCAAAGTAAAAGCTTCTGTCGCGGTCATTATAATCCGTTCTCTCAGCTCCGCCTTTTGGGACGCGTCTCTTCCATGCTCCATCATCACTCTTTTTAGATTTTGTTAGACTCAGTTTTCTATAAATTCACCATTTAAAGCGAAAAACGGAACAAAGATATATAGAAAACTCAATTAACAAATCAAGTTTCCTTTTATTTATAGCCCATTTGATAAATATTATCATTCATTAGAGGTATATGAAAACAAGTGTTAAGAGGAAATATAGAGCAAAAGTAAGGAATAGAGGTATATGAAGTAAAGTTTTATCGCTGTAAGAGGGAGAATAATCGGCAAATGCCGGATAAATACCGATAAGAATCGATCGTTTATCCGGCAATAACAGTCACCATTATTAACGAAAAGCGAAAAAGGAGGTTTAGTACTCTAACTTAGTCCTTTTTAAAAAAGCGACTGTTTTATGTATTTCTTTATACATCACGATGTCATCTTTCACAAAAGGCACTTCTTTCCGGTAGGCATGCAGGAAACTCTCCAGCAGCGGAGACGTTTTCAGCGGACGGCGGAAATCGATGCCCTGCGCAGCATTCATCAGTTCGATGGCAAGGATATGTTCAAGGTTGTCCATCACTTTATAAAGTTTGATTGCGGCATTGGCTCCCATACTTACATGATCTTCCTGCCCGTTGGACGAAACGATGGAATCGCTCGATGCGGCATAACAGTACATTTTGTTCTGGCTGACCATAGACGCAGCAGCATATTGGGGAATCATAAAGCCGGAATTCAGTCCCGGATTGGCTACCAAAAACTCCGGAAGTTCGCGAAGTCCCATAATCAATTGAGAGACACGGCGTTCGGAAATGTTTCCCAGTTCTGCCAAGGCAATAGCGAGAAAGTCATAGGAGATAGCCAACGGCTGACCGTGGAAATTTCCACCGGAAATGATTCTGTCTTCGTCAGGGAAGATCGTTGGATTGTCCGTGACGGAATTGATTTCGGTCAGCAGTACGGAGGAAACATAGCGGATAGCGTCTTTCGTAGCACCATGCACTTGCGGGATGCAACGGAAAGAGTAAGGATCCTGTACGTGCGCCTTGGGACGTTCGATCAGTTCGCTGCCTGCCAGCAGTTTACGGAAAGCCTCTCCTGTCTCGATCTGTCCGGGATGAGGGCGTATCTGCTGGATGCAATCCATAAACGGGTCGATGCGTCCGTCGAAGGCTTCAAGAGAAAGAGCAGCTATCAGGTCGGCTTTCTTGGAAAGGCGGAAGGCTTTGAGAATGGCAAATACACCGTTGGCACTCATGAACTGGGTACCGTTGAGCAGTGCAAGCCCTTCCTTGCTCATGAGCCGGACGGGTTCCCAGCCAAATTCGTCGAGCACGCTGATTGCTTCGCATTTCTTTCCTTTATAGTTGACGTCGCCCACACCGATCAAAGGAAGGAACAGATTGGCTAATGGGGCGAGATCGCCGGAAGCTCCCAAAGAACCGCGGTCATAGACGATGGGCAGTACGTCGTTATTGAAAAAGTCGAGGATACGCTGTACGGTGATTAGTTGCACGCCGCTATGTCCTAACGAGAGGGCGTGGGCTTTGAGTAACATCATCAGTTTGATGATGACAGGACGGATTTCCTCGCCTACACTGCAGGCATGGCTCTTTATCAGGTTTTCCTGCAAGGTTCCCAATTCGCCGGAAGAAATATTTTTAGTGCATAATGAGCCGAAGCCGGTGGTGATGCCATAAAGAGGTTCTTCGGAAGAAGCTATTTTATGGTCTAGATAATCACGGCATTTCTGAATGCGGAGCTTGGCTTCGGGAGCCAGTTCCAGCTTCAGATTCTCGTTGATGATCCGTTCGATGATTTCGAAGGTCAGTTCTCCGGAACCTATTTGATACACATTCTTGCTCATACGCGTAAATCTTGGTTGACGGCATCCAGTAATTCTTTCTCTTTCCGGCAAGCGGTTTGCTCTATCCGGTCCGCTTCGGCTTGCAAGCCCTGGACAAATTCTTTGTCTTTGAGTACCCCCAGATTAATGCGGACATTCAGCAATGCCCCCAATACGGCGGATCGTGCCGCCATCATGGCCACACAGGCGTCTGTAATAGCGTTCCGGTTTCCCAGACGGGCGATGTCTGCTATGACGGGCATCACTTCAAGTGCTTTTCGGGCAACTTCCATCGGAATGAGGGCGGCATGCCTGGTGGCTTCCTGAATGGCAGCGCTACGGACAGCTTTTTCTTCATCGGTAGCTTTGGGAAGTTTAAAACAGGCAAAAACTTCATCATAGGCTTCGGAGTCTTTATCAATCAAGGCGATGAATTCTTTTTGGAATCGGGTGGTAAGCGTCTGTGCGTGCTGCATTACTTCTTCGCTGGCTTCATATCCTTTCTTGCCGATGGTGAGTCCTGTCACCATCGTGGCCAAAGCGGAAGCCAGCGCTCCACCTAAAGCGGCAATACTGCCACCGCCGGGTACCGGATCATTGCCGGCTACCTTATCTAAGAAATCTTTTACGGTTAAATCTGCTAACATGGTATTTTATGCTTTTAGTTATCAATTGACGGGGTATAACATACCGCCTTTAATAGTCATGATGACACAGTTCATGCCTACGTAGTATGGCAGAATGTGATAATTGTCCGAATTCAGTATGACAAAGTCACCTTGCTTGCCTACTTCGATACTTCCGATCCGGTCTGCCCGATGAAGGGCAGCAGCCCCGTTTAGTGTGAGGGCAGTGATGGTTTCTTCGATGCTAAGTTTCATGTAAATACACGCCAAAGCAATGGTCAACGGGATGGAACCGGAGAAACAGCTTCCCGGATTCAAGTCTGTGGCAAGTGCTACGGCACAGCCGGCATCAATCATTTCACGACCGCGTGCATAAGGTTCTTTCAGTGCGAAAGCCGTCAGAGGCAGCAGGGTAGCTACTACTCCTGCGTCGGCCATTGCACGGATTCCGGCATCGGAAGCCTGAAGCAGATGATCGGCAGACAAAGCGCCCAGTTCGGCAGCCAGCTCAGCGCCACCAAAGGAAACGATTTCATCGGCATGGAGCTTTAACAGGAAGCCTTGTTCTTTAGCTGCCTGAAGGAGGCGGCGGGACTGTTCGACAGAGAAAACTCCTTGTTCGCAAAAGACATCACAACATTCGGCAAGTTCGTTCTCGCGGATAACGGGGAGCATTTCACGAATCAGAAAGTCGATGTATTCGTCTCCTCTTCCTTTATACTCTTCGGGAAGGGCGTGGGCTCCTAAGAAAGTGGATACAATGTCGATACGTTTGTGCTCGTCATTGTTCAGGCTGCGCATTATTTTCAGTTGCAGCAGCTCTGTTTCCCGATCGAGTCCATAACCGCTTTTACCTTCTACCGTGGTGACTCCCATAGCACTCATCTTCTTCAGAAAGCCTTCGGCTGCCGAGCGAAGTTTCAGGAAATTCATTTGCCGGGTAGCTTTTACGGTACTGGCTATCCCTCCGCCACGTTCCATGATGGACATATAGCTTTCGCCTTTCAGCCGCCATGAAAATTCTTCGGAACGTTCTCCGCCAAAAACAAAATGGGTATGCGAATCGACAAAGCCCGGAAGCAGGCAATGTCCCCGGGCGTTGTAATGCCAGTAATGCTGGTAGTAGCCGTCACGATCTTCGCCACGACTCTCGCCGACGTAAGTGATGATGCCTTTGGTCACTTCTACCGTTCCGTTTTCTATGATACGGAGTTGTCCCATTTCCGCACCTTTACGGGCGGAGATTCCTGTCGGGGTGACAATACGGGCATTGAATATAATCAGGTTTTCACTCATTGATCTTTTATTATTCGGTTCTTACTATTTCAATCATAATTCGATATAAGTTTCAGCAGCTTTATATCGGACGCACATTATTTTAATACTCCGGGCGCTATTCCATGATACGCGCTTCCAGCACCTGCTGCATGGAGAAATTCTCCAGTCCTAAATAATAGGAGGCCGTATCTATCAGCGCTTCCATCGGCACCAGACCAATGATCTCACTTCCAACAATCGTCACTCCATAGCGGCGGGCCTCAATACGCACCAATTCGAAAGCACGGTAAAGGGCGGTGCGAGTGTAATCGGTCATATTAATGGATACTTGGGTGATATTCCGCTCTTTCAGTTCCACCCCCATTGCTTTGACGTAGCGGAGACCGCCGTTGATATGCCGGATATTCTTTGCTATCTTCGTGGCTATTTCAAGATTATTGGTACTCAGATTGATGTTATAAGCAACCAGCGGCATTCGGGCACCGATAGCTACCGTTCCGGCAGTGGGATGACGCTCGGCAGGACCGAAGTCGGGCTGCCATTCGGGAAGTCTGATTTTCTCCGCCATTCCTTCAAATTCTCCCTTACGGACGGAGGCCAGATTTTCCCGATGCGGAGCTGTGGCGGACTTTTCATACAGAAAGACTGGGAGATTATATAGTTCCGCCACTCGGGAAGCTACTTCTTTCGATAAGGCGACGGCTTCTTCCATCGTCGTATTCTTGATCGGAATGAAAGGAACCACGTCCACCGCTCCCATGCGGGGATGCTGTCCGCTATGATGATTAAGGTCTATCAGACGGACAGCAATGCCGATAGCTTCAATGACTGCATCGCGCAAGGTCTCCGGTTCGCCAACCAAAGTGACTACCAGACGGTTATGATCTTCATCATTGCTATAATCGAGCAGCTTCACGCCGGATTTGCCACGAAAAGGGGCCACTATCTTGTCTATTTTCTCCAAATCACGTCCCTCGCTAAAGTTGGGGACACATTCGATGATCTTATTCCAATTCATATTTATTTCTCTATTTCGTTACTTTCTATTACAATGCTTCTTTTATTGTCTTTTTAATCAGCTCGTCATCAGCCAGATAAGGCATCGTTATATGATACCCTTCCGAATGTGATTCATTGAAAGCGTCACTAGTTTCCATTGCATGCGGATTGCGGGCCCACGAACGGCGGGCCACTCCGCCCATCACATCCCAAAGCATAGCCGAGCGAAGTATCTCGTCTACCCGTTCGCTGCCGTCACATACCATGCCGAAGCCGCCATTAATCGCTTTTCCGATGCCGACTCCGCCGCCATTATGCAGGGCTACCAAGCTCATGCCACGCGCGCAGTTTCCGGCAAAACACTGCACGGCCATATCAGCCATGACATTACTTCCATCTTTGATATTCGATGTCTCACGGAAAGGAGAATCGGTTCCACTCACATCATGATGATCGCGGCCCAACATGATCGGTCCTACTTCTCCCCGCCGTACCATTTCATTGAAACGGAGGGCGATATTCATTCTTCCTACGGCATCCTGATAGAGAATACGTGCCTGAGTACCTACTACCAGCCTGTTCTTTTCGGCGTCGCGTATCCAGTTATAATTATCCAGATCCTGTCCCCGTCGATTGACATCAATGCACTCCATTGCGGCACGGTCCGTTTTTATCAGATCTTCGTGCCTACCGCTCAGACATACCCATCGGAAGGGGCCATAGCCATAATCAAAGAGTTGGGGTCCCATGATATCTTCTACATAACTCGGCCATATAAATCCGTCTTTCTCATCAACTCCATTGCGGGAAATCTCTTTCACTCCGGCATCATAAATCGCTTTCATAAAGGAGTTGCCATAATCGAAGAAGTAAGTGCCGCATGCCACCAGTTTCCGGATTACCTCAAAATGGCGGCGCAAAGAAGCGTCTGCCAGACGACGGAACTGATCAGGAGATTCATGAAGAAGGCGGGTCCGCTCATCGAAAGTCAAGCCTGCGGGACAGTAGCCTCCTTCGTAAACGGCATGACAAGAGGTCTGATCGGACAAAAGTTCAATATGAATCTGCTCGCGTTCCGCATATTCCAGCAAATCGACGACGTTGCCATGATAGGCTACCGAGCAAGGTTCCCGACGCTCCATCGCTTCTTTTGCCAGACGGAAAGCTTCCGACAGGTCCTGTGTGACATGGCCTACCCATCCCTGCCGATAACGTGTTTCGATACGGGAGCTATCGACTTCGGCTATAATAGAGGCTGCTCCGGCTATTTCGGCTGCCTTGGGCTGCGCCCCGCTCATTCCTCCCAAACCGGAAGATACGAAGAGGTGACCACGCAAATCTTTATCCTGCGGAATGCCGAGTTTCAATCGTCCGGCATTGAGTAATGTATTGAAAGTACCATGAACAATACCCTGCGGACCGATATACATCCAGCCGCCCGCCGTCATCTGCCCATAGTTGGCAACTCCCATTTGTGCGGCAATGTGCCAATCGTGCTGATTGTCGAACTGGCCTATCATCATAGAGTTGGTAATAATAACGCGGGGAGCATCGGGACGGGAACGAAACAGTCCCAACGGATGTCCGGACTCAATGACCAGTGTTTGCTCAGGAGTAAGTTCTTCGAGATATTGCTTGATCAGGAGGTATTGCATCCAGTTCTGACAAACTTGGCCGGTTTCACCATAAGTTACAAGTTCATAGGGATACAACGCGATATCAAAACAGAGATTGTTGTCAATCATAACTTGAAAGGCTTTGCCTTCCACACATTTGCCACGATATTCATCAATCGGTCTGGCTTTCAGATCGCCTGCGGGACGGAAGCGGTATCCGTAAATTCGCCCACGGGTACGCAATTCTTCCATAAATTCAGGTGCCAGTTGCTCATGCAATTCCAAGGGGATATAGCGCAATGCATTCTTCAATGCCGTAGCTGTCTGCGCCGGCGTAAGCGTATAACTACGGTCGGGGGCCCTCCGGATACCTTCTATGAAAGCTGGGTAGGGAGGTAACGTGTTGCCAAGAGTTATCTTCATAATAAGCAGAATTAAGGATTACAAACTGTAAGCAATACAGTTCTATAACTCTTCGCAATATAGAAAAAAAGAAGAGAAAAGACAAAGGTTTTGGTAGATTTATTATCAGAAAGGTATTATTTATTCTTTCTGCTGCTCACCACACAGCATTTGCAGATACTTGAAGGTATGCTTCGCTTCCTGACTGTCTTTTGTAAGGTAGGCTTTTTTCCATTCCGGATGTTTTTCCAGCAGTTGCGCCATCTTTTCTTTTCCTACAAAATCAATCTTTCCGGTCTCACCGTTCAGCTCATAGCAGACCCGTTTAGTAACCAGACTTGAAGCAGCAAGAGCATCTCCCACATTTCCGCCCAGTTTCACATCATCTTCTTCTGCAAATGTCCCACCGATTACCGACCCTAATGGCATCGCACAGAAATAGATATTTTTGCCCAACTGAACAGCCGGAGCATACCACGCCCCGAAACGCATCTTTTTATAACGCAACTTACGACAGTTGATAAATAAGTCTCCTTCAGAAGTACGCACCGCAAAACAACGCTTCTTCAACTGGCGGCACATAGATTCATCATTGCCTGCCGTTATCCGGTAGTCAGCCCCGCCTGTCAATAGAATCTGGCTTCTGGAACGCTTCTCTACTCGCAACACTGCAAGGGTATCGCCATCTTGAACCATCAACTCTTTCAAGTTTGAATAAATGATATTCTGCGCAACTACCGGAAGGCTAATCACGCTTATCAGCAACCACAAAATATATCCTTTCTTCATAAGCCATCCTCCTTTCTTCATTCAACGCCTTTTCGAGTGGAAAGTTATAAATTTTAGCGCATAAATGCAAGAATGGAAAAAGAAATGTTGAAAAAAGAAGCCAGGAAGCCCTTTCGCCTTCTTGGCACAGCACCTCTTACACGCAATTATCTCGGAAGCAAGGCAATCGCACCCGAAGTTTGTTTATTCATGAGATACGGTTTATGGTTCTTTTCATAATCTTATCTTGGCTTTTTTCATCCGGAATATCAAGCGTTTTATGTGGTATATCAGGCGTTAATACCTGAGTCGTCAGGGTTGACTAAAAAGTCGGTAGTATCTCCAATTCCCCTCCCTTCGGGAAGGAGGGGTGGCTGAAAGCCGGGGTGGTAGGTAAAACAAGGTTATCTCTAATTTACTAGGAATAAAAGAATTGCGTATTCACCTACCACCTCCCCCTGCGGGTACTCCTCCTTCCCGAAGGAGGAGATTTAAGATACTACCGACTTTTTAGTCAGCCCCATATCAACTATGAAAGAATAAGCTCCCGGGAACAACAGCAAATGAACGATTCATTATGCTATCATGCAGGCATGATTAATATATTCCGTCAGTAACAATAAATCGTTTCACGTACATGCTCCCAACAGTCCACGTACGTAAACTATTGGGCTCACATACGTGATCCGAACAGATCACGGACGTGAAACGAAAATATGAAACGAACAAAATATATTAGCCAAACCTTGTTTGCAGGTTAAGGTTGCCGAGTCTTGTCTTAATATAGGCGGCATACAGGAAGTAATATATGGCATAAACAACGTACATTCATGCCTAAAAGGGAGTTTTTAACATAGATGGATAAAGGCTTTAAAATAGCACACTAATATCTGATAATCAACAGATTAATTATAATACTCCTTAAAAACAGGTGATAATAGAAAGCAAAAAAAGATCTATTATCACCTTATTATCACCTTATTATCACCATTACTTAACTAATTATAAGACACTTATCACGCAAAGGTGACAAGTGACAATAACAAAGTGTGTTTATTCCCTATGTTACTTTGTTCTAAACCATCACAACTTACTTCATCGCTGATTACTGAATGACCGTTAATAAAGAGTAAATCTGCTCTTTACAAAAACACGCTCCCATTCAGCCTTTTACGAATTATATTACCTTTGTCCGAAAAGCAATATAATCGTATGGAAAAACAAGAAAATATTATAGCAACCTATCAACAAATCATTCAGGAAACAGAAAAACAACTACAAAAAGCGCGGAAACGCATTCGCTATATCAGCCTTCTGAGACTGATCTTATTCGTAGAAGCAGTAGCCTCCGCCATTATTTTTTGGTCCGACGGATGGTTAAAACTCATCGTACTTACCGTACTTCCCATCATCGCTTTCATTTGGCTGGTGCAAAGCCACAACCGATGGTTTTACTGGAAAGATTATCTCAAAAAGAAAATAGAAATCAATCAGCAGGAACTACGAGCACTGCAATATGACTTTTCCGACTTCGACAACGGAAAGGAATACATCGATCCGTCTCACCTCTATACTTTCGACTTGGACATATTTGGCGAGCACTCACTATTCCAGTATATCAATCGTACTTCGACCCCCATCGGCAAACAGCGTCTTGCCAACTGGTTCAATGCACATCTGGAAGAAAAAGAAGCTATCGAACAACGTCAGGAAGCGATTCGGGAACTATCTTCAGAACTTGAGTTTCGACAACAATTCCGCCTGCTCGGATTACTTTATAAAGGCAAGCCATCCGACACCTCTGAAATTAAAGAATGGGTCAACAGTCCGAGCGACTATCGGAAACACGCTTTCCTCCGTATCCTCCCGACAGCAGTAGGTATTATAAACCTCCTGTGTATCGGCGCAACGATTCTGGGATTTCTCCCTGCAAGCATCAGCGGGATAGTATTTGCATGCTTTGTCGTATTCAGTTTTATCTTCTCAAAAGGAATAACCAAAATACAAGCGACGTATGGCGAAAAACTACAAATTCTGTCTACTTACGCCGACCAGATTCTCATCACCGAGAAAAAAGAGATGCACAGCCCTGCATTGCAACAACTGAAAGCCGAACTTACAAGCCAAAATCAAACAGCTTCCCAGTCCGTACATCGCCTTGCTAAACTCATGAATGCACTCGACCAGCGAGGTAATCTGCTAATGAGCACCATCTTGAACGGCCTCCTATTTTGGGAACTCCGCCAAGTCATGCAAATCGAGAAATGGAAAGAAGCACACTCCGCAGATCTTCCCCGCTGGATCGAAGCTATCGGAGCAATTGATGCTTATTGTTCTCTTGCAACATTCTCATACAACCATCCGGATTACATCTATCCTCAAATAACTTCTCAGTCTTTCCATCTGCAAGCCGAAGCCTTAGGGCATCCGCTCATGGACCGCAATAAATGTGTCCGCAATGGAATCGATATGGAGAAACGCCCGTTCTTTATCATTATTACCGGCGCCAACATGGCAGGCAAAAGTACTTACCTGCGCACCGTAGGTGTCAACTACCTCTTGGCTTGCATTGGTGCTCCTGTATGGGCTGCGAAAATGGAAATATTTCCCGCTCGTCTTGTCACCAGCCTCCGGACAAGTGATTCACTCACCGACAACGAATCTTACTTCTTCGCCGAACTCAAACGACTGAAACTAATCATTGATAAACTCAAAGCCGGAGAAGAATTATTTATCATCCTTGATGAAATTCTGAAAGGAACTAACTCTATGGATAAACAGAAAGGTTCTTTTGCCTTAATCAAACAGTTCATGAGCATGGATGCCAATGGTATTATCGCTACTCATGACCTACTGCTAGGCACACTAATAGATGCTTTTCCACAAAATATCCGGAATTATTGTTTCGAAGCGGACATTACCAACAACGAACTGACATTTTCATACCAGATGAGAAGCGGAGTCGCACAGAACATGAATGCGTGCTTCTTAATGAAAAAAATGGGGATTGCCGTCATCGACGGTTAATCCCCACATGTCAAATTATTCCTTAAAGCCTGCTTGTATCTAAGCTATTAAGACATAGAAGTGCGATATTCAGTAATTATCAATCCATTATCCATTTATCCCTACATCCCTGCACTTGACTATCTTAGAAATGATCTTCTGATGAATGACAATTCGCCATCAACATGAATACCATTTGGCATTAAGCACTTTAATTCAATTGACTTTTAGTCAGAAACGCAGCAACAGCTGCAGCTGCATCATTGGTAAAATAATGCACAGCAGTCACCGGCTGATATGTATAAGGTACAAACTGGAATAGCTGTACAGCTGCAAATTTATTATCAGCAGATAGTATCACGTCCATACGTATATTACCACTTGCCTCACTCTTAATCTTTGAATCCGCAGAAAATGAACCGGAATTAACAAGGTCAGTCAACTTGTCCATATGCTTCAGATCAAAGAAAATACTACGCTCTTTCGCTATGCTTCCTGTCGGTACATAGACCACTTCTTTTGACTTCCAGAAAAGCCGGAATATACCTAAAAGGAACAATCCTGTTCCAAAGACCATCAGAGCCATACTGACAGTAGACGATTTATCTTCCAGTTCAAAAGTAGAAGCAAAAGATAAAATACCAATCAGTAACATTACACAAGAAATTAAAAGACCGGAGATACTCGTACGTTTAGCGATATCGGGATGTGAAGATGCAAATATAGTAGCATCAATAGCTTGAGTTGCCATAATATTGAAGTTTAAATTATTAGTAAAAATATGAAGATAATAAAGACTGACCGGCACTATATAATTAACGCCAGCAATCCGTAAAATAATACCAATAAATAAACGTCTAAATAATAATATGCCTTAAAGTAAATACATAATATTCACTTGCAGGCTGGCAATAATAGGAAGTTGTAGTATTATAAATCCTTCCCCAATGCTGTGACAGCGAGTTATCACGGTCTGCACAACATTGCAGCACATTTCTCAGAGAAGAGAAGTATTCACCGATTTGCACACGTTGGATGCGTGTCACCGATATCTGATGGCTTTGCAAATTAGTTAATTCAGCCACAGGAAGATAAGGAGATTCTGGAGCATTAATCTGCCCCTGCGGTTTCATAGAATATGTAACAGCATGCTCTGGTTGTTCCACCTGCTTTTCAGTGAAAACATTGCCTGCGACCCCATGAAGGGCAACTGCCAGCAACAGAAACAATATTACCTTTACAAATTTTGCCATATTCTCCTGCAAATATA
>OGJY01001159.1_pt1 | contig 32220 bp, 29 predicted proteins | sample 1572231 | NCBI WGS metagenome assembly OGJY01 (sample SAMEA2582121, study PRJEB24529) | metagenome | biome: Human gut stool | place: China | collected 2011
AAATGGTATATCAACTGTATAATACAATCAAACAAAAGGAGGAGGGAGCTTATGAATAAAGTAAAAGATAGTAATCAAAACATTGCAAAGGCAGTTCTTAAGATAAGGCAAGATAACAAGCTTTCTCAGGAACAATTTGCTGAAATGGTAGGAGTAACAAGACAGGCGGTGTCTAGATGGGAAATGGGAGTCTCTGTTCCAAATATTAATACACTTATTCTAATAAGTGAGAAATTTGATATTCCAGTTGATGAAATGTTAAAGTCAGGAGACGTTGTTGAAAAAATTGATAACAATAAAACTCCTTTCAAAAAAGATAGAAATTATAGTATTGTATTTTTAATTATTGGTATTTTAGGGCTGATTAGTATACCTTTTTGGGCAGAGTGGAAACAGAAAAAAAATATGGAACTTTTTAAAACAGCCTATGAGCATTCATATGACTATATTTTTGAATATCCACTATCCATCATTTTAATATTAGCATTGATGTTCATAGGCTTAGGTATATATTTCATTTCAAAGAAAAAAAAAGGGAGGCGATTTGATGAAAAAAATGATTAGTATTTTGACAGTGTTGGTACTTAGTATTGTGACAATGTTGCCTGTAAAAGTAATGGCTGCAGAATATCCACATAAAAACAGTGAAGTAAAGCATGTAAATTTGCTATCTGATAAAACTGAGTATGGAATACAGCCACAAACGGATGGATACTATTATTGGAAAGTCGATAGTAAGACAAATCAGGGAACAACTTATGGTTCATGGAGATTGGGACCTCAGGGTGCCGGTCCAGGTACAGTTTCTGTAAATAAAACAGATACAGTGACTAACACAATTAGTGGATCATATACCAGTGTAGGAGATATATCCGCTTCTTTAGGAGCTACGATTGGGAAGAGCCAGTCCTATTCTGCACAGTACAGTTTGCCTGTCCCTAGCGGAAAAACTTATTCTACTAAGCACGGTAATTGCTCTGCTTGGCGTGGCTGTGATTATTACCTATTCCCCGCAGAAAGGTGTGATTTTGCTGGTTATGGCATTTTTGATTAGCCCGATGGGGCTGCCGCTGGCTGCTGGGAAAGGTGCAGAGTTTGAAATTTGCGATACAGGATTGGGTGTATGGGTAAATGATGTGAATATAATTTGGAATGAAAAAGAAGCAGGACAATGGGAGATGAGACCCAATGCCCTGCTTCTCTGTTTATTCGGAACGAACTGTAATATATTTTTGATTGCGACTTTTAGGTTTATCGGGAATAGTCATTTCTAATTGCCCGGATTCTAAAAGCGGATTGATATACTTCAAAGTGAAGTTTCTTAAATCTTTGAAGCCGCAAAATACTGCAAGCTCTTTCTTGGATTTTGGTGTTGTGCAAAAAGCCAAAATCTGTTTGGACACCGTTGATAGTTCAATAACTTGGTGGATAACTTGGTGGGCGTCACCCTCTAAGTTGTAGTTTACATTTTTCAAGATGACCCTGAAATCTGTTGCTGTTGAGGAAAATTCGGGCTTATATGCCTCTGTGTATCCAGGCAGCTTTTCGGTTTCACTGACGATTTTGCGTAGACCACTTCCACGGCGTTCCATGTACTTCATGCGGTGGAACAGGTCAGCAATCACAGAGTTCCGCCGATTCCATTAGAAAAGGAACTGACACTTTTTAACCAGCTTTTGGGTTTCTTTATATTATACCCATAAGGAGAGTTTATTTCAACGATAGGCACAAAGAGTTCAGAGAAAATATTTTGGATAGTGGAGGATGTTCTGCAGTGCTATAGCTGCAACTTTTTTACCTCGTCCAGTGAAAGACCTGAAAATATGGAAATGTCTTCCGGGGATAGTTTATTTGATTTTAACATTCGTTTAGCAGATTCAATAGAAGATTGAAGAGCAGCGTGTTTTTGACCTTCAAGAAATCCTGCCTCGCGTCCAGCTTCAAATTCAGCCTTTCTAAGCTTCTTTTCTTCTTCCTCTTTATCATATTCAAATATACTCATACTGATAACCTCCGCGCGGTTTTTTCGAAGAAAATCCGCAAGAATATTATTTTTAATACAATCATCTACGGCATGATTGATGGCAGTATTTAAGTCCATTGTCGATTTGTTCTGACGTACCTGTGCGACAAATTGTGAATATTCCCTTAAAGTCTGGCAATGTTCCATCAGATTATAATTATGCCCTTCATTAACATTAAAAGTTTTTACCACGAGTTCTAAATTTGGTTCGCCGTGAAGATTTTCATATGCTTCCGAAAGTCTGCTAACTGAGAAATCTGGAAATGGTTCAATACCATTATAAAACACAATAAAGTTTGGCGCAGGAATTTTTTGCGGCGTAGATGCATATAGGGACGATTTGTCGATCAGTTTTTGGTATTCACTCGAAATATAAAATAAATCTCTGAGTGGAATGTTTGGGTTAATGGTAGACTGATGTTCATATAATGATACATTTGTGTCCATGATAAAAGACAGATCATTTTTAATTCCCATGTAAACTGCATTTTCTAAAGTTACAATTTCCAGATTATCCGGGTTTTGGTAATTTGTTTCATTCACTGCATTGTATAGTGAAAGCAGATGCTTTTTATCGGAAAAAAGCATACGAAATACCGTATCTTTGTGTTTCTGGTTTGCCACTGGACGGACAATCTGATTATTTTTGTGTCGAATTTGTTTCTTTCGTGCCATAAATAATTCCTTTCGTGTAGCTGGTGTGTTGTAGAAAAAGTTACAACAAATAAATGGTGCAGGAGAAACCACACTCTTTTTACATCTCCTGCTTTTAAATTAGTAACGGGATTTTAAAAGCATAGATACAAAAAGCGGTGTACTCCCCAAAATGGTACACGCATAAGAATATTAATGACAGAAATGTGTCACACAGACTTTACAATCGCAGACTGCAATGAAGGGGAAACGGTCTGGCGACTGTTGATATATGCTTTGCCACATTGTAACATTTATAAACATGCGGATGCAAGCAGATTTTTATACTATTTTTATTTGTTGGAATACGATATAATATAAAGTGATCATAGGTTTACACTCTCTGGCAATTAGCGCACAAAAAGGAGAAAAATAACATGGCAGGTCTTATTTTTAAAATTACAATAGAAGATACCCATCCACCAGTATGGAGAAGAATTATATTCCCGGAGCTGGCAAGTTTTCAGGATTTGCATGATGTAATACAAACAGCTTTTGGCTGGGATGATGATCATTTACATATATTCAGTACACAGGAACTGGAAATTGTGGGAGAGGATGTGGATGCATACAAGGATTTTGTTATGGAGGATATAGCATCTGTAGGTGAGATTTTTCACTATGTTAAATCCATGCGTTATATCTATGATTTTGGAGATGAATGGAAACATAAAATTGTTTTTGAAAAAACAATGGAAAATTACAATGAAGATTTTGCAACGGTTTTAAAGGCGAAAGGGGAGAACTTTGAAGAAGATACAGGCGGAATCTGGTATGATGTTCATCAGACACAAGCATATAATATTGATACAGTGAATGCAAAGCTTGCAGGGATGCATTTTACAAAAGTTTCCATGGCAGAAAGAGACCGGAAAATGGTGAAACATATTTTTGAAATGAAGGAAAATTATAATAAATTCAGGCAATTATTCCGCCAACAGGCAGAAGATTTGTTGAAGAAACTGGATAAACACGCAGAAGAAAAACAAAAGTCAGTGATGCACGATATGATGGATGAATGGAGCTGCTTTTGCAAAGGGCAGGATAAGGCTTTTGTTTGTCGGAGAGCTCCACAAAAAACAAGTAGGGAAATGTTTATGTGCTTGACGGAGAAAGAAGCTTCCGATTACGCAAAGTATTTAAAAATATCTGAGGATGAATTAGCTGGCAGGGAAGTCAGGAATGTAGTAGCTGAGACATTAAGACTACATCCGGAATATTATCTTTATGTGTTGGACAAGCATGATATTACACAATTACAAAAATTTCAAAAGTTTGAAGAAAATAAAAAGTATCAAATGGCATTTGATACAGTAGGGAGAGCAATTGCACTTGGTCTGTTAAGTGTGAAAGCACCGGAAGGAACGCAGGCAGCATATCTGTTTCCAGCATCTGATTTTGATGAAATTTTTTCTTCGATATTGAATCTGGATTGGAAAAAGATCTGTAAGAGAATCCAGGATATATCAGCAAAATTTGAAAAAGTAATTCTTTCCTATGGAATGATCGAGATGGATGCATTTTATCAGATATTTACAAACGCATGGGGAGAACAGCTTTCAAAAGAAGAATTTGAACGATATGTGTATTGGCATGGAAATTTTGGAATGCATTTTAAGACAATGACACATGCATATACCGGAGAAAAATTTGCTGTAATGTGTGATATGGATGCAGTGAGTATTGTGGGAAAGCGTGATAAGTATGCGAAAAACCTTCCATACCGGAAATTTAGTGCAAAAGAGATGGAAGAAATAGCCACATACAGTTCTAAATCAGATGAATGCTGGCATATGCTGGGAGAAACGTTACATGATCAGTATGGTTATGACGTAGAAGAAACCGAGGAAATGATCGACCACCTGCGGAAAATTGTCATGGAAGGAAATGGAGTACAGGAGCTATGGGATATTTTTCAGGACGAAGAATCAACACTGATGGAACAGGTGGAAATGTGGCAGTGCCTTTTAAACGCAGAGCTGGAGACGCATCTTCCTATGTTAAATGGATATTCAAGAATGGAATATGAAAAGAAGACTGGTACAAATGCATTTTCGATTATGCTTTTTGACGAAAACGGTCTGGATAAAGATATAAAACGCGATACCGGATTACAAAAGCTGCCATTGAAAACGCAGGAAATGATTTATCGTGCGTTCTTTGAAAATATCATAGGCAAGGATAGGATTAAAGCGTTAGAACAGGTAAAGAAGAAAATCCAAACGGAAAATGACGGTTTGAATTTCCTGATTGGAATGTGTTATATGGCGATTGAAAAATATAGCAAAGCAAATTCCATCATCGAAGAAATCGCAGACAGAACGCAGGATGAGAGTGCATTTGCAATGCTTGATATGATGGATGACAGTCTTGAGACAGCTATGTATGGAAATGATTATTATTATGATGAATGGGATGCTTTCGCAGGAGTGGGAATGAATGAGCCTTATCAGCGCGAAATGAAAAAGATAGGACGGAATGATTCATGTCCATGCGGAAGTGGTAAAAAGTATAAAAAGTGTTGTGGCAGATAGGATATTCGGCAGGATTTCGGTAAAACTTACGAAAATACGCAGAAGTGATATTTTCCACTTGATAAATCCTTTAATTTCATGTAATGTAATAAAGACAATGAAATTTTTGCAACGAGTTCTGTCATATTTTAGTTTAAAACATCACGAAATTGCTGAAATAAAAAAGAAAATCTGCAAGTTTGAAACTTGAATAATTCAAAATGGTCAAGTGTACGCACTACACGGACAAAAAGAAAGGTTTTTCGTATGGATTTATTTGATTATATGAGAGAACAGAACAGGGAAAAGGAATCGCCGTTAGCTTCCAGACTTCGTCCAGCGACGCTGGATGAGATGGTAGGGCAGCAGCATATCATCGGAAAAGACAAGCTGCTTTACCGTGCGATCAAGGCTGACAAGTTGAGTTCCATTATTTTATATGGACCGCCGGGAACCGGAAAAACGACACTGGCAAAGGTCATTGCCAATACCACAAGCGCTGAGTTCCTTCAGATCAACGCAACTTCCGCCGGGAAAAAAGACATGGAGGATGTCATTGCGCAGGCGAAGAACAATCAGGGCATGTACGGAAAAAAGACGATCCTGTTTATCGATGAGATCCACCGGTTCAACAAGGGACAGCAGGACTATCTCCTTCCGTTTGTGGAAGACGGAACCGTGATCTTAATTGGTGCAACAACCGAGAATCCATATTTTGAGGTGAATGGAGCGCTTTTGTCCCGTTCCATCATTTTTGAGCTGAAGAATCTGTCCACGGAAGATATTAAGACGCTGATCCTCAGGGCGGTGAATGATAAGGAAAAAGGAATGGGCGCTTACGATGCAGTCATTGACGAGGAGGCACTGGATTTTCTTGCTGACGTGGCAAACGGAGACGCAAGAGCAGCGCTCACAGCAATTGAACTTGGCATTTTGACAACGGAGCGGAGCGCAGATGGAAAGATTCATATCACACTTGAGGTTGCCAGTGAATGTATCCAGAAGCGTGTGGTGCGCTATGATAAAACAGGAGATAACCATTACGATACAGTCTCTGCGTTTATCAAAAGCATGCGCGGCTCTGACCCGGATGCAGCAGTTTATTATCTTGCCAGAATGCTTTACGCGGGGGAAGATATTAAGTTTATCGCAAGAAGAATTATGATCTGCGCGGCAGAGGATGTGAGCAATGCCGATCCGATGGCACTTGTTGTCGCAACGTCGGCAGCACAGGCGGTTGAGCGAATCGGTATGCCGGAGGCACAGATTATTTTGTCTCAGGCGGTTACCTATGTGGCAAGTGCGCCAAAGAGCAACTCGGCAGTCAATGCGATCTTCGATGCGATGGAAGCAGTAAAGAATACGAAAACAGCGCCAATCCCGGTACATTTACAGGATGCACATTACAAGTCATCCGGAAAACTGGGGCATGGTGTTGGATATAAATATGCACATGACTATCCGGATCATTATGTGGAGCAGCAATATCTGCCAGACGGACTGACAGACCGGAAGTTCTACGTTCCGGGTGAGAACGGCTACGAGAAGAAGATCCGTGAATATTTCAAAAAGATCAAGGGTGAGCCAGAAGAGGAGTAAGAGAACATTCCGGGCATGAGATGATCTCTGTTTCACAGGCTGATGAGCAGAGCACATTTTTCCGGTATTGGATCTTTACATATATTAAAAAGCAGGAGGAATTAGAGATGAAGTCCTACGAGGAAATGACAAAAGAAGAGTTATTGAAAGAGAAGGAAGGATTGGAAGCGGAATACAAAAAATTCCAGCAGAGAGGCTTAAAACTTGATATGTCCAGAGGTAAGCCATCCCAGGAACAGTTAGACCTTTCGATGGGAATGATGGATGTACTGACTTCCGGTGTTGATCTGACCTGTGATGATGGTACAGACTGCAGAAACTATGGTGTGCTGGACGGTATCAGTGAAGCAAAACAGCTTCTCGGTGATATGATCGAGTGTAATCCGGACAATATCATCATTTATGGTAACTCAAGCCTTAACATTATGTATGACACCATCTCCCGTTCCATGACACACGGTGTAATGGGAAATACTCCATGGTGTAAATTAGATAAAGTGAAATTTTTGTGCCCGGTACCGGGATATGACAGACATTTTGCGATCACAGAATATTTCGGCATTGAGATGATCAACGTACCGATGCTTCCGACCGGACCGGATATGGATATGGTGGAAGACCTTGTGAGCAAAGATGAGGCGATCAAAGGTATCTGGTGTGTGCCAAAATATTCCAATCCACAGGGAATCACTTATTCGGATGAGACGGTCCGCCGTTTTGCAAGATTAAAACCGGCAGCAAAAGATTTCCGTATTTACTGGGATAACGCATACTGCGTGCATCATTTATATGATATTAACCAGGATCATCTGATCGAGATTTTAAAAGAATGCAAGAGAGCAGGAAACCCGGATATGGTTTACAAATTCTGTTCTACAAGCAAGATCACATTCCCTGGTTCCGGTGTGGCAGCAATTGCAACTTCTGCCAACAACTTAGAGGATATCAAGAAACAGTTGAAGATCCAGACCATCGGTCATGATAAGGTAAATCAGCTGCGCCATGTCCGTTTCTTCAAAGATATCCACGGAATCACAGAGCATATGCGCAAGCACGCAGATTCTCTCCGTCCAAAATTTGAAATGATCCTGGATACATTTGAAAGAGAGTTAAAAGGACTCGGAGCCGGAAGCTGGTACAGCCCGAAGGGTGGATACTTCATCACATATGAGACACTGGATGGATGTGCAAAAAATGTTGTGGCAAAAGCAAAAAAAGCAGGGGTTGTGATGACTCCGGCGGGTGCGCCTTTCCCATATGGAAAAGATCCGCATGATTCTGTCATCCGTATCTCACCATCCTATCCAAGCCTGGAAGATCTTACGACTGCGATCGACATCTTTGTTGTCTGCGTCAAGCTCGCAAGCATTGAGAAGCTTTTAGGAGAATAATAGTTAGTTTTTAACCGCTGAAAAGCAAAAGAAAAAGACCTGTGTGTACAATGTCATGATGTTCGCATGACATAGGTACACGCAGGTCTTTTTTATGAATTATGCCTCAGTGGAAGCATCCTCTGTTCCGTTTTTCCATTTGTTGAATTTCTCGACAACTGCGTCGTAGGTTCTCTGGGAAATATCCGGAAGTTTATCTCCCCATGCTTTGGTTGCCTGTTCGAAACCTTTCTTGAAAGCTTCTAACATAGCGTCTGCCTTGTCAGGATCATCACCGGATAAAGCTTTTGCAAAATCAAGAATACGGTCGGAAGTCTGCTCTACACCCCAGTAACCGTCGTCAGCGATATCCGCCTGTGCCTGTGCTTTCACATCAGCTGATACGGTAAAATCACCTTTTGCAAGGAATTTCCACATATCATCTGCGGTGCCGATCGCAACCCCCTGCTTGGTCATCATCTGCTCAACGATGCTGCGGAGCTGTGCAGTGCGCTGCTCTGCGTCAGCTTTTAACTTTGCAACGATCGCTGCGTTGTCGGCCTTGCCTGTTGTTTTATTGGAAGCCTTGTCTGCCCTGGAGTCAGAACTCTTCTCGTAAATGACACCGGAAGCTGTCTTGGAAGAATCTGTCTTTTTCGTTGTCTCGGATGTCTTTTCTGCTGTTTTTGTTGTTGTCTGTGTAGATGCTGCTGCGGCAGCAGTCACAGTGTTAATGGAATTGATTGCCATATGATCCTCCTTGTCTGGCGAAGCTGGATGCATTTGTTTTTACAGAAAACAAAATGTTCAGCCACCTGAATGAATAGTTATTAACCTTCCATGGTTCTGTTAATTATATCGGACTGGCAAAGAAAAAAGTTTAGTGCCGATTGACCTTTTGGACATAAAATGATAAGATAATAATTGTATACAAAAAACACAAAAAAAACAAGTTTTATTTTAAGTACAATCAATGCGTGTTAGCGACGATTTTGGTAAGGAGAAACTAACCGATGAAGGATATTTCAGTAAAGGCGCTGGCTAAGATCAATCTTGGGCTGGATGTGGTACGAAAAAGAGAGGATGGTTATCATGAGGTCCGCATGGTGATGCAGACCATTCATTTGTTTGACAGGTTGGAGATCTCGAAGAATACTTCCGGTGAGATCACGATGGAAACGAATCTTTCTTTTCTGCCGACGAATGAGAACAATCTTGTCTATAAAGCGGCAAAGCTTTTGCAGGATGAGTTTGCGATAAAAGATGGCGTGCATGTATGGCTGCACAAGTACATTCCGGTAGCTGCCGGGATGGCAGGGGGAAGCACGGACGCAGCGGCAGTGTTATATGGTATGAACCAGATTTTTGATCTGGGACTGACAAGGGAAGAACTGATGGAGCGCGGTGTGAAGATCGGTGCAGATGTTCCGTACTGCATTATGCGTGGAACGGCTTTGGCAGAGGGCATAGGAGAGAAGCTTTCGAAGCTTCCGCCGATGGTGAAATGTCCTGTTTTGATCGCAAAACCGCAGATCAGTGTTTCTACTAAGTTCGTCTATGAGAATCTGAAGTTAGGCTCTGATATGGTACACCCGGATATTGACCGGCTTGTGGCAGATATCAGAGAGAAAGATTTATATAAAATTGCAGCAGATATGGGAAATGTTTTAGAGACAGTGACGATCCCGGCTTATCCTGTGATCGCAGACATCAAAGATCACATGATGGAGCATGGTGCTGTGAATGCCATGATGAGTGGCAGTGGTCCGACGGTTTTCGGTCTTTTTGACAAGGAAGCGACGGCAGTAGAGGCATACGAGGCGATGAAAGCCTCCGGTCTTGCAAAACAGGTATATTTAACGAGTATTTATAATAACGCGCGTAAGTAGAAAGGCATGGTATCAAAGATGACAGAAGATTTAACATTGAATATGGATGCGTATCTTCCGCTGAGAGATGTTGTGTTTAACACGTTAAGAGAGGCTATTTTGAAAGGGGAACTGAAACCGGGCGAGCGGTTGATGGAACTGCAGCTTGCGGCAAAACTTGGTGTTAGCCGTACACCGATCCGTGAGGCGATCCGTATGCTTGAGCAGGAGGGACTTGCCGTTACGATCCCAAGAAAAGGCGCAGAGGTTGCAAAAATGACGGAGAAGGATATGGAAGATGTCCTTCAGATCCGTGAAGCGTTGGACGAGCTTGCAGCTAAAATCGCATGCGAACAGATTTCTGAGGAGCAGTTAGAGGAACTGGTTGCGACCATGCATGAGTTTGAGGAATCCACTAAGACGGATAATGTAAAAAAAATCGCAGAGGCAGATGTGAAGTTTCACGATATTATTTATCAGTCAACCGGAAACCCGAAGCTTGTGAATATGTTAAATAACCTCCGGGAGCAGATGTACCGCTATCGTGTGGAATATCTGAAAGATGAGAATAACTATCCGACATTGATGAAAGAACATAAAGATATTGTGGAAGGGTTAGTCCGTAAGAACAAAACGCAGGTGACAGAGACAATGCACCAGCATGTGAAGAATCAGGCAGTCGCAGTTAAAGCTATGATCCAGGAGCAGGAATAAGAAGTGACCGCCCAAAGGACAGGAAAACTGCATAAAAAATGGAAAAACGTACAGACTAGAAAGAGGATAAGCATTCTGCTTATCCTCTTTCGTATTTTTTTAAAACTATTAAGTGGCAAAACTCCAATCTTCACTGTGAATATTATGAAAAATGAACAAAATTTTCGAAGACACGCTTTCGCTACGTGTCGCTCACAGCGGTACTAAGAAGCCAGTCACAACATAGCGTTGTTCCTGCCTTCTAAGGACCGGTGGCTCCCCAGTGTCTTCTCAAGCTTTTGTTCATCTTTCATAATTATTTACTGTATTTGGGAGTTTTGCTGGCAGTTTTTTTAATAGAAGAAACAAATAGAAAGGAAACAAACTGCAAATGTCGGAGAATAGTAAGCGTCCGGTGTCGACGGATTTAACGCAAAATATAGAGGAAATGGAATTTTATTTTCATGACTGTGCGGACATCAAAAAGAAGCAGATGAAGCTTGGCAGGAATCAGGATACCGCCTGCTATCTGACCTTTATTGAAGTGTCCGTGGACATGGGAACGTCCGCACTCGGAGAGACTTTAAAATACTTAAATGGACTGACAAGGGATGAGATTCTTTGTACACTGCAGGAAAATGCGCTTGGAATTTCGGATGCAACATATTTTTCGACCATTGAGGAGGCTGTGAGCGGCCTGCTCACCGGGGAGGCGATCCTTTTTGTGGACGGTTTTGACCGGGCAGTAAAAATACCGGATGACGGTTATCCGAATATGGGGATCACAGAGGTGGATTCCGAAAAAGTAATCCGCGGTTCTAACGAAGGTTTCTGCGACTCTGTGAAGCAGAATGCGGCGCTGATCCGGAAAAGGATCCGCTCGCCCCGTGTGAAAGTGAGGGGACTGAAGGCCGGGATCAGATCGAACACGAACGTCTACCTTGTGTATGTGGAGGATCTTGCAAACCCGGGACTTGTAAAAGAAATTGAAAAGAGGCTGCAGGATTTCACAATCGATGGGATATTAGACAGCGGAATGTTAGAACAGCTGGCAGAGAAAAAATGGTATTCGCCATTTCCACAGTTTCAGACAACGCAGCGTCCTGACCGGGCGGCCATGGCGGTATTAGAGGGCAGAGTGATCGTGATGTGCGATAATTCGCCGATCGGACTGATACTGCCGACGGACTACAATTCATTTATCCGCACCAGTGACGATTATTACAGCCGCTTTGAGATTGCGACTTTCGGGCGGATCCTGCGGTATCTGGCATCCTTTTTTGCAATGACGCTGCCGGGATTTTATCTTGCAGTGACTAATTTTCATACACAGATACTCCCGACCACACTACTTTTGTCGTTTGCCGAGGCGAGGCAGGGTGTCCCATTTCCGGCAGTCGTGGAAGTGCTTATCATGGAATTGTCGTTTGAACTTTTGCGGGAGGCGGGCGTGCGGCTTCCCGGTGCGATGGGAAATACCATCGGGATCGTGGGTGGTCTGATCATCGGACAGGCGGCAGTCGAGGCAAATCTGGTCAGCCCGATCGTGGTGATCGTCATCTCTTTTACTGCGCTATGTTCTTTTGCGATACCGAACGAAGAATTTGCCACGGCGTTCCGCATTTTAAAATTCTTTTTTATTGGAATCTGTGCGTGGCTTGGCTACTTTGGCATGCTGCTTGGGCTGCTTGCGGTGCTCACCCATCTGTCGCATCTGACAAGCTTTGGGATTCCGTATCTTATGCCATTCGTGGGGGCAGATCTGAATCACTATGAGGACGAGCGGGATTTTATCTGGCGGCAGCCTTTCCGGAAACTGCGCAAACGTCCAATTTATGCAAATCCGAAAGAGCGGACAAAGCTGACGTTTTCAAAGAAGAGATAGGTTGAGAAAAGTTTTTATCATAAGATAAATGGAAATCTGATGAAAAAATGCGCAGATGTTAGAAGAGATAGGGGGAAGTATGTTCTCAGAAAACAATCAAATTTCAGGCAGACAGGTGTTCCGCCTTCTGACGTATGACTTTCTTGGAATGGGGACGCTGCTACTGCCGACAATGCTTGCAGATACGGCAGGGCGCGACGGGATTTTTTGCATTCTGGCGGGGATTTTGTCCACGTTTTTGTACTTGAAATTATTGAGATATCTGTTGAAAGGCATGAAAACAAGTTATCCTGATTTTTTGAAGCAGAAGTGTGGAAAAATATGCGGTTATGTACTCTGGGGCGGATATTTTCTGTACTTTATCCTCATGGCTTCGTACACGGCGTATCTGTTTTCCACGCTGATGTTGAATGGGCTTGTGGAAAACATCAGCTTTTATCTGGTGCTGTTGTTGATATTACTGCTCGCATTTTATGGAATGGCAGGTGGGATCGAGGGCAGGGCAAGAGTGTACGAGATACTGTTCTGGTTTCTGATGATACCGCTTTTTCTGATGTTATTTGCGGCATGCAGGGAGGTAAAGCCTGCCTACTGGAGCCCGGTTTTTGTGGCGGATGGAAAAGAAGTGTTAAGTGGAAGTTATTATGTGCTTTTCTGCTATTCCATGGTGTCGATCGTGCTGTTTCTGAAAGAATATGTTGCGGATCGCAGGAAATGCGTTGGCGCAGCAGAAAAAGCGGTCTGGTTTTCCGGCGGAGTATTTGCTGTGCTGTATCTGATTCTGATCGGGCTGTTTGGTGCGGAGGCACTGGCTCAGATGAAATTTCCGGCGGTCACGATGATGAGCAGGGTGCAGATTACCGGGGGATTTCTGAAAAGGACGGATGCTTTTATGTTCAGCATCTGGTTCTTTACGCTGTATGCAATGCTGAACAGCATGGTTTTTTACAGTGGAAATCTGGCTGCAAAAGTAATCCGTGACTGCGGCGGTTATCTGGAAGGGAAAAAAAGAATGCTGCCGTATCTCATTCTGCTTCTTCTGGTGTATGGCGTGACAGTGCTGCTTTACAGAAATCAGCAGTTTTTGGACTGCGTGACATTCCTGCTGTGGAAGATTGGAACACCTTTTGTCGTTGGCGTGCCGGTACTGTTGTGTCTGACCGGAGAGAGAAAAAAACATAAGAAAAAAGTGCGTGTGCTGGTGCTGGTATGTTTTTTGTTTGGGTGTCTTTTCTTACAGGGGTGCAATGTCGCAGAACTTGAGGATAAGGCATTCCCGGTTCTTTTGAATATCAGAGATCAGGACGATTTCCAAAATGTGTGGCTGAATCACGAGTATGCAGGAAACAAAGAGGTGGATTACAACCATTTGAAAGTGGTGCTCATTGAGAGGTCTTTTCTGGAAAAAGAGGCGGAAGTGGAAGATATGCTATCCATGCTGGAGCAGGAAAAAGAGGTTCCGTGGAACGCTTATGTGATGACGACGGAAAGCTGTGACCGTCTGGCGCAGACCGAAGGGAAACTTGACACGCTGCTTGGAAATTATCTGGAAGAACTGCTGGAAAATACATCGGGCATTGATCAGAAAGCGTACCCGACGCTTGGCATGCTCTATGAGGAGCGGGCGAATCACTTGGAGACACTTTATATTCCTTTTGTCGATATAGAGGGGGAGCAGTCCGGGGCAGTGCAGGATGATACCGAGAAGGAGAAGCAGTCTGCGACAGTGTGGGATGATATGGAAAAAGAGGAGGAAGAACAGCAGCCGGTCATGACCGGGAAACCGCAGATTACAGCCTATGAAGTCTGGAAACGTGGAAGGGCGGCAGGGCTTGTCGATACGGATACCGCACGTGCAGCATTCTTCACGCAGAACTTTGCGGATGATTACACCTTACAACTTGCACCGGAACTTTATGTGAAAGTGGATGCAGCTTCCTGTCGAGTCAAAGAAACGGAAAAAATCGGTGCCGGAGGTCTGACAGAGCAGATTGTCACAGTGACCGTGACAGGAGAAGGCGAAATCTTAAGCGGCACAGTTTCTGCAAGTGAAAATCCGGCAAACACAGAAGCAGGGAATACAGAAACAAACATAACTAACACTTCTTATGAAAAAATGACAAGGGAAAAAGAGCAGATCATAAACACCCGGATGGAGGACTATCTGAATGCGATCGCTGCACATGCACTTGAGAAAGAAATCGATATCACAAACAGCTACCGGAATCTCGGCGCCGATAACCGCACATGGTATTTTAAGTATCAAAACACTCCTGCCGCTTATGAGAAAGACATCAAAATCCAATATCTGGTAGAAATAAACTGGAAATCGGAATAAATGCAAAGTTTTCGGGAATCATTGAGGATAGAAGGTCGATGAGCGAAACTCGAATTTAGGTTATGAAGATTGCAAAAAATGAACAAAAATATTCAAGACACGCTCCCGCTATGTGTCACTCGCAGCGGTACTATATTTCTGTTTATTTTTCGCAATATAACATATTCTATGAGCGAGTTTCGCAAACGCCTATTTTTTGGCAAGTGAAAAGGAGATTTGAATTATGGCAAAAAAGTGGATCGGATACATAGGAGTTGGAAGTCTGATGTGCGCTGCATTGGGATGTGGTATTTTGTATACAAGACAGGCGAGACTGCAGCAGACGATTTCGGACAAAGTACTGCGGTTTCATGTGCTGGCGAACAGCGACAGCGAGGCAGACCAGAACTTAAAACTTGCAGTGCGTGATGCGGTGGGAAGTTTTATGCAGGAAAAACTGGCAGCTGTGGAAAATCTGGAAGAATGTGAGCTGGTTGTGCGCCAGAGCCTCGGTGAAATTGAGGAAGCTGCGGCAGAGACAATCGCAGAAAACGGTTATGACTATGATGTGACAGCGGAGCTGGAACACACTTCGTTTCCGGTAAAAAACTATGGAAGCTACACCTTTCCGGCGGGAGATTACGAGGCACTCCGTATTGTGATCGGAGAAGGAAACGGACATAACTGGTGGTGTGTGATGTATCCTAACATGTGTTTTTCAGACAGCATGTATGAGGTGGTCGATGAGGAAGCAGGAGAAAAGCTGCGCAAAGTGCTGACCACAGAAGAGTATGAGAAGGTGCTGGCAGAAGGAGGCTATCAGGTCAGAATGAAATATTTTTCGTGGCTGAATCCATATCTGGAGAAGCTGGCTGAAAACTAAAATAAAGCAGCACTTTATAAGAAAACAATGTTTCAAAAAGCTTACGCTTGCTAAATTATAAGAAACACGCTAATATATGGCATGAAAAGACAATGACGAGAAACAGAAAAGAGGTTTACATAAATGACAAAAGATGTACTTGTGAAAATCAGTGGTTTACAGTTTGCAGAAGATCAGGATAACGGTCCGGTGGAGATTATCACAACCGGAAACTACTATAAGAAAAATGGAAAGCACTATATTTTGTATGATGAAGTGCAGGAAGGCTTTGACGGCGTGACGAAAAGCGTTATCAAAGTAAATGATGATTTTCTGGATGTCACTAAAAAGGGTGTGACTAATGTGCATATGATGTTTGAGAAAAACAAGAAAAATATGTCATACTACAACACACCGTTTGGAAATCTGCTGGTCGGAATCAACGCCACAGACGTGAAAGTGAATGAGACAGAAGACAACATTGACATCAAGGTCGATTATAAGCTGGAAGTCAATTATGAACATCTGGCAGAGTGCAGCATTTCCATGAATATCATGTCGAAGGATACGAAGGATTTTAGGATATAAGGAGTGCAAATGAGAAGAATGCATTTATGCATTCGGCGAACGATGAATGTCAATCATGTGCCGTTTTTGCACATGATATGATAATTGTGAAGTTGAGGTAGTATATTATGAAAAATTGTAAAATGGCATTCACAATCGGTTTGGTGTTTGCAGTAATGATGTTGGTTGCAGCCTGCACAGACAGCAACAAATCAGACAATCATATATTTGATCATGAAAGTTTGGATGTTGATGAATATGTGTATCCGTCTGATTTTGATCGTGGAGATGATTTAAAGGGCACAAATTCAGAATCTGATGCAGGATTTGAAGAATTATCAGCAATGATCGGAACGTATCATTATACTTCCGATTATGGAACAGGCCGATTAATGATTGAAGCGACAGAGGATGGCATTGATATTTCTGATTATGAATCGGAGGATATCTATAGATTTCTGGCAAATGAAACAAATGTAAAAAATGAAGAGGAAAACAAAGTATATCTGGAATACCCGGCACAGGTGTATGAAGATGATACGGTTATTTTTGAGTATTACATTTTAGAAAAAGCTAGTGATGGAATTGATGTGTATTATAGTCCATCTTCTTTTGACGAAGCTGAATTATTGTACCATGCTGTCAGGGAAAACTAAAAGAGGATTGCGAGATATCATATGATAGGTTATATTTTATTCAAATCAATTTTAACAAAATCAATTTGAATAAAAATAAACTAAATTTGCAGAAAGGTGATTTCTATGTTTATTGGCAGAGAAAGAGAGTTAGCATCCTTAAAAGAATTCTATGAAAAAGACAGAATTGGCGGATGAGGATGTTTTGCTGCTTACATTGGATTCACTTTATGGATGAGACAGAAGATAGCATTGATATCAAGGTAAATTATAAGCGGAAAGTCAATTATGAACATCTGGCAGAGTGCAGCATTTCCATGAACATTATGTCGAAGGATACGAAGGATTTTAGAATTTGAGTTTATAAGGGGCTGTGAAAAAAGAATAGCTCCGAAAAAAAGAAAGACCAAGAGTTTATAGTGAACTCAAGGTCTTTCTTTATGCTGTAATTAACTTGTGATGAAAATTAATCACATAATCTATTTTAACCCAAAACAGGCAGTTTTGCCGATGTTAATTCAAGATTATCTGGACGTAAAGGGAAACAAGTATGGACGACAGGAAGAAGTGTGTCAGTGTGAAGATTGCTCGGCTGTCCGTACACAGAACAGTGTAAAAAGACAGATAAAAACCATATCGTTCGGAGCAATTGCGAACTTACAGCGCTGCACCAGAAAGTGATTGGAAATCCTGATAGTATTTAGGGAGCGCTTCTAAGGATGAACAGTTCAATCTAGGAAGAAGGAACAGTTGATATCATAAAAAAATGACCGTTGGTACAAAAGAAATGTCCGAAGAGGAATAAAATCTGCTTTGCTTGAAGTATTTCTTATTTCTATTGGGCAGAATCTTTATGATTACCACATCAAAGAGAAAAAGCTGCAATAGCGCTGCATAGGATTTCATAACAGTGTTTTTATGGGGGAAGGGGAATTAGAACACTTTTTCAAGACTTATAACTACTGTTGGAAGAGTATAATTGTCGTAAACAGCTTTATTGTTTTGAAAATATCAAAGCAGTTGCTCAAAGCAAATGAGCAAGGTAAATGCTACTTTGTCTGCAAACTATTATGAAAACTGGTATTGTATATTTACCGGGTAATTTAACCGGAATATGAAAGAGCAGGATAGTTACTATCCAGATTAGTTAAGGTTTAGGTGGGGTTAACGAAGCCCCATCCGTTGAAAGGAGCTAGATGAAATGGAAAGAATTCAGTTTTATCCACCAGAAATTTTAAAAAGAGTAATGTTGCAGGATGCAAAGATTAACGGAATCAGCATAAGTCAGTTAACTGTAGATATTTTAATGGAGCATTATGGTCTTGCTGTTGCTACAGAAAACAAGAAAGCTTTATCTGAGATTATTGATGAGGTTATTGATGAAGTAAAGACGTTTGTCAAAGATCATCCCGCAGGAACAACATTTGATCTGCTTACTGCATCTGAGACATTTAAGAATATTCACATGGTTGCCGATGGAAAACCCTCAACAAACCGTGCAACGGTTGGGAAGATATTTGCATCAAAACTAGGTAAAGACAGCTTTAAGAATATTGTAATAGTAAGGACGGAGACTGGTGCAATAAAAAGAAGTCCTAACAGAGCAACACTATATCGGATTTTGTAAGGAGAAAATTCAATGGAAATAAATAATGCTAAGACAGTATTTCCAGAGAATAGCTGATAATACAGATTTTATAGCATGGTATTTCGGACATTTCTACGAGGATACAGAAATCGATGGCAGATTTTATTGCTTATATGAAGATATTGTCGTGCTGTAAAATGCACAGGAGGCAAGTAACGATAGATCGAGGGTAAAAAATGTTTGTTTGCGCATGCTATGACATCTCATCCAAAAGTAATAAAAAAGCGCAGTCATTATTTGATGGGTGGATGCTTAATAGATGAGTTTTACAAGGATGGTGTAGATGGGTATATATCGTTTGTGGGACATACCCCGACAGGGAATGTTATATGGACAGATCAAGGTTTATATCTGGATGATGATTTAAAATCTATTTGGAAAAATGAAAAAGAAAATGTGTTTCTTTTGGATTGTGGCAGCGGATTTGGAAATGGCCGGTTGGCGTGTCTGTGTATTGAAACAGGGCAAAGATTTTATTCTGAGGAGCAATCATGAGGAGATGATAGAACGTCAGAAGTGGCGTTAGAATGCCTGGAGTTTCTGATGAAAGAAATCACGGATAAGTCCATAGAGGAATTGGATGAAACAATGCTGGATAATCTGGTGACATGGCAGTATAACGGAAGTAAGTCAACAATCGATGAGTTTCGCAAATTGGATACAGAAGGTAAAATGGGTGTAATAGATTTTATAAAGGAATTACTCATATACGAAGAGATATCAGTAGGTGACAAAGACTATCTTTTAGTTCATGCAGGTTTAGGAAACTATTCGCCACAAAAGGACATAGAGTATTATTCCGCACCGGCAGTAATTTAAAAGAGTCAAAAGAGTGATATTGACGAGTCAGTTCAGTTATAGAGATGATGAAAGAAAATGATTAATATAAAGATACACCAGAAGAGAGGTGAACATAAATCACACTGTCACAGAGAGGAGAAAATGTATGAAAAAAAGAATTCTAGCAGCTATGCTTACTTTGTCTATGGTTGTGTCCATGACAGCATGCGGAAATTCAGAAGCAGGAGGATCAAAGGATTCAGCTAAAAATAACGGTAATGGGGATGAACCATATACAGTTACCATGGTTCTGAATGGAAGCACACAGCCGGATGAAGAAAGAATCGAACAAAAAATCAATGAGATTCTTGAACCGGAACTTAATGCGAATCTTGATATTGTTGTGCTGCCGTGGGCAAGTGCAAGCCAGCAGTTACAGCTTATGTTATCAGGGGATGAAAAAATTGATGTTTTTTATACCCAGGCAACCAATGCAGTGCAGTATATGAATGCAGGACAGATTATAGACATGTCTGAACTGATCGATAAATATGGAACAAACATCAAACAGATTTATGGAGAGGATATAGCTAAGATCAATCAGATCGAAGGCTTCGTATATGGCGTGCCAAATCAGATTGAACGAGGAAGTATTCCTGCCGTATTCATGAGAAAAGATCTGGTGGAGAAGTACAATATTGATACATCACAGATTAAAGAACCAAAAGATCTGGAAAGTGTTTTTGAGACAGTAAAAGCGGGAGAACCGGATATGACAATGTTATATTCGATCAATGACGGTGATACACCGGTTACAAGATTATTCCGTGGAGATAATCTGTCAGATAACAATTATCTTGGTGTACTCATGGATCAGACGAACAGCACAAAATTAGAAAACTTCTTTGCGACAGACTGGTTTAAAGATACAACTACCATGCTGTATAACTGGTATCAGAAGGGATATATCAGCCAGGATGCAGGAACCAACACAGAGAACTGGAGAACAGTATGCAAGGCTGGAAATTTATTTTCACTGTTTTTTGCTTATCATCCTGGAACACCGGTAGAATTTGAAAGCTCCACCGGCTATGATTTTGAGATCGTGCCATTTTATAATGAACCGATCATAAATAGCTCATCCTATAACGGTGTTACATTCTCAATTGCCCAGAATTCAGAAAATCCGGAGAAAACAATGGAAGTACTGGATTATATCTACGGAAGTTCAGAGATCATGAATCTTTTAAACTGGGGTGAACAGGATAAAGACTATGTGATAGAAGATGCTGATAATGGTATTATCAATTTCCCGGAAGGAATCACTTCTGATAATGCAGGCTATAACTTAAACCTTGGATGGGAATTGCCAAATCAGTTTATTGCTTATAAATGGACTGGTTCCGACCCGAAATTATGGGAAAAAATGGAAGAATTTAACAGCTCTGCAAAGAGTTCCAAAGCAGTAGGATTTTTATTTGACAGCAGCAATTATTCAAGTGAGATCGCAGCTCTTTCTAATATTGTAAAACAATACAGTGGAGCGCTTTATAGCGGTTCTGGAGATCCAGATGAACTTATTCCGGAATTGTTAGAAGCATTAGATGATGCGGGAATCAATGAAGTGATCCAGGCAAAACAGGAACAGTTAGATGCTTTTCTTGCAGCAAAATAATCAGGTTCAGAAGGAAAGTCCCACAGATACAGCGTGGGACTTTTTTCATAAAAGGAGAAACTTATGAAGAAGAAAAAGAACAAAGTTAAGGAATATCTGCCGCTCTATCTGATGATGCTTCCGGGATTATTATATCTGCTGATCAATAATTATCTTCCGATGACAGGTATTATACTTGCTTTCAAAAAGTTGAATTTTTCAAAAGGAATTTTGGCAAGCCCGTGGGCAGGACTGGATAATTTTAAATTTTTGTTCTCGTCAAAGGATGCATGGATTATTACAAGAAATACATTGCTATATAATATAGCTTTTATTCTTGTCAATATGGTCGTTGGGATTGCAATCGCAATTTTAATCTGCGAGGTTAAGAACACAAAAATGAAAAAAATATACCAGAGTGCTATATTATTGCCATTTTTGATGTCAATGGTCATTTTAAGCTATATTGTGTATGCACTTTTAAGTGCCGAAAATGGTCTTGTAAACAATACGATCCTGCCATTATTGCATATAGATCCGATCCAGTGGTATCAGAAACCAAAATACTGGCCGGCGATTCTTATCATTGCGAACTGCTGGAAAGGAGTGGGATACGGATGTCTGATTTATATTGCATCTCTGATCGGTATTGATCCGACTTATTATGAGGCAGCAAGACTGGATGGAGCCACAAAGTGGCAGGAAATCACAAAAATCACATTGCCATGCCTGGTACCGACAATCATTACGCTGTTATTATTGAGCATTGGAAGAATCTTCTATTCTGATTTTGGATTATTTTATCAGGTTCCGATGAACTCCGGTGTGTTGTTCCCAACAACAAATGTAATTGATACGTATGTATATCGTGCACTGATCGAACAGGGAAATATCAGTATGTCATCCGCAGCGGGTGTATACCAGTCATTAGTAGGTTTTGTCATTGTCATGTTAAGTAACTGGATCGTTAGACGTGTAGATAAAGACAGAGCATTGTTTTAGGAGGAGAGTCCATTATGACAAATTCAAAAAAAACAAAGAGATACCAGTTTTGGATCAATCTGATACTGATAGTGATGACATTGACCATTATTTTACCATTTTTGCTGGTATTTATTTCATCCATCACGGATGAAACAGTGTTGATCCGGAATGGATATTCCTTTTTCCCGGAAAAGGTAAGCTTTTATGCATATCAGTATATTATCAGACAGGGAGAGAAAATACTCCGTGCGTATGGCGTTACAATTCTTATTACAGTAGTAGGTACCTTTTTAAATCTGATGTTTTCAGCATTACTGGCATATCCGCTGTCTGTGAAGACATTGCCTTATAGAAGGCAGATTACTTTTTTTGTATTTTTTACAATGTTATTTAATGGCGGTTTAGTACCTACATATCTGATGTATGTAAATTATTTTCATATAAAAAATACAATATGGGCACTGATAATTCCTAATTTGTTGCTGAGTGCAAACAATGTGCTGATGATACGGAGCTATTTTATGACAAGTATTCCAGAAGCATTGTATGAGGCGGCAAAAATTGATGGCGCAGGACATACAAAAATCTTTTTGCAGATTACGTTTCCACTTGGTAAACCTATCCTTGTAACCATGGGATTATTTTCGGCACTGGCATATTGGAATGACTGGACAAATGGTTTATACTATTTATCAGGAAATCAGGGACAGAAATTATATAGTATCCAGAATCTTTTGAATCAGATGATCACTGATATCCAGTATCTTGCAAGCGGTAAGGTTGCCGGAAATATAGGGGCAGAAGTTGCAAAACTTCCGACAACGTCCATAAGGATGGCAATTGCTTTTATAGCAATGCTTCCATTATTTATCATTTATCCGTTTTTACAGAAATATTTCGCAGAGGGTATTACGCTAGGGGCAGTAAAAGGTTAAAGGAATATCATGGCGTTTGGAAAAAAGATGAATTTAAAAAGACGAAAAAAGAAATCTTTAGCACAACAGAGTAAGCAAATATTAATTTTAATGACAGTCATTCTGGTAATTATTCTGGGAGGATGCACTTATGTTTTAAACAAAACAAGTGGGCAGATTTACGAACAGATGAGCCAGATGGCACAGTTGTATGCGCAGGAGCTTGACAATCGTTTTTTGAGGATCAGCCGGAATCTTTTTTCTACGATCATGGATACCAATGAGACAAATTCCACGTTCTGGGGAAATGTAAATCTGATGAAGAATGGGGATTATTCGGAGTATGCGATCGGAAAACTCAGAGAAGAATATTTTTCTTCAGCATGGGAATATGGAACGGAATACAGGATTTTTTTATACACACACGATACGGATAAATTATATCAGCTTTCCCTGTCTTCGGATGGAAATTACACAATGTCACCTGATATTGCAGCGTCTATCCGTGAACAGATAGACAAATTAGATGAAAAGACATATGCAGTGAAGCGGAAGTGGGATGTTTTGGAGTGTGATAATGAGGTATATATCTGTAAAATTGCACAAAAAAATGGAATTGCCTTAGGATGCATTGTAAATGTAAAAAGTATCTTAGAACCATTCTCAAAGCTTTCGTTGGGAAAGCATGGATATGTAAGCCTTGTCGATCAGGATGAGGTCTGTATAGGTATGTTAGACCAGAGCGGAATCATATCAGAGCCGCAAAGTATGAATACCAAAAATACTTATACGATCCGTCAGGGATTATCCAGAGCACCCTTTGAAATCAGGATCGGGATTTCTTTAGGCGGTGTCTTAAGCCTGATGGCGGGAAGTCTGCTCGGGATGACAGTATTGATCTTTATGATTCTTATTATGAGTGGGATATTGCTTTTTCATGTGTATTCCAATATTATGAAACCGCTTAAAGTGTTCACACAAAACCTTCAGCAATATGATGAGGGCGGATATATGCTGAACATGACGGAAGGAAATCTGCTTGAATTAGAGCAGATTGATGGAAAATTCCGTACAATGATCCATCAGATCCGCAAATTGAAGATCACGCTATATGAACGGGAATTAGAGAAACAGAAAATTGAGATGGATTATCTGAAAATGCAGATCCGGCCGCATTTTTATTTGAATTGCCTGAACTTTATTTACAGCATGATCGACTTTGGCGATTATGAACACGCAAGGGCAATGACAAAAATCACTTCGGATTATCTTTCATATATTTTTCGGAATACAACGGACAGAGTTCCGGTTTTAGCGGAATCAAAGCATTGTGAAGATTATTTAAAAATCCTGCTGCTGCGGTATCCGGATAAGTTTACCTATTATATTGAAGTTCATGATGAAGTGGCAGATGCGGAGATATTTCCATTCTTAATACAGGTTTATGTTGAAAATGCTGCAAAACAGGCATTGATGGCAGATGAAAAAATGCTGATCTCAGTTACGGTATATCCTGAGGACAGGGACGATGAAAAATACGTTAATATTTTTATCTCGGATACGGGAAAGGGATTTCCGGACGAAATATTATGTAAACTACAAAATGGACAAAACATTTCTGACAATGGAAAACATATCGGTATTTGGAACTGTATGAGGCGGTTTCAGTATTATTATGGGGATCAGGGAGAGATCCATTTCAGCAATAGTCCATTAGGTGGTGCCGTTGTGGATATTCATGTTCCATATAAAATCGGAAGGAGCGATACACAGGAATGAAATTATTGCTGGTGGATGATGAACGTTATGTGATTGAAAGTATAAAGAAAAATATCTGCTGGGAGCGGACAGGTATTACTGAGATTTATACAGCATTTACAATGAAACAGGCGCAGGAAATTATAACAGCTGTTAAAATGGACATTATTATCAGTGATATTGTGATGCCTGCTGCAACAGGATTTGATCTGGTGCAATGGGTGAGGGAGCAGAATTTCAGGATACAGGTTATTTTTTTGACCAGTTATGCGGAATTTGACTATGCAAGACGTGCGATACAGCTGGAAAGCGTTGAATATCTGCTAAAACCAATTGATTTTGAAAAACTGGAAGAAGCATTAAAAAAAGCAGAACAGGAAGTGCTTCAGGAAAAACATATAGAAAAACTTACAGAAGCGAGTGAACAGTGGGAAAAAGACCGGACAATCCTGCAAAAGGATATCTGGAGAAATTTATTGAGCGGTAACATGACACAAAACCAGTTCTGCGAATCCGCAAAAAGGATGGATCTGTATCAGGATGGATTGATATATTTTAAACTGATCTGCTTTTATATGGATCATAAAGCGGAAGAGACACAAAAGTGGGAACCTTCCACCATCGAATTTGTCATGCAAAATGTGTTGACGGAGTTATTTAATTCCTTTTATGCCAGAGTGGACACCGTATTTTGTGAAAACGAATGTCGATACTGGGTGGTTCTGTCAACGGATAAAATGCCGGAAGAAGGAGAAAAAATAAGGGAAAAAGATCTGCTCAATCATTTTGTGCAATGGATGACAGATCATGTACATTCCTATTTTTGGTGTGGAGCGGGAAATTGGAGTGGATTTTCTGAAGTGACCGCACAGGCTGACGATTTGCAGAAGATGCGTGAAAGCAGTCTGTCGGTATGGAATGAGGTTATATATCTGTATGAGTTCCAGCCAAGTGGAACAGTCTATAAAAATCCGGAGCTGGATACATGGAAAACCCTTTTGGCAGGGGAGGAAGTGGAAGCAGTCATAGCAAGCATACGCAGTTATCTGGAGACAGTCAGGAAGAATGAGATGATCACACGGCAGTTTTTGCTGTCATTAAGGACGGACGTTACACAGATGGTGTATGTATGGCTGTCAGAGATGGGGATTTATGCCAATGCACTTTTTTCAGATAAAGAGAGTGAGAATTCCATGCTCGGTGCTGTAAATGGATTTAACGAAATGATGGAGTATGTAGAAAATCTGATGCGGAAAGCGGTTGGATATAAATTATATATCACAAAAGAAGACTCTGTCGCAGATCAGATATGTACATATATTGACAGTCATTTCAGGGAAGAGATACACAGAGATGAACTGGCAGAATTAGTCTATTTGAATACAGACTATATGTCTCGGATGTTCAAAAAAGAAAAGGGAGTATCTATAAGCAATTATATATTGCAGAAAAGGGTAGACGAAGCAAAAAAACTTTTGTGTGGCAGCAGTCTTCCAATCAATACGGTTTCATTACATATTGGATATAGTAATTTTTCCTATTTTACAAAAATGTTTAAGGAGAATACAGGATTGACGCCACTGGAATATAGAAGGAAATTTGGAGAGGGAACACACGTATGACAGAACAGAAATTAACAGAACTTTTGAGAGACATGTCTCTGGAAGAAAAAGTAAATCAGATGAGTCAGGTGACAGGAGGATTTTTTAATGGTGAAATCGTTGTCACAGGTCCTATGGCGGATAAGGGATTTACAGAAGACAATGTAAATCTTGCAGGATCAGTCATCGGATCCATGGGCGCTGAAACCCTGAAAAGTATACAAAAAAACTATATGGAAAAGCATCCGCACCATATTCCATTACTGTTTATGCTAGATGTCATAAATGGTTATAAGACGGTGTTTCCAATTCCGCTTGCGCAGGGAGCTTCCTTTGAACCGGAATTGTCAGAACAGTGTGCATCTGTGGCAGCAAAGGAGGCTTCGGTCAGCGGACTTCATGTGACATTTGCACCTATGACAGATCTGGTAAGAGATGCAAGGTGGGGACGTGTCATGGAATCAACGGGAGAAGATCCTTACCTGAACAGTTTATTCTGTGCAGCAATGGTGCGTGGATTTCAGGGAAACAGCCTGAAAGATAACTATGCAATTGCAGCATGTGTCAAACATTTTGCAGGATATGGTGCACCGACAGCAGGGCGGGATTATAATACGGTAGAACTTTCAGAACATACATTCAGAGAGTTCTATCTGCCATCGTATCAGGCGGGAATAGATGCAGGTGCAGCTCTTGTTATGACATCTTTTAATACAGTCAATGGAATCCCGGCAACCGGAAATAAAAAGTTGATGCGGGACATTTTAAGAGAGCAGATGAAGTTCGATGGTGTACTTATATCAGACTGGGCAGCCATCGAGGAGACCATTTATCACGGATATTGTGCAGACAGAGAAGAAGCAGCAGTGCGTGCAGTGGAAGCAGGCGTAGATATTGACATGATGACAGGAATTTACAGTGAAAATCTGTGTCAGATGGTCAGGGATGGAAAAATAAGAGAAGAACTTATAGATGAGGCATGTCTTCGTATTCTGCGGCTTAAAAATAATCTGGGACTCTTTGAGAATCCATATAAAGATGCAGATCAGAAAAAAGAAAAGGAATATATTTTATGTGAGGAGCACCGGAATCTGGCGAGGGAAGCTGCAAAGAAATCTTTTGTTTTGTTGAAAAATGAGGAACATATCCTGCCTTTAGATCAACAGAAAAAGATTGCCTTTATTGGTCCGTATGCAGATAACAGAAACCTGCTTGGAGCATGGTCGTTTATCGCAGATGCAAAAGATGTTATGACGCTGCATGAGGCAGTACAGGAACAGTACGTTTCAGAAAACAGTACATTTTGCCAGGGATCACCAATGTTAGGGGCGGATGTATGTCTGGAAGGATTTGGAGAACAACAGCAGCAATCCTATACTAAGGAGCAGGAGGAACATATGCTGCAAGAGGCGGTACAGGCAGCAGAAGAGGTAGATATCGTAGTACTTGCAATAGGAGAAGACCGTTTACAGTCGGGTGAAGCAACCAGTAACGCAAATATCAGAATCCCTGAGGTACAGGAAGCATTGCTTGATAGAATTGCGGAAGTCAATCAAAATATTGTAGTGGTTTTATTTTCAGGACGCCCGTTAGACATACGTGAAATAGACAAAAAGGCAAAAGCCATCCTTCAGGTGTGGCTGCCTGGAACAGAAGGAGCGAGGGCAATTGCGGACACTTTATTTGGAAAATATAATCCAAGCGGAAAACTGCCGATGAGTTTTCCATACTGTGTAGGACAGGTACCGGTACATTATAATGAATATTCAACAGGACGCCCACATGTAGAAGGAAAAGATAAAGACAGATTCCGCTCGAAATATCTGGATATTCCAAATGAGCCATTGTATCCGTTTGGATACGGTCTGAGTTACACAACATTTGAGGTATCAGATATTCATTTGGATCGGACATGGATGGATACATCAGGACAGATCGAAGCGGAGGTAACTGTAAAAAATACAGGAAACTGCACGGGAACAGAAACCCTGCAGCTTTATATCCATGATATTGCGGCTTCTGTAGTGCGTCCGGTCAGAGAATTGAAAGATTTTAAGAAGGTTACGCTTCGTCCGGGAGAGGAAAAGAAGGTAGTCTTTACCATAACAGAACAGCAGCTTGTTTTTTTGACGGAGAATGGAATCTATGAGAGCGAAGCAGGAGAATTCGAAATATTTATCGGAAAAGATAGTTTGACAGATAATAAAGCTTCCTTTGTATTGAAGAAATAAGGAAGAAGTGAAAAAAGGCTTCCAACCCATCCGGGCTGGAAGCCTTACCTGTCCATTCTTATTTTGTCTTAGATTTCTTAGCGGCCTTTTCTTCATTCATGGATTTTTTCTCTTTCTGAAGTTCTTTGTTGGCGCTCTCAGCTTTTCTCTTTAACTTGGTTCTCCAGCTTACTTTGCCTTCCGGTTTCTCTAATGGACCGCGGACACCGGTAACTTTCGTGATATAAATACCACTTACTGTAGCTTTGACTTCTTTTTTCACAGGGATCATATCAAAACATGCATCATCAGCGATCAGAGTCATAACCTTTGGTCCGACCTTAGCCTTTACGATCGGAAGCTTGGAACGGCGCATAAGCTTTGGTGTCTGGTCAATGACTGCCTGTGGCAGACCGGACTGGTTCAGACGCATCCTCTTCTTATCAATAATCAACATGGTAACAGTCTGTGCAGTTGCAGCAAGCTGTGCATCCTGCTCGTCTTTTCTCTTCTGAGCTTTCTTTCCGAGGAAAATTAAAGCAATTGTTGCAGCAATAAGCACTGCTAAAATAACTAATAATACAATTGTTACTGGACTCACAACGAAAATCCTCCCTAATTTCAAATTCGTGTTTTATTGTAGCATTGATTTTTGGAAAAAGCAATGTGATTTTGGGGAAATACCTTTTATTTTAGGGAAAATTGTGATATGTTATAAAAGTTAGGCGGCAGGATCCGTCTTTTGGATTTCCGGCAGAAAAGCCGGAAAAGGAAATGAGGAAAAGAAAGGTAAGATTAAATGAAAAAGAGAGTGTTAGCACTTTTATTGTGTGTATCCACAGCAATCAGCATGACAGGATGCGGCAGCAAAGGTGAATCAGTTGAGGCAACGGAAGCAGTAGAGAATACCGAAAGTACAGAAGAGGTGCCGGCAGTTCCGCTTGCACAATATGATCTGAAGGGATCGGATTATGTGACATTGTGTGACTACAGTGCAATCCCGGTTACGATTTCAGGAGATTATGACGTCACAGATCAGGATGTGCTTGATTATGTGGAAAAGATTTTTACACAGGGCGGACCTTTTTATACGGCTGATCCGGACAAGACAACAGTGGAAGAGGGCGACATTGTAAACGTAGACTATGTCGGAAAATTAGACGGTGAGGCGTTCAGCGGTGGAACAGCAGAGGATCAGAATATTGATGTGTCCAACAATTCTTCCACAAGCGGTTCCGCTTACATTGATGGATTTACAGACGGACTGATCGGTGCATCAGTAGGCGATGTGATCGATTCCAATGTGACGTTCCCGGATGAATACCCGAATAACCCGGATCTTGCCGGAAAAGAAGTTGTATTTACGTTTACGGTCAATTCTATCCAGAAGGAAGTGACCATGGATACGATGGATGATGAATTCGCATCGGAACAGTTTGGCGTGGATTCTGTGGATGGAGTGTACGAGCAGGTACGCCAGTATCTGGAGTCAAGCGCAGAGAGCACTCATAAAAATGATATTTACTCCGCTTTGGAGGATTATCTGTTAGAAAATTGTACCGTTGATATGCCGGCAGATTACAGATCTGATGTGATCGAAGCGATCCGTGCCAATTTCATTGACCGCTATTGCTCCGGGGATGAGAGCCAGATGGAAACGGTACTCAGCTCTTACGGCTATACAGAAGAGAGCATTGAGCAGGAATGGTCTGACAGTGTGGAGAGCAGTATCAAGTTAGAACTGATCGTAAAAGCCATTGCAGAAAAAGAAGATATCCAGATTGACGATACGGAGTTTGAAGATTATGTAAGCACGATCGTAAGCAACGGCGGTTCCGGTGATGCTGACACGTTATATAGTAACTATGGTTATGGCGATTCTGTTTACGGAAAGAATCAGATTCGTGTGATTTATCTTGCAGGATTAGTTTTGGATAAATTAGCAGAGACAGCAGAGGTTACGGAGAACGCAGTAGAAGAAACGACAGAATCTGTGGAAAGTACAGAATCCGCAGACAGCACAGAAGAATAAGAAAACGATACCGAAACAGAGGTATGAGATCATAAAAGAGTCGACAGACGTTGATGAGAGAAAGGGAGAGTAGAAAAATGGAATTAGTAAATGTAAGAGATTTATTCCGCAGACAGGATGAGTATGTGGATCAGACCATCGCAATCGGTGGCTGGGTGAGAAACATCCGTAACTCCAAAAACTTTGGATTTATCGTGGTAAACGATGGAACTTTTTTTGAGCCGGTCCAGGTTGTTTATTCCGATGTTCTGGAAAATTTTGAAGAGGTAGAAAAATTAAATGTCGGAGCAGCGATTATCGTTACCGGTAAATTAGTTGCAACTCCGGGCACAAAACAGCCATTTGAGATTCAGGCTGAAAAAGTGGAAGTAGAAGGCCCTTCTACACCGGATTATCCATTGCAGAAGAAAAAACACAGCTTTGAGTACCTGAGAACCATCTCTCATTTAAGACCGAGAACCAATACATTTGAGGCTGTATTCCGCGTGCGTTCCCTCTGCGCTTATGCAATCCATAAATTTTTCCAGGAGAGGGATTTCGTGTACGTGCATACACCACTGATCACCGGAAGCGATTGTGAGGGCGCCGGCGAGATGTTCCAGGTAACCACACTTGACATGAACGATCTTCCAATGACAGAGGATGGAAAAGTAGATTACAGCAAAGACTTCTTCAATAAACCGACTAATCTTACTGTAAGCGGACAGCTGAACGGTGAGACTTATGCGATGGCATTTAAGAACATCTATACCTTTGGACCTACTTTCCGTGCAGAAAACTCCAACACGACAAGACATGCAGCAGAGTTCTGGATGATCGAGCCGGAGATCGCATTTGCAGATTTAGAGGATGACATGATCTTAGCTGAGAGCATGTTAAAATATGTCATCAACTATGTGTTAGAGAATGCGCCGGAAGAGATGGCATTCTTCAACAGCTTTATCGATAAAGGGCTGTTAGAGAGATTACAGCATGTTGCAAACTCTGATTTCGCACGTGTGACTTATACAGAAGCAGTTGAGATCTTAGAGAAGAACAACGATAAATTTGATTACAAAGTATCCTGGGGCTGTGACCTTCAGACCGAGCATGAGCGTTATCTGACCGAGCAGGTATTCAAACGCCCTGTATTTGTAACCGATTATCCAAAGGAGATCAAAGCTTTCTACATGAAGCTGAATCCGGACGGAAAAACAGTTGCAGCAGTAGACTGTCTGGTTCCTGGCATCGGTGAGATCATCGGAGGAAGCCAGAGAGAGGATGATTACGAAAAATTACTTGCAAGAATCAATGAACTTGGACTGAAAGAGGAAGATTACAGCTTCTATCTTGACCTCCGTAAATACGGTTCTGCAAGACATGCAGGATTCGGACTGGGATTTGAGCGCTGCGTAATGTACTTAACAGGTATGTCCAATATCCGTGACGTTATCCCATTCCCAAGAACTGTTAACAACTGCGAATTATAAAATTGAGTTTCATATCGTAGGTGATTACGAAAACAATTGTGTTTTTTGTCATCTACGATATTTTTAGACAATTGCGAAACTCATGAAAATCTAAATTGAATTGTGAAAAATTAACAAAAGCTTGAGAAAACACTGGGGAGCGGTC
>OGJY01001169.1_pt1 | contig 31960 bp, 18 predicted proteins | sample 1572231 | NCBI WGS metagenome assembly OGJY01 (sample SAMEA2582121, study PRJEB24529) | metagenome | biome: Human gut stool | place: China | collected 2011
AGTCTGACTTCTCTGTTGGGACGTGTGGGGTATTCTTACGCTGACAGATATTATACAGAATTCAGCTTCCGTTATGACGCTTCTTCCAAGTTTCATAAAGACTACCGATGGGGTTTCTTCCCTTCTGTTTCATTAGGCTGGCGTTTGAGCGAGGAGAACTTTATGCAGGCTTACAAGGAACGTGTGGGTGACTTGAAACTGCGTACTTCTTTTGGTATCTTGGGTAACCAGTCTATTGGTACTTATGACCGTTTTACTGTTTACGAACTGTACAACAACTCTTACGCATACAACAACCAGACAGTATCGGGCGCAGGTTTTAAGTTAGGTAAGGATAATTTGACTTGGGAAAAGACCAAAACCTTCAACGTGGGTGTAGACGCTTCGTTCTTCAATAACGCTTTGAATGTGACGTTCGACTATTTCTACAAGCGTACGAGCGACATTTTAATGAAGCCCCTTGTGCCTTCGGTATTCGGTACGGATATGGCGATGGACAACATTGGTGAGATGCAGAATCAAGGTTGGGACCTCTCTATCAACTATCGTTTGAAAACGGGAGCTGCAAATCATAACTTCAACTTCAATCTTGGTGACTCTTGGAATGAAGTGCTGAAGTACCCTGGTCACGAAAGAATCTCACAAATAGAGGAGTTGAGCCGTATCACCCGTGAAGGATGTCCGTTGGAGTCTTACTACGGTTACAAGATGGACGGCTTTTTCCAAAGCTACGAGGAGATTGAGGCATCGGCTATTCCTGTAGGTGGAAAGGTACAGCCGGGTGACGTGAAGTTTGTAGACCGTAACGAAGATGGTGTCATCGACTCGAAGGATAAGTTTATCTTGGGTAATGCCTTCCCTCGTCTTACTTTCGGTTTCAACTACAATGTAGAATGGAAAGGATTCGATTTCGGTATGTTCTGGCAGGGTGTGGGCAAGCGTGACATGATGCTTCGTGGTGAATTGATTGAACCGTTCCACGCCAATTACTCTTATAATATCTATAAGCATCAACTGGATTTCTGGACTCCTACCAACACCGATGCACGTTGGCCGAGACTTACTGCTCCGGGTTCTACTTCCAACAGAAACAACTACGGAAACGGACAAGGTTCCGACCTATTCTTGATGGATGGAAAATACCTGCGTCTGAAGAACTTGCAGATTGGTTACACATTCCCCAAAACATGGAGCCGCAAGGTGGGCATGGAAAAGGCACGTATCTATGTCAACGGACAAAACTTGCTGACTTTCAGTAATAACTCGTTTATTGACCCTGAATCTTCTGAGTTCGACTCTAAGATGGGTAATAGTGGCGCCAATTCTGGTAGAAACTACCCGACGCTCCGTTACTATGGTTTCGGTATAGACATTGAATTCTAAAAACAACAGATAACTATGAGACTAAGAAAATATATAGCTTTTGCCGGAATGGCTGTTCTGATGCTTTGCAGTTGCAACGAGATGGAGAACGCACCGACAAACAAATTTACGGATAACTCTTATTGGACTTCCACCACCAAAGCCCAGTATGTGGTGAACATGGCTTACAGCCAGATGTACAATGCAGGCCGTATGTGGAGCGATGAAAGTTTGAGTGACAATGCTTACGACGGTCGCAGTGTGGACGACCAACGTGCCATTCGCAAAGGTATGGCTACTCCCTCGCTCGACATCTTCAAGAATGAATGGAAAGACCTTTACGGAGGCATAAAGACCTGCCACGTGTTCCTTGAAAAGGTGGATCTGGTACCCAACATGGACGCATCTGTTAAAGCACGTATGATTGCCGAGATACGCTATATCCGTGCAAGCCTCTACTTCCGTCTGACTAACCTTTATGGTGCAGTACCTTTCTTTACGGAGGACATCACGCTGGAAGAATCGCGGAGTGTAAGTCGTACAGACCGCGAAACCATTATCAGCTTCATTCACCAAGAATTGGAAGACATCAAGGATGCGCTTCCCACTCGCGACCAATTGCCCGAAGAAGACAAGGGCAAAATTACTAAAGGTGCCGTTTGTGCTTTGCAGGCTCGTGTCTACTTGATGGATAGCGACTGGAACAATGTGATGCTTTATTGCGACAATCTGATGAACAAACAGGGCGAATATGGTACTTATGCCTTATTTCCTGATTATGCCGGGCTTTTTGATGAAGCCAATGAGTATAATGAAGAGATTATCATGGACCGTTCTTATGTACCCAATTTGATTACTTGGGGTGAGATGGTAGACATGATTCCTTTGTCAAGAGGCGGACGTGCCGTGAACCGTGTGCCGCAACAATCATTGGTAGATACTTATCTGATGCTTAGTGGAAAGACTATCAGTGAAGCCGGGACAGATTATAACCCTGCTTATCCTTACGACAACCGTGACCCACGTCTCACCGCTACTATCATTTATGATGGCTATGACTGGAGTGGCAATGTGGACGATGGCAGTAAAGACGTAGTCATCAACATTCGTCCGGGTTCGGGAACCGATGCCTACGATGGTGGTGGAAACGGCACTTCTACCGGTTATTTCACCCGTAAGTATTATAATCCGCAGGCTTCCGGTGATCAGAATTCCGGTATGAACATCATCACTATGCGCTATGCTGACATCTTGCTGATGTATGCTGAGGCTGTTCACGAAACAAGCGGTATGACTGAAGCGGTATGGAACAAGACCATCCGTCCCATCCGCGAACGTGCCGGATTCACTGCCGATGCAGCCTTGAACTTTCCTGCCGGAAAGAGCAAGGAAGAGATGAGGCAGATTATTCGCGACGAACGTCGTGTAGAAATGGCGATGGAAGGTTTGCGCTGGTATGATATTAAGCGTTGGAAGGCTGGCAACGAATACTTGTCGGGCAAGGTGCGCGGTGCAAGCTTCGTGGACGAGAATAAGCTTGACACTCGCAAGTTCGAAGAGGCAAGAGATTACCTTTGGGCAGTTCCTATCAGTGAAATCAATTTGAATCCCAATCTGGCGCCTAACAATCCAGGATATGGAAATTAACGTGTATCTAAACTCATTAAAAACAATAGAACAATGAAAACAATATTCTCAACAATAGCTCTTTTTTCGGCAGTCCTCTTTGCTACGTCTTGTACGGAAGACATGGAATACAAGGATTCCAAAGTTTCCTCAGTAAATCAGTTGTATGAACCCACTGACGGCAAGGAAGTAGTCTTGCAATCGTCGGCCAGCGCCAGCCTGTTCTTTGAATGGGAGTCGGCCAAGGCTGAAGATAGCGGTGCCCCTCTTTATGAAGTGGTATTCGATAAAGAAGGTGGAGATTTTTCTAAGCCTATTTACAAAGTGCTTTCTGACAATGGCGGTTCTTTGAGCTATGCTACCATCAGCCACAAGACATTGAACAAGGTTGGTGCGGCTGCCGGATTGAACAGTGGTGAGACGGGTACACTTGTTTGGACAGTAATGGCTTCCAGAGGTTTGAATTCTGTAATGGCAAAGGAAAGCAAGAAGCTCACCATCACTCGCTTGGTGGGATTTGAAGAGATTCCGGCACAGCTTTACTTGACCGGAAGTGCTACTGAAGGTGGTATGGATGCTTCTAAGGCCGTGGCGTGTGCTTCACCCGAAAAGGATAAGTTCGAAGTCTTTACGAAGTTGGAAGGCGGAAAGACTTACAAACTGGTAGATAGAGCAGCCGAAGGTGCCAAGGTGTTTTATATCAATGGCAATAAGATTATGGAAGGCGAAGGCGAGACAACCGTAGAAAAGACGGGAGTTTACCGCATTGAGATGGATTTCTCCATTGCATCTGTAACCGTCAGGGAAGTAAGTAAGATGGAATTCTACTTCTGTCCGAGTGGTGCCGCAACTTTTGAATTGCCTTATGTTGGAAACGGTGTGTTCTGCGGTCAGGATAAAATTGAGTTCAAGCAAGAAGGATGGGGGCGCGACCAACGCTATAAGTTCTTGATGACTTATGCTGATGGTAGTATACAGTATTGGGGAACCAAGAATACTACAGACTCTAATCCTGGTGCGGCTACTCCCGAAGATCCTTATTTCTATATTATGGAGACTCCTGATAACCAATGGGATCAGAAGTGGAAACTGAACGATGAATTCGATGGTGCGGCCGATGGCCACAATCCGGGTGCCATCACCAAGATTAGTGTGATATTCAATGTGGAGAACTATACTCATAAAGTGGAATTGGCCAACTAATTTAAGGAGAGATTATGAAAAAAATATTATTTTGTCTGCCCCTGCTTCTTTTGGCACTTCAATCGTGCGAGATAGAAGATGAGTATATGTATGATAAGGGGCTTTACACCATAGATTGGGATGCGGCTGCCGATAGCAGTTCTGTGACCCTGATAGATCGTTTCTGGAATACGGAAGAGAATTATTTCAACTACGGGAATGACGGTTCAATCAAGGATTTCCATTATTGGCCGCAGGCTCATGCTATGGATGTGATGATAGATGCTTACAATCGTACCGGAGATAGCAAGTACAGCGACTTGTTCGACAAATGGTATGTCGGTATCAAGGCAAAGAACGGTGGCAGTTATTGGAACAACTTTTATGATGATATGGAGTGGATTGCTCTCACCATGATTCGCTTGTACGAAGTTACTGATGAAAACAAGTATCTGGAAACTTCTCAAGAGATGTGGAATGAAATCAAGACCGGTTGGAACGATTACGCAGGTGGTGGCATTGCTTGGACTCACGACCAGCTATGGAGCAAAAATGCTTGTTCCAACGGCCCTGCTGCTTTGATTGCTGCTCGTCTTTACCGTATTAACGGGAATCAGGAGGATTTGGATTGGGCTGTCAATATTTATAAATGGGAGCGTGAAAATTTATTTAACCCTGCTACCGGCGCCATCTATGATAATGTGAACGGTGAGACGGGTGAGTTGAGTACACTTTCTCTTTCTTATAACCAAGGTACATTCTTGGGTGCTGCTTACGAACTGTATAAGATCACAGGAGAAGAGTCCTATTTGAAAGATGCTCGTAAGGCTGCCAATTTCGCTATCAGTAATAGCAGCATGATAGATACTGGAAATAATTTACTTCGTGATGAAGGCGATGGGGACGGAGGTTTGTTTAAGGGTATTTTCATGCGTTATTATGTGCAGCTGATTATGGAACCGAATTTGGACCCCATATATAAGAAGAAATTCATCACTTTCTTTAACAATAATGCTGAAATCTTGTGGCGAAAGGGAATCAATAAACTTGATTTGCTGTATAATACTAACTGGGCAATGAACAATAGCGGCAACAACCATCTGACTACGCAGACAAGTGGTTGTACTTTGATTGAAGCCAAAGCTCTCTTTGAAAAGAGCCTGAAATAAGTTAGCAATTAAAAGTGTGTCGAAACTCAATCTGGTTATTGGGTTTCGGCACATTTTTTTTTAGAGCCAGTTTTAATTGGCAGTTATTTTGGAAATAATGTTTTTAGAGACAACAGTTTTTTATATAAAATAAATACAAAAGATGAAACAGAATCAATATTTATTTCTACTGTTCGCCCTGATTGTTCTGACGGGCTGTGGCGGTACGCAGAAGAAATTAACCGAATATGTCAATCCTTTCTTGGGTACGGCTACTTTGTGGGAGCCTGAGGACTTAGGGTATACGCGCAAAATAAAGTCACGTACATGGGGTGCGGAAACTTATCCGGGTGCTACCTTGCCCAACGCAATGGTGCAGCTCAGCCCCGTTACACAGTTTCGTAGCGGTGCGGGCTATCAATATGAGGACACTGTGATTTATGGTTTTTCACATACAGCTAAAGGGCATTGGAACTTGTTGCATGTCCCCATGTTGCCAGTGGTGGGAACTATCGCTCCGGGTAATTATTGCTCCGGGTTTAGTCACGAGAAGGAATCTGCGCATCCGGGGTATTACCAGGTTTATCTGGAACGCTATAAAGTGAACGCCGAGTTGACCAGTACCTTGCGTTGTGCCTACCATAAATATACTTTCGGCAAGGGCGACGATAAGTCATTATTGGTAGACATCCGCCGTTCTAATAATGATGTCCGTGATTGGAAGATTGAGAAGGTTGACGATAATACGTTCACGGGTTATCAAGATGGCGATGGTAAAATCTACTTTTACGCTAAGACCAACTATAAAATAGGCCAAGTGGAAATGGTAAAAGACGACAAACATGAGGTGGCTGTGCTGCGTTTTATCGACAGCAAAGGTGTTGAACCTTTGGAAGTGAAGGCTGGTTTCTCGTTTGTGAGTATAGAGAATGCTCAAATGAATTTGAAGGCCGAAATGTTGAACAAAAGTTTTGCACAAGTGGCAGAAGAAGCCGATGCGGCTTGGGAAGCACTCCTCTCCAAGATTCAAGTTGCAGGTGGCACGGAACGTGAAAAGAGATTGTTTTATTCTACTTTCTTCCATGCTTTTAAATGGCCGGCTTTGCGTAGCGATGTGAATCATGAATATACTGATGTCCGTGGCGAAGTAGTGAATAACGGCTTCCACTATTACACTGACCCTTCTTTTTGGGACGATTATCGCAACAAACTGGTACTCATAGGTATGATTTCTCCCGATGTGACTACTGACATCATTAGGTCTATTATTGACAAAGGTGAGAAGCGTGACGGCTACATGCCCACCTTCTTCCATGGTGATCACGCTTCCACTTTTATTTCTGGTTCTTGGTTGCGTGGTTTGCATGATTTCGATCTGGAGCGTGCTTATAAGTTGATTCTGAAAAATGCTACGGTGCCCGGTAAAGGAGGACGTCGCTATTTGGATGAGTATATGGAGCGAGGTTGGATTGCTGAAAAAGACACAGTGAATGTACCCACATGGGACGAATACAAAGGGGCTGTGACCAAGACCCAGGAATATGCTTACGATGACTATGCCGTAGCCTTGGTAGCCAAGGAGCTGGGAGATGAAGCCAACTACAAACTGATGATGGAACGCTCCAACAACTACAAGACGCTATTCGACCCCTCTACCGGCTTTTGGAGAGGTAAGATTGACGATGGTAGCTGGATTCAGGATTTCGATCCGTATTATCCCTATTACCAGTACATGTACCGTGAGGCCAATGCATGGAACGCCCTCTTCTTCGCCCCCCACGACCCCGAAGGCATGATTAAGCTCTATCCCAGTAAAGAGGCGGTGGAGGCTAAACTGGATTCCTTATTCAGCGAACCGTGGAGAGGTTACGAGGCCCACAACCTGACCGGATTCATCGGAAACTATTGCCACGGAAACCAGCCGGGACACAGCATTCCTTACACCTATTATTTCATAGACAAACAAGAGAAAGCCCAATGCATTCTCGACAGCCTGATGAACCACTACTATGACATGGGTGCCGACAAGCTGGCTTATGCAGGGATGGATGATGCCGGCGAGATGTCTTCGTGGTATGTGCTCAATGCTATTGGACTTTACACTTATTCGCCTGCCGATCCTGAATATATTGTTACTGTTCCCTTGTTCGATAAAGTGACGTTCAATCTGAATGGTCGTCCCTTTACGATTGTGAAGAAAGGAAGCGGCAAGAAGATTATTGACATTACTTATGACGGTAAAAAGATTGACGGTTACTTTATCACCCATGACCAACTGAGGGAGGGCAAGGAACTGGTGATTACTACGGAATAGATAAACAATGGAGTTATGAAAAGAAATATACTGCTTCTATTCACATTCTTTGCTTGCATTACTGTACAAGGGCAGACTCCGGTTCGTTTGGTTGATCTGAGGAGCGAACATCTTGACAGACCTATAGGTTTGGATAATCCCGTTCCACGCCTTTCTTGGCGGATGGAAGATGGTAGGCAGGGAGCTGTGCAGACTTCCTGGCGGATTGTGGTAGACGAAGACTCGTTGAATGTGGTCAATGGCTGTGGCAGGATGTGGGATAGTGGAAAGAACGATTCCCGTAATCAGCTTGTGGCCTATGCGGGCAAAAAACTGCAGCCTTTCACTAGATATTATTGGAAAGTAATCTGCAGCGACATGGAATATAAGGAGACTGCTTCTCCTGTCTCTTACTTTGAAACGGGCATGATGGGGATGCAACATTGGCAAGGTGCTTGGATTGGCGATGGCAAGGATATTCATTATGGGCCTGCCCCTTACTTCCGAAAAGAGTTCAAGACCGGCAAAAAGGTAAAGTCAGCGCGTGCTTATATTGCCGCTGCTGGACTATATGAGCTTTACATCAATGGCGAGAAGATAGGAGACCACTGCCTTGCCCCTCTCTATACCCGCTTTGATCGCCGCAACTTGTATGTGGCTTATGATGTGACTTCACAATTACAGAATGGTGACAACGCTATTGGCGTACTTTTGGGTAACGGCTGGTATAACCATCAATCCAAAGCAGTGTGGGACTTCGACCGTGCCCCTTGGCGCAACCGTCCCACTTTCTGTCTGGACTTGCGCATTACCTACACCGATGGAAGCGTGGAGACTATTCCCACCGATCTCAGTTGGCGGACAGCGTCGGGTGCAATCACTTTTAATAGTATCTATACTGGCGAGCACTACGATGCACGTCTGGAGCAGAAAGGATGGAGCACTCCGGAATTCGATGATTCCAAGTGGCGCGGAGTAGCCTATCGGAGTGTACCTTCTTCCAATGTCACTGCCCAGCAAGTACATCCCATCCGTAATGTAAAGATTTTCCCCGCCGTCTCTTTCCGCAAAGTGGACGAGAAAACATACATCTATGATTTCGGGCAAAATATGTCCGGTGTGACTTGTATTCATGTTTCGGGTGAACGGGGAACGGAGGTCAGAATCAAACATGGCGAACGCTTACATCCAAATGGCCGCCTCGATCTCTCGAACATTGATGTCTACTTTCGAGGCGATAAGGAGAAAGACCCTTTTCAGACGGACATTCTCATTCTGAGTGGAGAAGAGGATGAGTTCATGCCCCGATTTAATTACAAGGGATTTCGTTATGTGGAGGTAGTGGCAGATAAGCCTATTGAGCTTGACCAAAACAGCTTGATTGCTTACTTCATGCACAGTGATGTGCCGGCAGTAGGTAGCTTGGAATCTTCGAGCCCACTGATAGGCAAGCTGCTCCATGCTGCCAATCACTCTTACCTTTCCAATCTGATGGGCTACCCCACCGATTGCCCTCAGCGCGAGAAGAACGGTTGGACTGGTGACGGTCATTTTGCCATTGAGGCAGCATTTTATAACTTTGATGGAATTACCGTTTACGAAAAATGGTTGGCCGACCATCGTGACGAACAGCAGCCCAACGGAGTGCTGCCCGATATTATTCCAACTGGTGGATGGGGATATGGTACAGACAACGGGCTGGACTGGACTAGTACTATTGCCATCATCCCTTGGAATATCTACCTCTTCTACGGTGATAGCAAGCCCTTGAGCGATTGTTACGAGAGCATCAAACGTTATGTGGATTATGTGGAGCGTATCTCTAACAATCATCTCACTACGTGGGGGCGCGGAGACTGGGTGCCGGTGAAGTCAAAATCCAATAAAGAGCTGACTTCCTCGGTCTACTTTTATGTAGATACCAAGATTTTGGCCGCTGCTGCCAAACTCTTCGGCAAACAGGCCGATTACGAATATTATAATGCCTTGTCGGAGGAGATAAAGCAAGCTGTCAATGATAAGTTCCTGAATCGAGAAACAGGCATCTATGCCGAAGGTTCACAAACCGAATTGAGTGTTCCCTTGCAATGGAAGATTGTGCCCGAAGAGTTGATAGGAAAAGTGGCAGCTAACTTGGCACATAAGGTAGAGGAGGACGGTTTTCACTTGGATGTGGGTGTATTAGGAGCTAAAGCTATTCTGAATGCACTCAGCGAAAATGGTTATGCTGAAACAGCTTATAAGGTGGCTGTACAGGACACTTATCCTTCATGGGGTTGGTGGATGGTGAACGGTGCCACTACGCTGCTCGAGAACTGGGATTTGCAGGCTACTCGTGACATCTCGGACAATCATATGATGTTCGGTGAAATAGGTGCTTGGTTCTACAAGGGGCTGGGAGGTATTTTCCCTGATCCCGCGCAACCTGGTTTTCAAAACATTCTGCTCCGTCCCCATTTCATAAAGGGATTGAAACGGTTTGAAGCTCGTCATCGGTCGCCTTACGGTGAAATTGTTTCTCGCTGGGAATGGAAAGGGAAATGTGTGCATTATGAAGTTACAGTGCCCGCTAACAGTACAGCTACACTCACTTTACCTGACAAGGCCGAGAATGTACGGGTGGTGGAACTGGCGGCAGGAAGATATGAGTTTATTGTAAAGTGACCTTGTACTTCATTTATGCTTGCAAATATGTAATTAGCGGGTTTGCCACGTTGTTGTGGCATAACTCGCTAATTTTTATAGTCGGTATGTTAAGGGATGGCTTTTTCATTCTTATAGCCTGATCTTTCCCTCCAACCGTATATCTTCCGATGAAGCCCCTATCAGCAGCTTCACCGTTCCGGGTTCTACAACGAACATCTGCTTTTCTTCGTTCCAATAGCCGAGCTCCTCCTTGGGAACGGTAAGCGTCACTTCCCGGCTTTCACCAGCCTTGATGGGGATACGCTTGAAGGCGCGCAACTGCTTGGAGGGACGTTCCACTTTGGAGTCCGGATAGCTGGCATAGAGCTGCACAACTTCTTCCCCGTCGCGTCCGCTTGTATTCTTCACTGATACCGTCACGCGGATGTTCTTCTTGTCTTGCTTGACGGATTCAATCTTCTCGTATGCAAAGTCGGAATAGCTCAGACCATAGCCGAAAGGATAGAGCACCGGGCCCTGGTGGTACATATACGTGCGTCCGTTGCGGATGTCGTAGTCCATCATGTCGGGTAGGTCAGTGATGTCTTTCACCCACGTCTGTACGGTACGTCCGGCTGGATTCACCTTGCCGAAGAGTACGTCGGCCAGTCCGTTGCCCTGCTCCTGGCTGCAGTGGGTGATGTGGACGATGGCAGGCACGTGCTCCTGGCTCCAGTTGATGGTGTAGGGGAAACTGCTGACGAGCACCAGTATGGTATTGGGATTGGCTTTGAACACCAGCTTCACCAAGTCTTCATCGGGCAACATCAGCGATTTGCGGTCCACGGCTTCGCGGCCGTCACTGGGGACGGGAGAGAACTTCCAGTCCGCACGCGTGCCGTAAGGATGGTTTCCTACACATACGATGGCGATGTCGGCGGCTGCGGCTGCCTTTTCCGCCTGGCCCATGCGGTTGTCTTCGGCGTGGATGATTTCGGTTCCTTCTTTCACAGCATTGCGTATGCCACTCAGAATCGTTGTTTCGTAAGGCGGGGTACCACTATACCAATCTTGCACGATTTTGTCCGAATACGGGCCTATAACGGCTATTTTACGCAGCTTTCCGGCATCGAGTGGCAGGAGTTTTTTGTTTTTCAATAACACCACAGACTTGGCGGTGACTTCCCGTGCCAGCCTGTGGGCTTCTGCTGTCATGAAAGGCGGTGTCTCCGTACTGTTCTTTCCGATAGAGAGATAAGGGTTACGTGAGTTGTCCCCGTCCAGCAAGCCGAGCTTGAGGGCGACGAAGATGTTCCCGCGGATAGCCTTGTCGATGTCGACTTCGGTCAGTAATCCCTTTTCCAGCGCTTCCTTGACGTAAGGAACGTATGCGTCGAGAAATTGTCCTGTGGTGGCTTTTACTACGGCAGCGGCACCCTCCGCAAAGCTCGGAAAACTCTTGTGCGCTTCAATCAGCAGTTTCAGGGCACCGCCGTCCGTACAGATGATACCGTTGTTGCCCCACTGCTTGCGGGTAATCTCTTCGAGGCAGGGATGGATGGACATGGGGATGCCGTTCCAACTGTTGTAGGCGGCCATGAAGGCACGGCTGCCTCCCTCGGTGATACCTTTATAGAAAGGATAAGCGTAGTATTCATGGAACAGCCGCGTGTCGAAGTCGGAGGAAGTGCTGTCCCGTCCGTCCTCGTTACTATTAGCAAGGAAGTGTTTCATCAGAGAGGCAGTTTTCCAGTAGCGGGGATGATTGCCTTGCAGGCCGCGTACGCTGGCAATGGTGAGTTGGGCGGTGAGGAAAGCATCTTCTCCGAAACTCTCCTCGGTACGTCCCCAGCGCGGGTCGCGGGCAAGGTCGGCATTCGGAGCGCGCATCACGAGGGCATGACGCTTGTTACCGGTGGTCTGCATGTAGTAGCGGGCTTCTTCAGCGGCTTGTTCCGCTACTTTCTGCACCAAATCGGTGTCCCATGTGGAGCCCAGACCGTAGGACTGGGGGAATATGGTGGTGGGGCAGTCGGTAGGGACTACTTTCCCGTCTTCCGTTCTTTGGCGTCCACCCCACATGGCAGGACCGCCGAGGGTCAGCCCGTGCAGTCCTTCGTAGTGTCCGCAACGGGGAATGTTGAAGCGGGGGACACCGAGGTCGGTGGAAAGAAGGTTTATCTTTTCATCCAATGTCAGGATGGAGAGAAGATGTTCCACGCGCTGTTCGTCACTGAGCGTGGTATCTTGAAAGGCTTGTGTGTGTTGTGCGCTTGCCTGTAAGCCGAATAGCAGGGGCAAGGCGAGGAACAATAACTTGTTTCGCATGGGGTATTAGGGTTTAATGTGTTTGATATACCGGTTATGGGATTGATATCCGTTGTAACTGTCCGTCCTGCGGCAGGCAGAGCAATCCTTCAGCTTTCTTTTCGTCTGCCAGATACTTCTTCCACGTAATCTTGTCCCATTTCATCTGGTCTGTGCATTGTGCCACGGGGATATGGGGGATGGCCGAACCGTCCTTTACAAGAATGACGATGGGCAGGGTGCCGCACTCGATATGGTTCCATCCCGGAGCATACACCTTTCCGGTCTGGTAGTCTATCCATTTCTGCCGTCCGGGGAGGTAGACATCCCGTCCGCTGCCCTCTTCGAGCATGGGTGCCACGAGGAGGTTGGAGCCGAACATGTACTCGTCCTCTACCAGCCATGCACCCGGGTCGTCGGGATACTCCAGCAGCAGGGCGCGGAGCATCGGCCAGCCGTTCTCGGTGCACTCTTTGGATTGTGCATATACGTAGGGCATCAGTTTGTACTTCAGTTCGGCACAACGGCGGAAATAGTCTGTGAACTCTTTCCCGTAGTACCACGGTTCGGTGGGAGGTGCTCCGTGCACGCGGCTGTGGCTGGTGAGGAAGCCGAAGGGTAACCAGCGGCGGTAGAGGCTTTCGGGGCTTTGGGTCACGAAGCCGCCTATGTCATTGCTCCAGAAGCAGAATCCGCTCAGTCCGATGGAGAGGCCACTGCGGATGGTTCCCTCGAAACCGGTTTCGGTAGTTGCGGCATCACCGCCCCAGTGCAATGGGTAGCGTTGTGAGCCTGCCCATGCGGAGCGTGCCCAGATGATGTTTTCGCCGTGCAGCTTCTTGATGATGTCGGCCACGGTCTTGTTGTAGCGCAGGGGATAGAGGTTGTGTTCGTATAGTCCGCTACGGCCGTTGGCATAGATGGCATCCAGTGGGGCACCTTCGCCGAAGTCTACTTTGATGGCACCTACACCCATTTCAATCAGATTGCCGAGCTTCTCTTGATACCACTGCACGGTTTCGGGATTGGTGAAGTCCAGCACCACGTCCTCGTAGGGAAGCTGTCCTTTGCCGTTGCGTACGTACAGACCGCGTTCCACCAGCTCGGGGAAGAACTTATTCTTCGGGGTAAAGTAGGGGAGTTGCCAGAGGCAGGTACGGAAGCCTTGTGACCTTAGGTCGGTGAGCATCTGCCGGGGATTGTCGAAGCGGTCGGCGGCAAAGGCGTAGTCGCATTGCCAGTCCACGCCGAACCAGCCGGTATCGAAGTGGATGACGTCGCTCGGTATCTTGTTCTCACGCAGTTTCCGGGCTACGTCGCGGCCCTCTGCTTCGCTGAAGTAGGTGATACGGCTCATCCAAGTGCCGAAGCTCCACAAAGGGGGCATTTCGGGCCGTCCTACCAGTGCGGTGTATTCGCTCAGCATCTCCTTTGGCGAGCCCAGAAAGATGAAGATGTCCATCGCCTCGTCTGCCATAAAGAGTTTGGTGGCTCCGATGTAGGAGCGGCCGAAGTCGCAGGTCACGGGGGCGGAAGTGTGCATAAACATGCCGTAGCCACGGTTGCTGAAGAAGAAGGGGATGGGCTTGTACATATCTGGGGTTTCGGGCCCTTGTGGGTCGGTGACAAAGAGGTTGACCTTCTGTCCGGCTTTGTTCAGTGCGGTGGCGGACTCGCCGCAACCGTAGATTTTCTCGTTCGGCGCGAGGCTGAATACGGGATTGATGCTGCGTGAGTTGTCCGAGCCGCGCTTGATGAAGCTGAATGGAGGTACCTTGACCTGCGTGGAGTCGTTGTCGCTCCAGCAACGGGTCTGTGTCAGCAGGCGTCCGTCGGCGTCTTTCAGTACCAGGCGCCAGGGATAGTTCTGGATGAGCAGGCTGCCGTATCGGGAGGTGTACAGCGTACCTTTGTCCGTCTTCTCGGCTTTCCAGAAGGAGCGTCCGTCGGCAGGCTTTCCTATGAGCATGGGGTCGTCGGCATCTTCTTTCGGTACGATGGGCGAGGTAAGCATACGGATGCGGAGGGTACGTTCGCTGACCGGTTCGACGGTGAACGTCAATTGCGGATTGTTGTCGTAGGCCGTCTCCGGGAAGTCCAGCGACTGGAGGGGCTGGTGCAGGTAGGTGTTTGCATTGAATGCCTGGCGGGGCATCAGTTGCTGGCGTTTCCATTGGACAGTCCCCTTGCCGGTGGAGGTGTCGAACGATACCAGGCTGTCGGCAAAGAAATAGGTGTTGCTGAAGTCCAGAAAATCCTGGCTCATGTCTTTCGGCTGGGAAAGCAAGTATTGCACGCCGGCATTTGTTTTCAGTTGGGCATGCGCAGGCAGGGTGGCAGTTGCTGCCAGCAGCATAAAAGCTGCCCCTTTCATCAGTTGTCTCTCTTTCATGATAAATATATGATTTACGGTTACTGTTTCGATGCCGTAAAAGTAGAGAAATCTGCACGGATGAAAGGGGTGGGTATGTTGCTTATGTAGGGCTGAAATGTTTATTTGGAAGCTTTCTTTCCGTAGAAACACATAAAATACACTCCGATAATCACAAACGGGATACTGAGCCACTGGCCCATGTTCAGCGTCATGCTGTCCTCAAAGTTCACCTGGTTTTCTTTCAGGAACTCGATGAAGAAGCGGAAGGTGAATATTTCCGTCAGGCAGAGTCCGAAGAAGAAACCGCGGTGATAGGGCAGGGAGGCTTCGGCCTGCACGGCGGTTGATTTCTGCTTGGTGGTGCTGAAGTCTGTTTCAAGTTTGGTTTCTTGTTTTTTCTGTCCGCGTTTGTATAGCCAGACCATCCCTAAGAAGAAGATGAAGTAGGCGATGGCTTCATAGAGCTGTGCCGGATGGCGGGGTAGCATGTCTTCTCGTTCAAAGATGAATGCCCAGGGTACGTCGGTCGGTTTGCCGATGATTTCGGAGTTCATCAGGTTGGCAAGGCGGATGCAGCAGGCGGTGATGGGGGTGGCAACGGCTATCATGTCGAGCACGTCCATGTAGTGCATCTTCGTCTTGCGGCAGTACATCCAGAGGGCGATAATCAGGCCCAGCGTGCCTCCGTGGCTGGCAAGGCCGGTGTAGCCCGTCATTTTCCAACTGCCGTCCGGCAGGATTTTTATGGGGAGAATCATCTCGAGGAAATGGTCCTGGTAGTAGGCCCAGTCGTAGAATATGCAGTGGCCCAGTCGTGCGCCTATCAGTATGCCGAAGAAGCAATAGAAGAAGAGAGGTTCGAATTTCTTTTCGTCTATTCTGCGGTCGCTATACTGGCGTTGCACGATGAAGTAGGCAAGAGCAAGACCGATAATCCATAACAGTCCGTAGTAGCGGATGGATATGCCGAAGAACTTGAACAGTTCGGGGTCGGGATTCCAGTTGATGGTGAGTAATGATAACATATTTATTGAAGAATTAAATTACTGAATTACGGGGTTGTTCGGGACAAAGGTATGAAATTATCTTGTTTGGCAGTTCATCGTGGCAGTTTATTTGAACTTCTCCGCCACCATCCTATACGTCGGCACCTCAATCCCTTGTTCCTCTGCAGCCGCAATCATGTCGAAAAGCAAGCCTTGTACTTCGCTCTCGTGTCCTTTTGCCATATCTTTCTGCATGGAAGCAGTGCTTTCGGGGGCGAGTTTGTCTATTACTTTGAGGTTATACTCTACTATGTCTTCTTTGAATTCTATATCCAATTTCCTACCCAAAGCTGCGCTCTCTTGTGATAGTCCGATGAAGGTATCGCGCACTTTGCCCGGTTTCTGAACTTCGCCCATAGGTACGTCGTAATAGGCTCCGGTGACGGCCATAGCAGAAATGAAGGACCACTTGACGAATGTGTCCCGGTTGATGTCGTCGGAGATTTCGGCTTTGATGCCGCTTTCCTGCAAATCGCGTTGCACGGCTTCCAATGTTTCACGGGAAACAATCGTGCTGCGGTGTGCTCCGTAGACGAGCCGGAAAATCTTTCCCATCTGCGTGATTTCTCCCCGTCCGGATACGAATCCTACGATGTAGATGCAGCCGTCGAGCACCGTGACGCCGGGGACCAACCGCTGGATACGGGGACCGGTTCCGTAAACATTCAGGATGGGGATTACCACTGTACGCTCGTGTGAGGCACGTTTGATGAGTTCCGTAATGGAGTCTACGGAATAACCTTTGACGCAGACGAAGATAACATCCGCTTTGCCTTGGAATTCTTCTGCGGTAAATGCCGCCACTTTCAGACAATGTTCACCTTTCAAATCGGAGTGCAGTTGCAGACCGTTCCCGCGTATGGCGGCAAGGTGTTCGCCACGTGCAATGCAAGTGACGTCTTTGCCGGATAATGAAAGAAAGGCGGCGATGCTTCCACCTACGCCGCCGGTACCTGCTATGAGGTATTTCAGATTACTGTTTGCCATTTGTTGTGTATGGTTTATTGAACGTAGTTTTCCTTTTCCATATAGTAAAGCCCTTCGCCCCGGTCACCGTTTTCCATGTCTTCCAGCTCTACTTTGAAGATACGGTAGGGAAGGTCTTTTTTGGGATGCTTGGGCATGTCTACTGTCAATAGATAGGCGTTGCCATATTCGTTGCTGTCGAAATATTCTTTTATTTCCTGCTTCATCAGCACGGGGACTTTCTCGCCGTCTATCCAGACGGTGACTTTCAGTTGCCCGGGCCGGGGAGCCATCTGGCATTCTCTGGCTTCTTTGTTTTGTTCTTGTTGCTCAATGTCACTCAGGTTTTCACCGTGTACCAATGACTCGGGCTTTGTTTCTTTCATCCATTGGTAGGTACGTGTCAAGCTCATGGGACGGACGTATATCTGATAAGTAGGCATGGCTCCGGGGATGCAGAAAGCACGCAGGCCATAAGCTTCCATACGATGATAACGTATGTCGAGTGTAGTGTCGCGGTCGGCGATGAAATCCCAGGCCCAGAACTCCAGGCGGTGTTCAGTCTCGGGCAGCCCGCTTTTCATGGCAATGTGCGCATAGGAGGGCAGATAAATAGAGGCTGCACTTTGATATTTCCCTTTGGGTATACGGGCCGTGTAATGCCCGTCTTTGTCGGTTATGGCTTCTATGATGTCATTGAACTGCGGGTTTTGCCACCAGACGCTGGCACTGTCTATCGGCTGTCCGTTGTAATCAGTCACCCGTCCGTGAATGGTTACCGAGTCTTGCTGTTGTGCATAAACGGCAGTACAGGACAATAAGAATAAAAGGAAGATAATCTGTTTCACAGTATTGTTATTGTATGGAGTTTATTAGAAAATGGCAATGTACAAAGAAAGTACATTGCCATCTGGAATGAATATCATTACACATTGAACCTGAAGTGCATGATGTCCCCATCCTGCACCACGTATTCCTTACCTTCCACACCCAACTTTCCGGCTTCGCGCACGGCTGCTTCGCTGCCATACTTGATATAATCCTCATACTTGATGACCTCTGCCCGGATGAATCCCTTTTCAAAATCCGTATGGATAACGCCGGCGCATTGTGGAGCCTTCCAGCCCTTGCGATAGGTCCATGCTTTTACTTCCATCTCTCCGGCAGTGATGAAGGTTTCGAGGTTCAGCAGGCTGTAGATAGCTTTAATCAAACGGTTGCAGCCGCTTTCTTTCAGTCCCAGGTCTTCGAGGAACATCTGCTTTTCTTCGTATGTCTCCAGTTCGGCGATGTCGGCCTCGGTCTGGGCGGAGATGATGATGAGTTCCGCATCCTCACCCTTGATGGCTTCACGCACCTGCTCTACGTACTGGTTGCCGCTGGCGGCACTGACGTCATCCACGTTGCAGACGTAGAGCACGGGTTTGGTGGTGAGCAGGAACATCTGCTTGGCACATTGTTCCTCGTCATCGTTCTGTGGGATGACGGTGCGGGCGCTTTGTCCTTGTTCCAGGGCATCCTTGTAGCGGAGCAGGAGTTCGTACTCTATCTTTGCCGCCTTGTCGCCACCCACTTTGGCAATCTTCTCTACACGCTTGATGCGGTTTTCCACCGTGTCGAGGTCCTTCAGTTGCAGCTCTGTGTCGATGATTTCCTTGTCGCGCACGGGGTTCACCGAACCGTCCACGTGGACGATGTTGCCGTTGTCGAAGCAGCGCAGCACGTGAATGATGGCGTCGCACTCGCGGATGTTGCCCAAGAACTGGTTGCCGAGTCCTTCACCTTTGCTGGCGCCCTTCACCAGTCCGGCAATGTCTACGATGTCGCACACGGCAGGTACGATACGCCCCGGGTGAACCAGCTCGGCGAGCTTCGTCAGTCGTTCGTCGGGTACGGACACTTGCCCCATTTGGGCGTCGATTGTACAGAACGGGAAGTTTGCCGCTTGTGCCTTTGCGCTGCTCAAGCAGTTGAAAAGAGTGGATTTTCCTACGTTGGGAAGGCCCACGATACCAGCTTTTAATGCCATAGTGTTATCTTGTTTTTTAGTTATTGTTCAGTTAATTGGATGCAAAGATAGTGCAAACCGAAGGCAGAATGAAATGAACGCGTTCATTTTTTATGCTGAGGTGCAGCCTATCTTCACTTTTTTAAGCAAAGATAGTACTTACCGGGGAAAGTGGGTATGTTAATTTGCATTAAAAGCACGAGAGTAAAATGATAAATTGATAGTTTTGTCGCAATTATAAATTTAAGTATCATTCTATAAATCAATGCGATTATGAAAAACAAAGTAAGAAAAATTCTGATGATTTTCTCATGTCTCATCGGTCTGTCTTTTACATTATCTGCACAGAATCCTTATCTGCCGCTTTGGGAATTTATTCCTGATGGTGAGCCCTATGTGTTTGAGGATCCTGACTGTCCCGGCAAGTACCGTCTTTATATTTATGGTTCGCACGATAATCTCAAGTGGATGTATTGCGGACGTGACCAGGTGGTGTGGTCGGCACCCGTAGAGGACCTGACCCGTTGGAGATATGACGGCGTGATATTTAAAGTCAATGAGTTGCCCGAACTGTATAAACTGAATGCTGATGGAACCGACGACGTGCTTTTTGCCCCTGACGTGACAGTAACTACCGATGCCGATGGTAAGAAAACTTACTACCTCTTTCCGAATAATCAAGGTGGTGGACGCAATTCCATGATTGCCAAAAGCGACCGTCCCGATGGCCCGTTTACGGTATGCAACTGGCATAAGGAGCGTCCTCGCGAGACTTTCGGTTGTTTGGGATTCGACCCCGCAGTGTTTGTCGATGATGATGGACGTGTGTATGGTTATTGGGGATTTGGCATTTCGCATGGCGCGGAGTTGGACCCTGCTACCATGTGCACGGTAAAGCCGGGTACCGAAGTGGTGGAGAACATGATTTCAGGCTATCGGCAGGAAGGTATATTCCGCTTCTTTGAGGCATCCTCCATCCGCAAGATTGAGGATAAGTATGTGTTTATCTATAGCCGTACTACCGCTGAGGGTGAAGATGGCTTGCCGAACGCCAGCAACTATACGCTGGCATACGCTTATAGCGAGCATCCTCTGGGTCCCTGGACCTATGGCGGAACAATCATCGATGCCCGTGCGCGCGAGTATGATGAAAAAGGCAATGTGATAGCTTCGGCCATGCCCGGTGGAAATACGCATGGCAGTATCTGCAAGATAGGAGGGCAATGGTACGTGTTCTATCATCGCCAGATAGGTACTGATTGCTATGCACGCCAGGCTATGGTGTCGGCCATTGATGTAAAGGTGGAAAAAGGAAAAGGTGGGAAAGTCGTGATTTCGCGCGGGGAATTCAACTCTGAGGGTTTCCTTCTTGAAGGGCTCAATCCTATGCAGCGCATCTCGGCCGGGTTGGCTTGTTGGCACACCAATCCCGGAGGTATCAAAGAGGTCTATCCCCATTATGTCTACACGGGGTCTTACATCCGGCCTGTGTACCGGGATAATAATCCCTATGCCGGCGATAACAACCACAAAATCCCGTTCGCTCCGGTGGTGAATAACACAAGTGGGTCGATTGTAGGATATAAATACTTGAATATGAATGCCGTTCCGCGAGATAAGTCTTTGCAGATGCAGTTAAGGTTGAAGGCTGAAGATACCGACGGGCGCATCCGCATCATGCTGGGTAGCCCTTGGACAACAAAAGGCGGTGTAGAGATAGGACTTGTGAATGTGAAGGCTGGCAGCACTTGCAGGGAGTTCTATGCTTCGCTCTCTATTCCGGCAAAGCTGCATAAGGGAAAGCAGCCGCTCTTCTTTGTCTTCGAATCAGAGACCGAAGGCCAGTCCATCTGTGAGTTTTATGATTTCCTCATGTTGGCACGCCCATAAGTCTTTATACTTATGGAGGCGGATACTTATCTTGTGAGACCTTCTAAATAGAGCTATTGTATTAGTTCACAGCACTGAACACTTTGTTACACCCCGTCGGAACAGATTGTTTCATTATAGGAAACAAACCGTTTCCATAGTCGGAAATGAAATGGGGCATATGCTTCATTGATACCGCTATTACTTTTCCTCCTCGAATATTCGGTTGAAAACTTGCCGCAGTCATCCTTCGTCTGCGATAATGGCTTGGAGCTTCTTCAGCTGTTCCGCATTCTTCCCCTCGGGAAACCAAAGCTTCAGATAACCGCCGGGTGCATACTTTGCCATGAGATGCTGATGGAACCGTTGGTAGTGCCACTCCTTGTCTGCGGCAGGATTCTGTTTCAATCCGTACTGCACGGTGCGGCGCAGGGTGATGTCCGGGTCGATGATACGGTCCGCTTCGGCAACAATCTTGCCGTAGATGCTACGAGGTTCGTGGTCTGTAGAGGCGCGGTGGTCTTCTACGGCTTCTTTCATGAGGAGGATTTCCGTGTCGGAGAACCATTGCCGCAGGGTAGAGTCCGCCATCAGTATCTCGCCGGAGACAAGGTGGTGGGTGGCGCGGTCGCGGCACAGTCCCGTGTCATGGTAGGCGGCAATGACGTATGCCAGGCGTTCGTCCGCTTCGGGATATTGCCGGGCGAGGGCAAGGCTTTCTTCGATGACGGTGCGGACGTGTGAGAGGTTGTGTGCTTTGTCAAACTCCTTGTAACGGGGGATGATTGCTGTCTCGATGTAGGTAATGAGGGGCTTGGGTATCATGTGGCATTCCTTTTTCGGGTAAAGGTACGAATAATAACCGATAGCTGAATAACGAGGAGCAGGGAATGGCTCATAATCAGGTACCGATTACTATCTGTCTGTTTACTTAATGTTCCAAAGACTGCTCGTAGCTTTTCCCGTTGGCGTCAGTCACCACGATTTTTATTTTCTTTGCTTTATCGCTCGGTTTTGTAGAGAAAAAGAAATAAGCATTCTTGTTAGCTTGGCGACCACGTTCCTTCATATCCTTTCCCTCTGTGACAGCTTTGCGCTGCAGGAAGAAATCATAATCAGGATCCATGCCTTTATACTGCTTCATTTCGCCTTTCAACTTCCCGTCTTCGTAGTATTCCACTTTCCAGCGGTTATCCCAATTCCATACCTTGACGCAGAGTTCGTCTTCATGGCCGGGTACTGTACCCACGGGATAGTAACGGAACTGATAGTCACGGTCATGTCCTAATGACTTGAAATAATTTGCAATTCCGTTCTTGCCGGATTCGAATACTTGGTAGCCAATAGGGGTACCGTCTTTGCTATAGATGCCGTCCCATAACCACCACGCGCCTCCGATGGAGGCGATATTGTACTCACGAATGTTGTTTCTGATTTGTGTGTTGCATTGTACATGAGTGTGACCACTGAGAATATCTACCTTATAACCCTCGAAAAGGTCGAGTAACTCGGCTACGCGTCCCAACTTGTAGTTCTCGTTATAGAAGTATGCCGGAGCATGCATGCAAACAAACAGATGAGCCCCTTTGGGGACGTACTGCAGATAGCTCTTCACCCAATTGAGCTGCTGATCATTGAGCCCCACTTCATACTTCTTGTTTCCTTTATAAAGGATATTGTCCAAAACGATATAATAGTCTTTTCCAGCATTGAACGCATAGTAAGTGGGTCCAAAGAAATGCCGATAAAGATGTGCACTGGCATCATCGTCGCTCACCTCCTTGTCGTGGTCGTGGTTGCCGATAACCGGATAGATGGGAATTTGGATCTTTGCTATCTCTTGCTTGATGTGGGGAAACATTTCCAGGTTATCCCATAAGATGTCGCCCAAGAAGATGGCGAAAGCAGGAATATTCTGGCTCATATATTCAAAGCCCACTTGCTTGAGGTCGGGGAAAGCTTCCGTTTCAAGCCGATGGAATGCGTTCTCTCCGCGCGGTTGTGTATCGGCTGCTGCCATCATGGCGTATTTGCCTCCTACTGTTCCCCAGCGATGGAGCTGGAAATCGTGGCTGTTCTCGTTCAGAGTCTTATAGAAGACGGGAGTACCCCCGTTGCAAGGAGCCATATAGCCTGAAGGTGTCACTACATAGATAAAGTGGGCCTTCTCATCAGCATCAATCATATAGCTTCCGTCTTCACTGGTAAGAGCGAATGCGGTGCCATCGGTTACTACAACTTTGGCCAGCCCCTTGCCGTCGGCCATGACTTTGCCTTTAATCTCTTTAGCTTCTGCCCCTATTGCCATAAGCAGCAATGCGGCGTAAAAAATGTTCTTTTTGTTCATTGCTTTTCTCTTTCAATTATTTGTTGTTTGAATTGAGAGCAAAAATAGGTGAGTGAAATTACTTCGTCGTTTCTATGGGGTTACGTTCAAGTTACATATGTCGGGCTCTCATCCGGTGTCATATCAAAATCACAGAAGTGACACAAGTCTGTAATACAGCATCCATTCTTTTGCAGCCGAAATTAAAATCATCATAGAAACTAATGAAAACAAGAATGATTAAATCCTTTGTGTGTGTATGTGGGCTGCTTGTTTCGTTGAATGTAGTCGCAGCTTCACTGAAACCCGTCAAAGGTAAAGTGGTGGACCGGTTCAATAATCCACTTCCCGGTGCTACAATTCAAGTGACCCATTCTCCCGAGAAAACCATTACCGATGTGGACGGCAACTTCAATTTTGAAACCATCGAAGACGCGGAACTCATCGTATCCTACATCGGCTTCCGTACCCTCAAGCTGAAGACTGCAGGGGAGAACTTCATTCATGTGGTACTGGATGAAGACTCACAATTGCTTAACGACGTGGTAGTGGTAGGTTATAGCACTAACAAGAAGGTTAATCTGTCAGGCTCGGTTTCTTCGCTTAACAGCGAGAAGCTTGCAAGCCGTCGAGTATCAAACGTATCTTCGGCTCTGCAAGGCATGGCTGCAGGTGTAACTGTCACTACACAGAGCGGTGAGCCAGGCGGCAATGGCGGTCATATACGTATACGTGGTATCGGAACCTTCGGTGGTGATAGTGCCGCCCCGTTGGTGTTGGTCGATGGCGTAGAAGGAACCATAGATGAAGTGGATCCTAACATCATCGAGTCAGTGTCCGTCTTGAAAGATGCTGCATCTGCATCCATCTATGGCTCACGTGCTGCCAATGGTGTCATTCTGGTGACTACCAAACGGGGTGGCAGTCAAGACAAGTTCAGCATATCCTATAAAGGATATTTTGGATTCCAAGGCGCAACGATGCTTCCTCAAAAAGTGGATGCATTGGAATATATGCAATTGGAAAATGTGGCAGCAGGTAACGACGGATCCGACCTGCCCTATAGTGATGAATATATAAGGGAATATGTGGCTGGCATGGCTACTGACCCGGACATCTATCCTAATACAGACTGGCAGGACTTGATTCTTACAGAAAACGGATTCAACCATGGGCATACGCTTACTCTGACTTCTTCATCAGAACGTATCAAGACACTTACTTCTATAGGGTATCTGGACCAGACGGGTATAGTGGTCAATTCCTCTTACCGTAAAATCTCTGTACGCAACAATATGGACATCAAGCTTAGCGACCGTCTGGACATGAAGTTTGACATACAAGTAAGCAATGCCAATAAAAATAGTTCTCCCTACGAAGGACATGCCTTCAATTATATGAACACCCGAACCCCGAACATTGTCAATCAATTTACTACTGGTCTTTATAATGGGGCAAATGGTCTGATGGGCAATAACCCCGTGCTGTTGTTGCGTGAAGGCGGTATTGTGAAAAACAATGTTATCCGTGCTACCATGGCGATGGCTCTGACCTATAAGATTCTCGATGGATGGAATGTGTCAGTTCAAGCCACTCCACGTTATATCACCAAGAATAACCATAACTATAAGAATTCTGTCACCACGTATGGTGACCCGGAAGGTACTACCAGCTTCAAGAGCGGCGAAACCTACAACTCGCTTACAGAATCGGCCTATCGTTACTTCTACTGGAACACACAGGCACTGACCAACTATGAGAAACAGCTGGATGACCACTACTTCAAAGTAATGGCAGGTATGGAGTGTCAGACCTATACAGAAAAGACTCTTTCTGCCTATCGTCAAGTATTCAACTTCCCTCAATATGACCAAATTGATGCCGGTAACATTGAGAACATGAACAATGGAGGAGGGGAGTACCAATGGGCCATCAACTCCTTCTTTGGCCGCTTGAATTACAACTACAAGGAACGCTACCTTGTGGAGGCCAATATCCGTACCGACGGTTCTTCCAGATTTGCAGAGGGTAACCGATATGGCGTGTTCCCTTCATTCTCTGCAGCATGGCGCATCAGCGAGGAACCCTTTATGGAATCTATACGCGATAGAGTGGATAATCTGAAATTACGTGCCTCTTGGGGCAAACTGGGCAACCAGAATATCGGAAGTTCCTATTATCCCACTACTCAGCAACTCTCTACGGGCTCTATATCTATGGGAGGTAATCTTTACACGACCTCTGCTGTTACCTCGCTCTCCAATAGGGACCTTACATGGGAGACTTCTACCATGACTGACTTAGGCATAGATCTTTCACTGTTCGGCTGTATCAACATCACTGCCGACTGGTATAGGAAGATAACGGATGGTATCCTGATGAAGCTGGACATCCCCAACCACATTGGTATGGGTGCTCCCTTCCAGAATGCCGGCAAGGTAAGAAACCAGGGATGGGAGCTAAGCGTAGGCTACAGCAAGAAGCTGACGAGGGACTTTTCGCTGGATGCCGCCCTTACGCTGAGCGACGTGAAAAACACCATCACCGACATGCGGGGCACAAGCAGCACAAGCGGTGATATTCGTAACCAAGAGGGGTCTTCCATTAACTCCATTTACGGATTGATATGCGACGGTTTCATCAATTCACAAGAAGAAGCGGACGAAATCAATGCCAACTGTCCCCAATTCGGTACAACCGTATATCCCGGTGACCTGAAATACCGGAATGTCAGCGGAGACAACAAAATTACTACAGATGACAAGACGATTATCGGAAGTACAGTTCCACGCTATAGTTATAGCTTTAATTTAGGAGTGGGATACAAAGGAATTCGTCTTTCGGCTTTCTTGCAAGGAGTTGGCAAGGCCGACGGTTATCTCAATTCCTACTACGTGATGCCTTGCTATCAGGGAGGAACCTACCGCAAGGAACACCTTGACTATTGGACGGAGCAGAATCATGATGCATCCACGCCTCGCCTCTCTTATAAGAGCAGTAACAACACCTATACATCATCCTTCTGGATGAAGAGTGCCGCTTACCTGCGTCTGAAGAACCTGCAGCTGGGTTACGACCTGCCCTCCAAGTGGATGAAAGCCATCGGACTGAAGTCTGCCTACATTTATGCCAATGCTGAGAATCTCTTGACTTTTACTGACTTTTGGGATGGCTATGACCCCGAAGTCAACTATAACGCATCAGCAACAGATGGGGTATCTCTGGGTGCGGCAAACAATTATCCCCAGACGAAAGCCTTCACTTTTGGCGTTGACATCAAATTCTGATTAGCCGGAATAGGGAAACCGTCTGTATTCAAGAAGACATAAAAAGAAAAAATGATATGAAACGAAACAATATTTATACAGCACTCCTTTCGCTGTCTCTATTAGGTCTCGGTGCTTGTTCACTCGACCTTGAACCACTCACTTCACCGTCTTCTTCCTCTTATCCTTCGAGTATGGAAGAGGCGAATTTCGGTTTGAACGCTGTTTACTCATCTCTGACAGCTTATAGTGCCAGCACCACCACCTGGTGGAAGGTGACAGACAATATTACCGATATTGGTGCTACACGTGTCAACACGGCTATGTATACGGAATTAATCACCTCCGGAGCTTCTGCTGAAAACGCGGTGGCAAACAAGCTTTATAATTGCGTGTATAAGACCGTGGCACGTATCAACCAGCTTCTCGATGCGCTGGATAATCTGCGTGGCACAGCCTCTGATACGGATATAGAGAGTATACGGGCAGAGCTGCTGTGCATACGGGCATTCTGTTATGATCAAGCTTGCCAGCACTATGGAGACTTGCCGTATGTGGTCCACACAGCGGGTATAAATGACAGCCAGACCCCACGTACACCGAGAGAGACCATTGTAGAGAATCTGCTTTCGGATCTTAGCGACGAGTGTTTGGCTAACCTTCCACTCCGCCATAAAGCAGAAAGCTATGGCAGTGCACGCATCGGACGGGTAGCAGCGTATGCGTTACGTGCCCGTATTGCCTTGAATTGGAAAAAGTATGACTTGGCTGCCAGTTCGGCCAAACAAGCCTTGAATTTGGCTAAGGAGGCAGGCTTTGAATTGGAATCCATCAATACACAGTATTGTGGAGAAAGTCATGAGGCAGGAGAGCCAACCGGTCAGACGGCTCTGTTTGGTTATGACGGTGAGGCAAGCAATGAGTGGCTCTGGTCCGTGCAGTATGATGCGGTAATATCCAGTAATAAAACCAAGGAGGCATATTACATGGCTCCACGTACACTGGGAGGATGCGCCTATTTTGGTCCTACACAAACATTTGTTGATATGTTTCAATGCAAGGATGGCAAATCGATTACGGAATCTTCTCTGTATGACTGGCAGAACCCTTGGCAAAACCGGGACCCTCGTCTGGATCTTTTCTGTTTGCGACCTGGTTCACGCATATTCAATCTAGAATTCCAGACTTCCACTACCAGTAAAAAGATTCACGACTATAGCACGGGCAAGGACGTGACAAACATGGAGTCACAGGGAACCAAGGGCGTATACGGTGCCAATGGCACTAAAGGTCCTGCTGGATATCTCTGGAGGAAATATTTGGATATAGCCGAGTTGGAAAGAGCTGCAATCTCCAACCATGAAACCAGTGATCTTAATTGCGGCTTGATGCGTTTAGCAGAGGTTTATCTAATAGAGGCAGAAGCCAATATTGAAATGGCTGATGGCAATCTGGAGTTAGCACGAACGGACATCAATATAATTCGTAATCGTGTAGGAATGCCCGATGTGGTAGTTACTTCGCAGAGCGGACTCCGAAAGGCATTACGTTACGAACGTACTGTTGAACTTTGTAATGAAGGTTTTCGTTGGTTTGATCTCCGTCGTTGGGGTATGGCTTCTACAGTGATGACAGGTAAGATTTATGCTCCCAATCAAAAAGGGCTTATGTCCAATGCCAAGCCTTCATTTGATGACAACTGGCATCCGGCATATTCAGAGGGTAGTTCTTGGGATGGGAAAGCACTGAATCTCCGTGTGTATAACACGATGAAGTATATCAAAGGAAAGGATGAACTTTGGCCGCTTCCCCAAAGTGAGATTGATACAAACAGTGCCATTATAGAAAACAATCCAGGATACTAATCGTGTAAGGTTATTGGTATCTGACGGAAAGGATTTGTTTTTCAAGATATAATAAAAGAGCCGGAATGTGCGAATCATTCCGGCTCTTTTATAAAAGGTTTCGGTTATTGTTGTTAGGAATAAGATTTCTTACTTTAAGAGAGAGTTTGTCAATTACATGTTAGGGTTGTCCATGATTACTGTCATCTCGGGAACCAGTATGTATTCGCCTTTCTTGTTGTTCCATTTGTAGTATGTGGTAGTCATCGTCTTGCCTTGGTATGCATAGCGGATGCACATGTCCTTGCCCCATGTATTCTTGGTGCTGTTCCATTTCAGGGCTTCGCTTTCCGTCATGCGGTTCTGGTCGTCGTACTTATAATTGTACTTCATATAGTTGGCAAGCGTGTTTCCGTCCATCTTGTATACGGTCTCTGCCACTTTCATGCCATTTACTTCTTCCGAATTGTAAATGAGGTTGCTCTTATTGTCGGCTGAGGCATTTAATCCGCAAACTAAGAGAAGTGCTGAAACAATCACTGTTTTTAAAGATACTTTTGCTTTCATGGTTTTATGTCTTTTTTAGTTTAACTTTCTATTTTCTATCAATATGTCATTGATTTCGCTGCAAAGGTACGTATTAAATTGACATAAATATAAATATCATATTAAATTTTATCAATATGTCAGTAGTGAGGGCTTCGGTATGCTTTCTTTTTGGCAAGATTGGTGAATAAAAAATATCCGGCAGTGAGGTTGCCGGATATTCTGATGAGCAAACTGTATTTCGAAAGGATTGCTTCTGTTGCTTTCTGATTGTAAGTTAAATAAAGTTATTGGGTGGTTTAGTGTGCCTGCAACCAGTTGTTTCCCCACCCACAATCGGCTTTCAGAGGTACTTGCATGCGATATGCTTGCTCCATCTCTTCGATTACGATTTTCTGTACAAGTTCCTTTTCAGCCTCTGGAACGCTGAAATTTAGTTCGTCATGGACCTGTAAAATCATCTTTGCTTTCAGATTGTAAGCTTGGAAGCGCTGATAGATGTGTGCCATCGCTACTTTTATGATGTCGGCGGCACTTCCCTGGATGGGGGCGTTGATGGCATTCCGTTCGGCATAGCCCCGTACCACCCCGTTTCTTGAGTTGATGTCCGGCAGGAAGCGCTTGCGGTGGAAGATGGTTTCCACGTAGCCCTGCTCGCGTGCCACCTGGATGCTTTTGTCCATATACTCCTTCACTTGCGGGTAGGTTTCAAAGTAGCCGTCTATCAGCTCTTTGGCTTCTTGGCGGGAAACGCCCATGCGTTCGGCAAGCCCGAAGACGGAGATGCCGTAGATGATGCCGAAGTTTGCCGTTTTTGCCTTGCGGCGCATGTCGGCGGTTACGTCGTTTATGTCTATCTTATATATCTTGGCAGCGGTGGCGGCGTGGATGTCGTGTCCGCTGAGGAAGGCTTCTATCATGTTCTTATCTTCGCTGAGGTGTGCCATGATGCGCAGCTCTATCTGCGAGTAGTCGGCAGAGAAGAACTCGCAGCCGGTGTCGGGGATGAACGCCTTGCGGATTTCCTTTCCGTCTTCGTCGCGGATGGGGATGTTCTGCAGGTTGGGATTGCTGGAGCTGAGGCGTCCGGTAGCGGTCACTGCCTGGTTGAAGGAGGTGTGGATGCGTCCCGTGCGTGGGTTGATGAGCTGGGGTAGGGCATCTATATAGGTGCTCAGCAGCTTCTTCAGTCCGCGGTATTCCAGTATCTTCCCGATGATGTCGTGCTTGCTGCGGTAGCTCTGCAGCACCTCTTCGGAAGTGACGTATTGTCCGGTCTTGGTCTTTTTGGCCTTCTCCACGATTTTCAGCTTGTCGAAGAGCACTTCGCCTACCTGCTTGGCGGAGCTGATGTTGAATGTCTCGCCAGCCATCTCGTAGATTTCCTTCTCAATCTCCTGCAGACGGACGGTGAAGTGTTGGGACGATTGCTTCAAGGCTTCCGTGTCGAGCAGCACTCCGTTGCTCTCTATATTGACAAGTACGGGGACGAGCGGCATCTCTATTTCGTAGAACAGATGTTCGGCACCTTGCTCCTTCAGTTCCTTTTCCAGCACGTTTTTCAGTTTGAGGGTGACGTCCGCATCCTCGCAGGCATAACGGTAGACATCTTCGGGTGGAAGGTCGCGCATGTTCTTTTGGTTTTTGCCTCGCGCTCCAATTAGCTCATCGATGTGGATGGTCTGGTAGTGCAGGTAGATTTCCGCCAGATAGTCCATGTTGTGTCGCAGTTCGGGTTGAAGCACGTAGTGGGCAAGCATGGTGTCGAAAAGTTTGCCTTTCACCTGGACGCCGTAATTTTGGAGGATAATCATATCGTACTTGATATTTTGTCCCACCTTCATGGATTTCTCGTTTTCGAAGAGGGGACGGAACTCGTTTACAATTTTTAAGACTTCCTCTCGTTCGGCGGGAACGGGTACGTAGTATGCACGGTTTTCGGCATCGCTGAAGCTCATTCCTACAAGTTCGGCGTCCATTGGCTCGGTTCCGGTAGTCTCGGTATCTATTGAGAGAATTTCGCTTGTAAGTAACTTTTGAATAATTTCTGCTCTTTTGTCTTCTGTATCAATGAGTTGGTAGTCTACATCGAGCATTTCTAACCGTGTCAGGTTTGAATTTTCAGAAACGCCCGTCCCCTCGCCCGCAAAATTTGCAAACAAATCGCCTTGAATCGGGGCGCTGTTTTCGGGAGTGGAGGTTTGCGGCTGGGCAAACAGAGTCCCGGCAAAGAGGTCGGGTACCGGAGAGGTTGGAGTAGGGGAGGACGAATTGCCGCTTCCCTTTTTGAGTACCCGATCGATGAGTGTGCGGAATTCCAACTCCTCGAAAATCTTGCGGAGTTCCTCTTCGTTCGGTTCTTCGCGGACGAGCGAATTCATATCGAGCCGGATGGGAACATCTGTTTTGATGGTGGCAAGGAATTTGGAGAAGGTTATCATCTCGCGGTTGGTTTCCACTTTCGTTTTCAGTGCGCCTTTCAGCTGGTCGGTATGTTCCAGCAGGTTTTCGATACAGCCGAATTCGGCAATCAGTTTCTGTGCGGTTTTCTCGCCCACACCCGGACAGCCGGGGATGTTGTCGGAAGCATCGCCCATCAGTCCCAGCATGTCAATGACCTGCTCGGTGGTCTGTATGTTGAACTTCGTCTTCACTTCTTCGGTACCCATCACTTCGAATCCACCAGTGTGCTTGGGGCGGTACATAAAGACGCGGTCCGATACCAGCTGGCCGTAGTCCTTGTCGGGCGTCATCATATAGGTGGTGATGCCTTGCCGCCCGGCTTCGGTGGCAAGGGTGCCTATCACGTCGTCTGCCTCGTAGCCTGCCACCTCGAGGATGGGGATGCGGTAGGCGCGGATGACGTCCTTTATAATAGGTACGGAAAGGCGGATGGCCTCGGGTGTCTCTTCGCGCTGTGCCTTGTATTGCTCGTAGGCCTCGTGGCGGAAGGTGGGGCCCGACGGGTCGAAGGCTACTCCTATGTGTGTGGGATTCTCTTTTTTGAGCACTTCTTCCAGGGTGTTTACAAAGCCCAGAATGGCCGAAGTGTTGAATCCTTTTGAATTGATTCTCGGGTTCTTGATGAACGCGTAATAGGCTCGATATATCAGTGCATAGGCATCGAGCAAAAACAGTTTATCGATTGAATTCATACATTTAATCCTTTTTT
>OGJY01001227.1_pt1 | contig 30832 bp, 27 predicted proteins | sample 1572231 | NCBI WGS metagenome assembly OGJY01 (sample SAMEA2582121, study PRJEB24529) | metagenome | biome: Human gut stool | place: China | collected 2011
GTAAGGAAGGCTATTCCATTATCGGACAGGGCCAGATCGACAAGATCTTAAGCGGTAAGCCCGAGGAACGTCGTGAACTGTTCGATGAGGCTGCCGGTATCGTGAAATTCAAACGCAGGAAAGCAGCGGCCCAGACGAAGCTTGAGAACGAGAAACAGAATCTGGTGCGTGTGAATGATATTTTATCGGAGCTGGAAAAACAGGTAGGACCTCTGGAGAAGCAGTCAGAGGTGGCAAAGGTCTATCTGAGGAAAAAGGAAGAGTTGAAATCCCTAGATATCAACGTGTTCTTATTGGAAAATAAGAGACTGAGAGAACAGCTTGCTTCCGCAGAAGAAAAATACAATCTGGCAAGCACGGAACTTGGTGAGACCGGTGAAAAATATGAGGGTATCAAGGAAGAATACGAACGGATCCAGCAGGAGATTGAGAGTCTGGATACCGCTATCGAAGCTGCTAGGGAACAACTGACGGATACCGGTCTGATGCGCGGTAAGTTAGAGGGTGAGATCAATGTCTTAAAGGAGCAGATCAATTCCGCCCACGGCAGTGAGAACCATCTGAACAACCGTAAGGCAGCCCTGGAAGAGGAGATTGCCGGCAAAGAGCAGGAAAAGCAGGATATCTTAACCGATAAAAAGGATACGGATACCCAGGTGCAGGAGATTGCAGAAGCTGCGGCGAAAGCGAAGGCTGATCTGGAAGCCATCCAGAATAAGATCACCGAGCTCAACAATAATATCGAGACCGGGAAAAACACCATCATTGGCGAACTGAACCAGAGAGCTACCATCAAATCCAAGATGGGTCGCTTCGATACCATGATGGAGCAGATCAATATCCGCAAGGCAGAGTTAAATTCCAGACTGTTACGTGCTAAATCCGATGAGGCAGCCAGAGAAGAAACGGTGAAGAAGCTGGAAGAGACTTTTGAGACCGTGACTGAGGAACTGCGTCAGATGACGGAACAGGAAGCGGCATCCGAACTGGAGCTTGGCAATATCCGTGAAAATCTCACCGGACTGGATGCAAAGCTGCGGGAGACACAGACCCGTTTTCATCAGGAACAGTCTAAGTTAGAAACCCTGACCAATATTACCGAGCGCTATGATGGTTATGGCGGCAGCGTCAAAAAGGTCATGGAGCAGAAGGAAAAAGAAAAGGGCATCATTGGTGTTGTAGCGGACATCATCCAGGTGGAGGCAAAATATGAGACCGCCATCGAGACTGCGCTGGGCGGCAATATCCAGAATATCGTAACGGATAACGAAGAGACCGCCAAGCATATGATCGGCTTCTTAAAGCAGAACCGTCTCGGAAGAGCCACATTCCTGCCTCTGACCAGTATTACCAAACCCCAGGAATTCAAGAATCCGGAGGCACTTAAGGAAAAAGGTGTCATCGGTATGGCAGACGAACTGGTAGGCACAGAAGAAGAATACCGCAATGTGGCGAAGGCTATGCTGGGACGTATCGTTGTGGTAGACAATGTGGACAATGCCGTGAAGATCGCTAGAAAATTCGATTACGGCATCCGCATGGTCACTTTGGAAGGTGAACTCTTAGTTCCCGGTGGTGCCATCAGCGGCGGAGCTTTTAAAAACAACAGCAATCTCCTGGGAAGACGTCGTGAGATGGACGAACTGGAGAAAAAGGTGAAAAAGCTCTCTGAGGATATCACGACTTACAATCAGAAGATCGAAGACACCAAGAGTAAGAGAAATAAACTTCGTATGGATCTGGAAGCACTGAAGACCGAGATGCAGCGCAAGTCCATTGAGCAGAATACCGCAAGATTGAACATCTCCCAGGCAAGAGAGCGTATGGAAGAAGAGGCAGAGAGTGCACAGTCCCTGAAGCTGGAGGAGCAGGAGATCGAGACCAAGATCTTCGAGATCCGTTCCGGCAAGGAATCCATTACGCAGGAACTGGCGGCCAGCGAAGAACTGGAGAAGACGACGCAGGAACAGATCCTGGGCTTCCAGAAAGAATTGGAGAGCTGCAGACTGGAAGAGAGCGAAGCTTCCGCCCACGCAGGAGAATGGGAAGTAAAAGTCGAGAAGATGCGTCAGGCACTGGATTACAAGCAGGCAAATGTGGATCGTATAGGCGGCGAGCTGGAACGTGCACAGGCAGAGCTTAAAGAGATTTTAGAGGCTCTGACGGAAAATGCGCAGGAAGTGGAACGTAAGAAGAACAACATCCTGGAGATTGAGAAGACCATCGCTGCTTCTCATGAGAATCAGGATGCTTCCAGGAAGAAGCTGGACGAAGACCTTGCGAAAAAGGAAGAACTGTCTGCAAAACAGAAAGATTTCTTCCGCAGCAGAGAAGAAATGTCAGAACGCATGAATGCTCTGGACAAAGAAGTCTATCGTCTGGGCGAACAGAAGAAAAAGCTGGAGGACGGCATCGAAGGTCAGATCAATTACATGTGGGATGAGTATGAGATCACCTTAAGCGATGCGGCAGGACTCCGCAACGAAGAGATGAATGATCTGCCAGCTATGAAACGCGAGATCAGCGGTCTGAAGGACGAGATCCGCAAGCTTGGCAATGTCAATGTCAACGCCATTGAGGATTACAAGAACTTGATGGAGCGCTATACTTTCATGAAGACTCAGCATGATGATCTGGTGGAAGCGGAGAAGACGCTGGAAGGCATCATCGAAGAACTGGATACCGCCATGCGCAAACAGTTCACGGAGAAATTCGCAGAGATCAGCAGAGAGTTCGATAAGGTATTCAAGGAACTCTTCGGTGGTGGTAAGGGAACACTGGAACTGATGGAGGATGAGGATATTCTGGAGGCAGGCATCCGCATCATCGCACAGCCCCCCGGAAAAAAGCTTCAGAATATGATGCAGCTCTCCGGTGGAGAGAAGGCTTTATCCGCCATATCCCTACTGTTCGCAATTCAGAACCTGAAGCCGTCTCCGTTCTGTCTGTTAGACGAGATCGAGGCCGCACTGGATGACTCCAATGTAGGACGTTTTGCAAAGTATTTACATAAGCTGACCAAGAACACCCAGTTCATTGTCATTACCCACAGACGAGGCACTATGGAACAGGTGGATAGATTGTATGGTATCACCATGCAGGAGAAGGGCGTATCTACCTTAGTCAGCGTCAACCTCATTGACAAGGACCTGGACGATTAGTATGAAAATCGTGAAGAAGTTCTAAGTTTCATACAAGAAAAACGCAAGCGTTTTTCTGGATAGAATGCTGATTGGAGGAAAAGGGATGAGTGAGGAAAAGAAAGGCTTTTTTGCGAGGCTGAAAGAAGGGCTGACCAAGACCCGTGATAACATTGTCCGGGGAATCGATTCGGTCTTCAGCGGTTTTTCCGCCATTGATGATGATTTCTACGAAGAACTGGAAGAAATCCTCATTATGGGAGATATCGGTGTCAATGCCACCACTGCCATTGTGGAGAGATTAAAACAGCAGGTAAAAGAAAAGCATATCAAGGAGCCTTCCGAATGCAAACAGCTTCTGATCGAAAGTATTAAGGAGCAGATGCAGGTGGATGAGACCGCCTATGATTTCGAGAAAGAACAGTCCGTGATCATGGTCATTGGTGTCAACGGTGTAGGTAAGACCACTTCCGTGGGTAAGCTGGCAGGTAAATTAAAGGATGGGGGCAGAAAAGTCCTTATCGCCGCAGCGGATACATTTCGTGCCGCAGCGGGAGATCAGCTGGCAGAATGGGCATCCAGAGCGGATGTGCCCATGATCGGCGGAAAAGAGGGCGCGGATCCCGCCAGTGTGGTGTTTGATGCCGTGAATGCAGCGAAAGCAAGAGGCGTGGATGTGCTTCTCATTGATACCGCCGGCAGACTGCATAATAAGAAGAACCTGATGGAAGAACTACGCAAGATGAACCGCATCATTGACAAGGAGTTCCCGAATGCCCACAGAGAGAACCTGATCGTACTGGATGGCACCACCGGACAGAATGCGCTGGTACAGGCGAGAGAATTCGGCGAGGTGGCAGACCTCACAGGCATCATTCTGACGAAGATGGACGGAACGGCGAAGGGTGGTATTGCGGTGGCAATCCAGTCTGAACTGAAGGTTCCGGTAAAATACATCGGTGTGGGGGAGACCATTGAGGATCTCCAGAAATTCAATTCTGAGGAATTTGTAAACGCATTGTTTGATGTGAATATGGAGGATATCGGAGAACTGCATCTGCCTGAGGACGAGCAACAGACGGATACGCAGGAGGAATAACCGACAGACCAAGGAAAGTGTGACAGAAAGGCATGGGAAGAAAAATGCAGGAAGAAATGTTGACTTTAGAGAAATTTGAAGAAGCAAGTGAAATTGTAAAAAAGGTAACGTTAGAGACCAAGCTGGTATACAGTGATTATTTCAGCGCCCAGACCGGCAACCGTGTATACTTAAAGCCCGAGAACTTACAGTTTACCGGAGCCTACAAGTTAAGAGGCGCTTATTACAAAATGAGCACACTGACGGATGAAGAGCGTGCCAAGGGACTGATCACCGCATCAGCAGGCAACCATGCCCAGGGCGTTGCTTATGCAGCAAAATGCTACGGCAGCAAGGCCACTATCGTAATGCCCACCACCACACCTCTGATCAAGGTCAACCGTACCAGAGGGTACGGTGCAGAGGTAGTACTGCACGGTGATGTCTATGATGAGGCATGTGCAAAAGCCTATGAGCTGGCAGAAGAGCACGGATATACCTTCATTCATCCGTTTGATGATCTGACTGTGGCAACCGGTCAGGGTACCATTGCCATGGAGATCTTCAAAGAGCTTCCCCTGGTAGACTACATTTTAGTTCCTATTGGTGGCGGCGGACTGGCAACCGGTGTCTCCACACTGGCAAAACTGCTGAACCCGAAGATCAAGGTCATCGGTGTGGAACCTGCGGGAGCTAACTGCATGCAGGTATCCTTAAAGAACGGCAAGGTAACCACCCTGCCAAAGGTCAACACCATTGCAGATGGTACTGCGGTTAAGACTCCCGGAAGTAAGATTTTCCCGTACTTACAGAAGAATCTGGACGATGTGATCACTGTGGAGGATGAGGATCTGGTAGTAGCCTTCCTGGATATGGTGGAGAACCACAAGATGATCGTGGAGAATTCCGGACTGCTGACCGTGGCAGCCTTAAAGCAGTTAAATGTGAAGGATAAGCGTATTGTATCGATCTTGAGCGGCGGTAATATGGATGTCATCACCATGTCCTCCGTAGTACAGCAGGGTCTGATCTTAAGAGACCGTATCTTCACAGTATCCGTATTGCTTCCCGACAAGCCCGGTGAGCTGTGCAGAGTATCCGGTATCATTGCCGGCGTTAACGGTAATGTCATCAAGCTGGAGCACAACCAGTTTGTATCCATCAACCGCAGCGCTGCCGTGGAACTGCGTATCACACTGGAAACATTCGGTACCGAGCATAAGAATGAGATCATTGCCGTTCTGGAAAAAGAAGGCTATCAGCCCAAGGTAGTAAGAACAAATATATAACTGTGCAGAGTCGTGCAGATGTCGCTGCATCGTTTCTTAGAAAAGAAGTGAATGTATCACTGATAAAAGCCGCATATTATAGATATGCGGCTTTTATGTGTGGAAATGGAGAGAGCTATGGCGAAAAAGACTGAAAAAGAACTGGAAATACAGAGACTGGATAAAAAGACACCATTGCAGATGTTCCGGGATTATGTAATGATCACGGTGGCTTCTTTCATCTATGCGGTATCGGTCAGCATGTTTTTAGATCCGAACTCCCTGGCACCCGGGGGGATCACCGGTATTGCCATTATTTTAAACCGTTTATTCGGAATTGAGACAGGTACCTGGATGTTACTCATCAACATACCGATCCTGCTGATCGGTATCTGGAAATTTGGATTGCGGTTTATTTTGTCTACGATTTATTGTACGGCAATGACCTCACTGTTTACAAACCTGCTGACACCGGTAGGAGCAGTGACCACAGATCCATTACTTGCCTCTCTGGCCGGAAGTGCCCTGATGGCAGTATCTATGGGCTGGGTGTTCAAGGCCGGATCCACTACGGGAGGAACAGATATTATTATTAAGCTGCTGCGTTTGAAGTTCCCGTACCTTAAGACGGGAGCATTGTTTTTCCTGACAGATGTAGTTATCGTCATAGCATCAGCGTTTGTATTCCAAAACATTGACAAGGCACTGTATGCCGGTATCGTGGTCATTATCACATCAGTGGTGCTGGATGTGGTATTGTATGGCCGTGATGAGGCGAAGCTGATCTATATTATCAGCGACCATGCGGAAAAAATCGCAGGGAGATTGTTGGAGGAGCTGGACATTGGTGTGACTTATGTACAGGGCAGTGGTGCTTACAGCGGCAAGGAGAAGAGCGTCATCATGTGCGCCATGAAGAAAAACATTTCTCCCAAGGCAGAGGAGATCGTAAAGGAAGAGGATCCCCTGGCATTTATGATCGTCACCAGTGCCACGGAGATCTTTGGGGAGGGCTATAAGAGCTATTTCAGTGAGAAGCTGTGAGGCTGAACATAATATTTTAGTAAAAAAGCAGCTGAAAGGGCTTACATTTTCAAAGAGAATCATCTATAATAGCGTCGTGCCGGTAGGGCAGACGCTATTTTGGCGATACGATGAATGGGTACAGATTATGATTTCAAACCGGGCAGAAGCAGCCTGCGGATTACTGTGGCATAGAATAGTGTAAAACCATAGAGAGAACCGAATGGAAACTGTGGTAATGATATAGGAGCTATGTGATATGAGTGATACAACATTGTCAAAAGAGGAAAAACAGTATAAACGGCTCACCGAGGAACCGGTAGCACGGTTGGTCCTGGAACTGGGACTGCCGACTACCATCAGTATGCTGATCACGAATCTGTATAATATGGTGGATACCTGGTTCGTAAGCCAGTTAGGCACCAGTGCTACCGGAGCGGTAGGCGTGGTGTTTGGGCTGATGGCTATTATTCAGGCTTTCGGATTCATGTTCGGCCACGGCGCGGGGAGCAATATCAGCAGGTTGTTAGGAGCTCATGAAAAGGAGCGAGCGAAAGCTTTTTCCGCAACGGGATTTTATTTGGCGGTGGGAGCCGGAGTGTTGATCGCAGTGATCGGTATTGTGGATCTGAACGGATTGTGCAGATTGCTTGGAAGTACGGAGACCATCCTTCCCTATGCGAGAATCTATGCTTTCTATATTTTGGTGTCGGCACCGGCAATGGCATCCAGCTGTGTGATGAACAATGTGCTCCGGTATGAAGGCTATGCCAATCTGGCGATGGTAGGACTGGTCTCCGGCGGTATCTTAAATATGGCGGGAGATGCCATTCTTATGTGGGGGTTAAATCTTGGTATCCGGGGAGCGGCACTTTCCACTATGATCTCCCAGTACGTATCCTTTGGAATCCTGTTATTCTTTTTCCTACGTGGAAAGACCCAGAGCAGCCTGGCACCGAAATATTTTACCTGGGAATTTGCCGTACATAAGAACATTCTTACAGCAGGCTTCCCCAGTATGATGCGACAGGGACTGGCCAGCGTGTCCACCATGATGCTGAATGCACAGGCGGCAGTCTACGGGGATATTGCCATTGCAGCTATGAGCGTGGTATCCCGTATTTTCAATTTCGTATTCAGTGTGGCACTGGGTATCGGTCAGGGCTTCCAGCCGGTATCCTCCTTCAATTATGGGGCAAAGAAGTATTCCCGTGTAAGGAAAGCATTCTGGTTCACCCTGTGTGCCAGCCTGGTAACCATGGCAGTGTTCGCAGGTGTGGTGTATGTGTTCCGCAGAGAGCTGTTGCTGCAATTCCTTACGGATATGGACGCTTATGAGATCGCTTTTTATGCGTTGCAGATCCAGTGCCTGACGCTTCCGTTTATTCCGGTATGCATCTGCGGCAACATGCTGTTTCAGTCCATTGGAAAGGGCGGCAGGGCGACGATCTTAGCCTCCTTCCGAAGTGGCACCATCTACATTCCGGCACTGCTGATCCTGACAGCGTTCTGGGGAATTCGGGGCATCCAGTGGTCACAGCCGGTGTCCGATATTTTAGCTGCGGTTTTGTCATTGCCGGTGGCTGTGGCGTTCTTAAAGGGACTGCCGGAAGATGGTGTGGAAGTATAGAGAAGAATGAGATCCCTTCGTCATAAGACGGAGGGATTTTTATGTACAGATGTATCCATACGCAGGAATAAGTATCTACCTTGATCTGTGAAGCTGTTGACATTAAATAATCCACATGATACAATATGTTTAACAATTAGGTTAAATGTTAAACGATTGGATGAAAGGATGTGATTCATTTTTGGGAATACAGGATACATTGAAAGCGTTGGCAGATCCTATAAGGCGTGAAATACTAAATCTTCTGAAAAACGGTCGATTGTCGGCAGGAGAGATCTGCGAACATTTTCCGGTGACGGGGGCTTCCATATCGAGGCATTTGTCGGTGCTAAAGGAGGCAGATCTGATCCGGGACAAGCGGGAAGGAAAGTTTATTTATTATGAACTGAATGCTTCCGTGCTGGAAGAAATCATGTTATGGATCACAGATTTGAAAGGAGCATCGGATAATGAAGGAAATGATACAGAAAAATAAAGGCAGGCTGATCTGCTCGGCATTTGTTATGTGCATGGGAATGATATTGGGATATACCTGTGAGAACAGTCTGTGGGTAAACGGCATTTTTGCAGTGACTTATGTGGTAGCAATGGCAGTAACTTTTTACGACAACAGAAACAGGCAGCAGAGTGACAAGGTCATAAGAATGGTTACGTGGATCGTGCCGGGAATGACATTGCTCTATAACGGTATCGCCAGATGGATTGATATGGGTGTAAGGAAAGAGAATCTGCTCATGGTAATTTTGTATGTCGGAATGGGATTGCTATTTGTTATTGTGGGCAATTATCTGCCCAAGGTGAAACCGAACCGCACCATCGGTATCCGCGTCGTATGGGCATTGCAGGATGAGGAGAACTGGAATGCCACGCACCGCTTCAGTGGAAAAATATGGGTGGCAGCAGGACTGTTGAGTATGAGCTGTGGACTGTTCAGTGACAGCATGGCTGCATTATTTCTGTTTATTGTCGCTATCACGGCAGCAGCTTTTGGCAGCATCCTGTATTCTTATCTCTATTATAGAAAGAAGTTGCGCACCGGAAAAGGGCTGGCAGTACACTACAACCATAAAGTGGTTGCGGTCTATGTGCTTATAATGCTCGCGTGTGTGCTATTTACGGTATGGACGTTATATACGGGAAAAATCGAGATCTGTTACGGAGAAAATGAATTTACTGTTCAGGCGGAGGGGTGGCAGGATTACACAGTGAAATATGACGCTATCGAAAGCATTGCTTACGAAGAGAATATGTTCCGGGATACGAATACAATCCGGACAAACGGTTTTGGCAACCTGAAATATTCCATGGGACATTTTCGCGATGAAATCCACGCAGATTACATCCGCTATACTCATAACGACTGTGATACTTATGTAGTCATGGAAGTAGAGGGGAGCACCGTTATTCTAAACGGTGATGATGATGCGCAGACCCGTGAAATCTACAATAATATCAGAGAACGGATGGAAAAATAATATCTGTAAATAAATTTCCCAATTGCTTTTATATTTTTCAAAAATGGTATACACTAGACTTATGTAAGTTTTGTACAATGAGAATTTCTGGAAAGGGTGGTTACAGTATGCTGAAACAGTGGATCCCGGCGGCAAAGCCGGACAAAGAGGAACTGGACAAACGACTGGATGCAGCGCAGGAGGAGCTTTTAAGACTCCAGATGCAGATCAAGGAGCATAAGCTCCCGGTGCTGGTGCTGATCGAGGGCTGGGGTGCGGCAGGCAAGGGCAGTACCATCGGTGGAATTATTAAAAATATCGATCCCAGATTCTTCAAGGTGGCTTCCATGTCCGCACCGACGGAGGAAGAGAAGCGGAAGCCTTTCCTGTATCGGTACTTTGTAAAAATTCCGGAAGCCGGCAAGTTCGAGTTCCTGGATTCCGGCTGGATGGATGAGGTGACGAAGGGAAGACTTCGGGGCGAACTGTCGGATAAGCAGTATGCGGAGCGCATTGAGAGCATTAAACGCTTTGAAAGACAGCTGACGGACAACGGTTATCTGGTGCTGAAGCTCTTTTTCCAGATCGGGAAAAAGGAACAGAAAAAGCGTCTGGAGGAGCTGGAAGCCAGCAAAGATACCGCATGGCGTGTGGGCGAGAACGACTGGTGGCAGAACAAGCATTATGACAAATGTGAGGAAGTCTTCGACAAATACCTCACAGATACGAACGCTTCCGTAGCTCCTTGGTACATCATAGATTCCGGAGACAAAAAGTGGGCGGAATTGCAAGTGCTGGAGACATTATGCAGCGGTATCCATGTAGCCATGCAGAATGAGAGCCTTGCTGTGCCCATTTTGCAGAATGTATTCCCGCTGGTGAAGATGCCGAAGCTGTCCGAGGTGGAACTGGACAGGGAAATCTCCGAGGAAGAATACAAGAAAGAACTGCGTCATCTGCAAAAGAAGCTGAATGCCCTGCATTACCGCCTGTATCGGAAAAAGATTCCGGTAGTCATCGCCTACGAAGGCTGGGATGCCGCAGGCAAGGGCGGCAATATCAAGCGGATCGCGGGAGCACTGGATCCCAGAGGCTACGAGGTACACCCCATCGCCAGCCCGGAACCACACGAGAAAGCGAGACATTATCTCTGGCGATTCTGGACGAGACTTCCTAAGACCGGACATATTGCCATTTTTGACCGTACCTGGTACGGTCGCGTCATGGTAGAACGGCTGGAAGGCTTCTGTAGTACCAACGACTGGCAACGGGCTTATAACGAGATCAACGAGTTCGAGAAGGAATTGTCCCAGTGGGGCGCGGTGATCATCAAGTTCTGGGTACAGATCGACAAGGATACCCAACTGGAACGCTTCACAGAGCGGCAGAATACCCCGGAGAAGCAGTGGAAGATCACGGACGAAGACTGGCGTAACCGCGACAAATGGGATCAGTACGAAGATGCTGTGAACGAAATGCTCCAGAAGACCAGCACGGAATATGCTCCCTGGCACATTCTGGAATCCGTAGATAAAAAATATGCCAGAATCAAAGCATTGAAGATCGTGATAGAGGAATTGGAGAAGGCACTGGGGTAAGCGCACTGGAATAAGAATAGCTGTTTCGATATAAAAAATTGACAAAACCGTCTGATAAGGACGGTTTTTGTTGCGTTATAAATGTTTTTTGTTATAATGAGACATAGTTATTTTTGGAAATTGCAAAGATACAGAAAGATATTTGGAAACGGAAGAAATCGTCAGGTGTTACGGCACAATGAGAGGAGAAATCATGGGCGAGAACCGTAAGATATATGCAGCATTATTGGGAGCAGGAACCGTGGGAAGCGGTGTGTACAAGCTGGCAGGGATGCAGGAAGAGGATATCTGCCTGAAGACAGGAGCACATCTGGAGATTAAAAAGATTCTGGTGCGCAATCCCGGAAAGGTAAGAGAAGGAATCCGGCAGGAGTTGTTCACAGATAGCTGGCAGGAAATTCTGGAAGACCCCGAAATCCAGATCGTCATCGAAGTCATGGGTGGTATAGAACCGGCCAGAACTTATGTGGAAGAAGCCATGAAGGCCGGAAAGCAGGTGGTCACCGCCAACAAGGATCTGCTGGCGGAGTATGGGGATCCGCTGTTTGAGATTGCCACGGAGAATAAATGTGACTTACAGTTCGAGGCAGCTGTAGCAGGAGCCATTCCCATTATCCGACCTTTGCGTCAGAGTCTGGCGGGAAGTCAATTGACGGAGATCATGGGAATCGTCAATGGTACCACCAACTATATTTTGACCAAAATGTCCGAGGAAGGTATGGGCTATCAGGAAGCTCTGGATATGGCTACAAGACTGGGTTATGCGGAGGCAGATCCCACAGCGGATGTGGAAGGCTACGATGCGGGACGCAAGATCGCCATTATGGCATCCATCGCTTTTAGTTCCCGCGTGACGTTTCCTCAGGTTTATACGGAAGGTATCACGAAGATCACTGCGGAGGATATACGGTATGCAAAAGAATTCGGCTATGTGATCAAACTGCTGGGTATTACAAAGCTTACAGGTAAAGGAATTGAAGTAAAAGTACATCCCACACTAATCCCGGACAGCCATCCTCTTGCCACAGTCAGAGATTCCTTCAATGCCGTATTTGTTCATGGTCAGGCTTGTGATGATGCCATGTTCATGGGACGGGGCGCCGGACAGATGCCTACCGCCAGTGCGGTACTGGGAGATGTTATTGATGTGATGCGTAATATCATCCATGGAAGCTGCGGCAAGATTGGCAGCGACAGCCATAAGAAGCTTCCTGTACTGGATGTAGAGGATACGAAGAGCCGATTCTTTCTACGCTTACAGGTGGAGAATCGTGCCGGAGCCCTGGCAAATATCGCAGGAGTTCTTGGCAACAACGATGTCAGCATCGCCCAGATGGTACAGAAGCGCAGCCACGACGGCATTGCCGAGATCGTGGTCATCACCGATCTCGTAAAAGAGAGACATTTTAATGACGCCATCCGTATCATGGAAGGAATGTCCGTCGTGAGGGAAATCTCCGGCATTATCCGTGTGTACTAAAAGCATGGCTCGTAACGTAGGGTTGCCGTAAACCCCACGAACGCCTGCCGCAGGCATTCTGGAATATATAATTCCCTTGTTATACCTTCCGGTTTTCACAATTGGGGTATCAGCAACAAAACAAGCTTCTCATACCCACAAACTTTTTTAAACTACTACCCGTGTCAAGGACAGTCAGCTCTTTCTATGCCCAATTTTAACGAAGCATCTTTATCGGATACTCTCCAGTTAGTATATAATTATAAAATTCTTTGGGAGACAGGTTCTTTAATCCCATTTTATATCGGTCATTATTATAATAATCAATCCAGTCATCAATGGCTTCTTTTACTTCGGAAAAAGTTGCCCATCTCCTTGATTTAAGATGGATCTCTTCTTTCATATGACCAAAGAAGCTTTCTTGAGGAGCATTATCCCAGCAGTTTCCTCGTCTTGACATGGATTGACGAAGTCCGGCATCTGCTATAACCTCTTGAAAAGATGTACTTGTGTAGTGGCATCCCTGGTCACTATGTATCAGTGCTTCGGAATCAGGAGAGATTCCATGCTTCTCAATAAGCTGTTTTACTGTTTGTAAAACAAAATCTACTTCTAAGTTTTCGCTGAGGACATAAGAAAGCACCTCATCCGTAAACGAATCCATGATAACAGACAAATACAGAAAGCTGTCCTTAAACGGGATATATGTAATGTCAGTTAAAAATATTTTCCTTGGGCCGTGGAGTTTAAACTCCCGTTTTAAAAGATTATCCGCTACAGAATTTGTCTGCATGGCTTTTGCCATTCTTCGATAGGGATTTGCTTTTCGTATCGGACAGAAAAGCCCATACTTTCGCATCAGCCGTCGGATTTTTTTATGATTCATACGGATACCCATATGCAGAAGGCGCATATAAATTCCCATTACACCTTTATCATAGCCTCGAAATGCATATGCTTCCTGAATTAAAGCAAAGTCTGCCTGATCCTGATATTCTTTTTGACTTGGCTTCTGACCATTTTTCAACCAGTTATAATAACCGGAACGGGAAACCCCTGCTATACGGCATAATTCGGTTACATTTAAAATATTTTCCGGAGAAGCCAGAGTCATTTGAATCAGCTGGAATTGCGCGGTGGAATCAACTGACCTGTTTCCCGTAAATGACGGCTTTTTTTTAAGAATTCAATCTGCTGTTCCAAAAGTTGAACACGTTTTTCTAATTCGCGAAATTCTGTTTCGCTATGCTTCTTTTTAGCAGGTGATTTCTTTGGACGGGCAGGTTCCCGAAGCCCTTCCGGAGTTTCGGCTTCCATACGGATTCTTTTTATAATGTGTTTTCGATAAGAATGAGAAAACAGATCATCACGATAGCCTGCAAGGCGAAAAATCTTTGTGGAAGTCATTCCGTTTTTATTAAGATTGTTGATGACCAGCTGCTTAAATGCAAGGGAATAGTAAACTCTGCAGTTAGAGACATAGCTGGTATATGGATTGCTCAATAGTTCGGCTTTTTCTTCATCTGTAAAAAAATGGCTCTGTGACATAGGCAAAATCCTTTCTAGATCAAGAATATCACGAAAAAGGTTCTAAAGGAATAAAATGGGTGTCCATTTATTGGTTTTGCCATTTAAAATGGGTATATACAGAAAAAGAAATGTCCACTAGATAGGTAGTAGTTTACAAGTTTCTGATACCCACAAACTTTCCATAGCGTGGGTATCCGCAACCAAACAAGCTTCTCATACCCTCGAACTTTCATAGTGTGGGTATCAGCAACAAAATAAGTAACTCATACCCATAAACTATTCACGTTGAGGCGGAAGAAGGGTACAGAGGAGCTTGTTCCTGTCTCCTGTGCCCACGCTGAGGCGAAAGAAGGGTACAGAGGAGCTTGTTCCTGTCTCCTGTGCCCACGTTGAGGCGGAAGAAGGGCACAGAGGAGCTTCTTCCTATCACCTGTGCCCACTCGGAGGCGAAAGAAGGGCACAGAGAAGCTTGCTCCTGTCTCTTGTGCCCACGCTGGGCGGAAGAAGGGCACAGAGGAGCTTCTTCCTGTCTCCTGTGCCCACTCTGTGGCGCAAGAAGGAACACGGGAGGAACTCGTCTGGTTTACGGTAACCCTACGTTACGAGCATGCACTCAATTCATAAATGTTTCGCAAAGGGCGCTCCACATTTATTGGCAGTTCTCCGCAATGAGCCACGCTATTTATAAGATTGTCAGCAAAAAACGCTGCCAATCGCATTTCTCTTCGCGGTGTTCGCCGCATCACGGCATAAGTAAAGACAGCGATTTGTGCGCAAGCGTCCATCGCTGTCCTCACTATGACTATGCGCGGCTATGCTTTCGTAACTTTCAATTTATATAATTATATAACAAAGGTGTAAAGAAAAAATACTTGACACCTATGACTTTCTATAGTATGATAGCCAAGGTGCATATCGCATGACCTATAGAAAGGCACTGGATAAGATGGACAGGATTTTGGAACAGAATCTGTTGTATGATTTCTACGGTGAGCTTCTCACCGAGCATCAGCAGCGAGTGTATGAGGATGCAGTATATAATGATATGTCTCTCAGTGAGATCGCTGGAGAACAGGGCATCAGCAGGCAGGGCGTCCATGATCTGATCAAGCGTTGCGATAAGATCCTGCAGGATTATGAAAGCAAGCTTCATCTGGTGGAACGCTTCATGGCAGCCAAGGAGAAGATCGGTGAGATCGAACAGTTGACAGCGGAGGATACCACGGATCCCGAAGAACGGATGAGACGCATCCGAGAATTGTCCAGATCCCTTTTAAAGGAATGGTAAGGAGCAGCAAATGGCATTTGAAAGTTTAACAGACAAACTCCAAAATGTTTTTAAAAACTTAAGAAGCAAAGGCCGTCTGACGGAAGAGGATGTCAAGTCCGCACTGAAGGAAGTCAAGATGGCGCTACTGGAGGCAGATGTTAACTTCAAGGTAGTCAAGCAGTTCGTGAAGGCAGTGGAAGAACGTGCCATTGGCCAGGATGTCATGAACGGTCTGAATCCCGGACAAATGGTGATCAAGATCGTAAATGAAGAGATGATCAACCTCATGGGCAGTGAGACCACAGAGATCGCCATGCAGCCGGGTAAGGCCATTACCGTCATCATGATGGCAGGTCTTCAGGGTGCAGGTAAGACCACAGCAACTGCGAAAATTGCCGGCAAGCTGAAGCTCAAGGGCAAGAAGCCGTTATTGGTAGCCTGCGATATTTACCGTCCCGCAGCCATTGAACAGTTACAGATCAACGGTAAGAAGCAGGAAGTCGATGTGTTCTCCATGGGAACGGATCACAAGCCTGCAGAGATTGCACAGAATGCGATCGCATATGCGGAGAAGAACGGTCATAATGTAGTAATCCTCGATACTGCCGGACGACTTCATGTGGATGAAGACATGATGGCAGAACTTCAGGAGATCAAAGAAACCGTGACAGTGCATCAGACACTGTTGGTAGTCGATGCAATGACCGGTCAGGATGCTGTAAATGTGGCAAAGGAATTCGATGAAAAGGTGGGCGTCGACGGTGTGATCCTGTCCAAAATGGACGGCGATACCAGAGGCGGTGCGGCACTTTCCATCAAAGCAGTCACAGGCAAGCCGATCCTTTTTGTAAGTATGGGAGAGAAGCTGTCTGACTTAGAGCAGTTCTACCCCGACCGTATGGCAAGCCGGATCTTAGGCATGGGCGACGTATTATCCCTCATTGATAAGGCGCAGGCAAGCATTGACATCGATGAGGAGAAGAGCCGTGATATGGCCGGCCGCATGAAGAAAGGTAAGTTCGATTTTGAAGATTACCTGGAGAGCATGAAGCAGATGCGCAACATGGGCGGTCTGTCCAGTATCTTAGGGATGCTTCCCGGAATGGGTATCAAGACCTCGGATTTAGAGGCTGCCATTGATGAGACCCAGATGAAGCGCACGGAAGCCATCGTATTATCCATGACGAAGGAAGAACGCAGGAATCCCAAGATCCTGACCCCTCAGAGAAAACACCGCATTGCAAAAGGTGCCGGCGTGGATATCGCAACGGTGAACCGGTTTATCAAACAGTTTGAGCAGACCCAGAAGATGATGAAGCAGTTTGGCGGCGGCAAAAAGGGCCGCGGCGGCATGGGCGGTATGTTTGGCGGCGGAAAATTTCCCGGCATGGGCGGCAGATTTTTCTAAGCACTTTTACTTATTTAACTTAAGTCCGATATGAACAATCAGTTCTTATCATATAAATTTATTTTTTTATTAATGGAGGAAAAAGAAATGGCAGTAAAGATCAGATTAAGAAGAATGGGACAGAAGAAGGCTCCTTTTTACAGAATTATTGTAGCAGATTCTCGTTCTCCCAGAGACGGTAGATTCATCGAGGAGATCGGTACTTACGATCCTTCCACCGATCCTTCCACTTTCAAGATCAACGAAGACCTGGCTAAAAAGTGGTTACAGAACGGTGCTCAGCCTACCGAGCAGGTTGCTAAGCTTTTCAAGGTTGCAGGAATCGAGAAATAAGTTCTAAATATCTATTCATCGGAGGTGGATTATGAAGGAACTAGTAGAAGTAGTTGCAAAGGCACTCGTTGATAATCCGGATGAAGTAGTTGTAACTGAGAAGACAGAAGGAAAAAATATCGTCCTTGAACTTCATGTAGCTGCGTCCGATATGGGTAAGGTGATCGGTAAGCAGGGACGTATTGCAAAAGCAATCCGCTCCGTTGTGAAGGCAGCATCATCCAAAGACAACACAAGAGTGGACGTTGAGATCGTTTAATTCAAGTTAGAAGATCACAGACGTTGAGCGGAGAAACATACAGATGTGTGTTTCTCCGTTTTTTGGCTATCAGCCGGAATGGAGTAAGACTATATGGAAGATCTGTTACAGGTCGGCATTATCACTTCCACCCATGGGGTAAGAGGAGAAGTGAAGGTATATCCTACCACGGATGATCCCAGAAGATTCCGCAGATTAAAGGAAGTTGTTCTGGATACCGGCAGGGAAAAATTAAATCTGGAAATCGAAGGCGTCAAGTTCTTTAAACAGTTTGTGATCCTGAAATTCAAAGGACTGGACAACATTAACGATATAGAAAAATACCGTCAGAAAAGCCTGTATGTGACCCGTAAAAATGCGGTGCGTCTGCAAAGAGACGAGTATTTCATTGCAGACCTGATCGGACTTAAGGTGCAGGATGAGGATGGCACAGAATTAGGTACGGTAAAGGATGTCATCGAGACCGGTGCCAATGATGTTTACGAAGTGGAGATGGCGGACGGCAGAAGTCTGCTTTTGCCCGCTATCAAACAGTGTATACTGAACGTGGACGTGGAGAACGGCATGATGCAGGTACATGTATTGGAAGGATTGCTTGACTTATGATGAAGTTTCACATTTTGACCCTGTTTCCTGAGATGGTGCAACATGGACTGGCGACCAGTATTTTAGGAAGAGCGGCGGAGAAGAACCTGATCTCCATTGATGCGGTGAATATCCGGGATTACACACAGGACAAGCATGGAAAAGTAGATGATTACACTTATGGCGGCGGCGCCGGAATGCTGATGCAGGCACAGCCGGTCTATGATGCTTACCGGTCGGTAGCAGGAGAAAAAAAGATCCGCTGCGTCTATCTGACTCCCCAGGGAGAGCCTTTTACCCAGAAAAAGGCAAAGGAATTGTCCGGGGAAGAGGAATTGGTATTACTTTGTGGGCATTACGAAGGAATTGATGAGCGAGTATTGGAGGAAGTGGTAACCGATTATATCTCCATCGGAGATTATGTTCTCACCGGCGGAGAGCTGGCTGCCATGGTCGTGGTGGACGCTGTAGCGCGACTGGTGCCTGAAGTGCTCAATAACGACGAATCTGCCGAGACAGAGAGCTTTCATAACGATCTGTTGGAATATCCCCAGTATTCCCGCCCGGAGAACTGGCATGGAAAGAAGGTACCGGAGGTTCTTTTATCCGGAAATCATAAGAAAATAAGCGCCTGGCGCCGGGAACAGTCCGAGCGACGCACCGAAGAACGCCGTCCGGATCTCTATGCAAAATATCAGGAAAAACAGCGGGTCATCAAAAAACTTTCCGCGAAGAAACGTATTTTTATTCATCTGATGGAGACACTGTCCAGAGGACTGGGGGAAGTTCTCTATGCAGAGGGGAAAAATGTACTGATCTATCTGCCGGAGATCGGCAATGCTATGCTGAATGCGGAGGATGAGGAGCATTTGGAGAAAATGCTGCCACTGATTCCGAAAGCCGTGTCGGAGCATAGTATCGTGACCGTGACAGACCGGTGGAATGAACGTGTCAGTGAGATTTTAGGGTATCATGGCAGTATGCTATGTTCCCAGGCATGCTATACCAGAGGAGAACCACTTCCGGTGAAGCATAAGGACATCCGGCAGCTGACAGTGGAAGAGGTCCCTTATGTGGCGGAGCATTATCATCTGGGAGATGAGATTTATGTTCGGGAGAGGATTGCAGCCGGAGATGTCTTCGGTATTTATATCGAAGGAAAACTCTGTGGTTTTATAGGATGTCACAATGACGGCAGCATGGGAATGCTGTATGTGGAGGATGCATACCGCAGACAAGGACTTGCAGCATCCCTGGAAGGTTATCTGATCAACAAACAGAGAGAACAGGGGATGATACCCTATGCCCATATTGTGAATGGAAATGAAGCGTCCGTACAACTGCAGGAACGGTTGGGGCTGAATCTGTCGGAAGCTGTGATCTGGTGGCTGTACAGATAAAAAAAGCTTGCTTTTTATGCAGGCTTATGATAAAATCTGAATGTTGTGAAAACGAGATGGTCCTCTGTTACCAATAAGCGTATTAAGAACATCCATTTTATGAAGGAGGCTCATTATGAGTAACATTATCAAAGAGATCGAAGCAGAACAGTTAAAAGAGACCGTTGACCAGTTTGAAGTTGGCGATACCGTTAAGGTATACGGCAAGATCAAAGAGGGTAACCGTGAGAGAATCCAGGTGTTTGAGGGCGTTGTACTGAAGAGACAGGGCGGCAGCAACAGAGAGACTTTCACTGTTAGAAAGACTTCTAACGGAATCGGCGTAGAGAAGACCTGGCCTTTACACTCTCCCAATGTAGAGAAGATCGAAGTTGTAAGAAAGGGTAAAGTAAGACGCGCTAAGCTGAATTACTTAAGAGATCGTGTTGGTAAGAAGGCAAAGGTTAAGGAATTAGTAAAATAATTGTATTGACCGGTGAGGGCAGCTGTTTTCGGACAGCTGCCTTTTATATTTGAAAAAACACCCCGGATATGGTACACTGTGACTTGTAAACTTGGATAGTAAGATAGGGCATAACATTGAGAAATAAAGGACTAAGTTTTTACAAAAAAAAGAAAAAGATCAGTCAGGCACTTTTGCGGGAGATATTCAGCTGGATCTTCAGCATTGCGTTGTCTGTGTTTCTCGCCGGAGTTATAGTGATCTTCCTCGGCAGGTCGGCAAGAGTGGTGGGTATGTCCATGGAACCGACATTGGAGAACGGACAGCAGATCTACATTGACCGTTTTACCTATATCCTGTCGTCCCCCAAGGCAGGAGATGTTGTGGCATTTCTGCCCAATGGCAATGAGAATTCCCATTATTATATTAAGAGAGTCGTGGCAGGACCGGGGGATAAAGTACGGATCGCAGACGGAACACTGTATGTGAACGGTCAGCAGAGTATCTGGGTTACAGAGAGGGTACTGGATGCCGGTATTGCTGAGAATGAGCTGATTCTTGGAAGCAGAGAATATTTCTGCATCGGAGATAATCCGAATAACAGTGAAGACAGCAGATCAGCCAATATCGGTCCGGTGGATGAGGATGATATTGTGGGCAAGGCATGGTTCCACCTAAAATCTTCTACAGAAGGTATGGGATTTATCAAATAAAGGAATGCAGGAATAAAGGAAAGAGGAAACGAATGAATTATCAATGGTATCCCGGTCATATGACCAAAGCACGTCGTATGATGCAGGAAAATATAAAACTTATCGATCTGGTCATTGAACTGGTAGATGCCAGAATTCCCATCAGCAGCAGAAATCCAGACATTGATGAACTGGGAAAGGGAAAGTCCAGGATCATTTTATTGAACAAATCCGACCTTGCGGATCCTGTCTGGAATAAAAAATGGGTGGAATATTTTGCCGCAAAGGGAATGGGAGTGTTGGAGATCAATTCCCGTACCGGAATGGGAATCAAATCCATTCAGGGACTGGTACAGGAAGTCTGTAAGGAAAAAATCGAGCGTGACAGGAAGCGTGGAATTGTAAATCGTCCGGTCCGTGCAATGGTCGTAGGAATTCCCAATGTAGGAAAATCCACTTTTATTAATTCTTTTGCAGGCAAAGCCTGTGCAAAGACCGGTAATAAGCCAGGCGTGACAAAAGGAAAACAGTGGATCCGGCTGAACAAGGGACTGGAACTTTTGGATACTCCCGGTATCCTGTGGCCGAAGTTTGAGGACCAGCAGGTGGGAATGCGGCTGGCGTTTATCGGATCCATGAATGATGAGATCCTGATCCCTGATGAGTTGGCATGTGATCTTATCGGAGCCATCAAAGAGCTGTATCCGAAAGCACTGCAGGAACGCTACGCAGCAGATCCTGTGGGTAAACCCATAGAAATACTGGAAGCGGTGGCAGAGAGCCGCAAATGTTATTCAAAGGGAGAACAGCTGGACCTGGTAAAGGCATCCGGACTTCTGATCGATGATTTCCGCAGCGGTAAGCTGGGAAGAATGACACTGGAGAGGATAGATTCAGACAATGAATAAAGTAATGAAAGAATTTTTGAACACTGCCATTTACCTGCTCTGCGTTCTGGGAGCGGTGTGGCTTGTGATCACCTTCGTGGGACAGCGTACCGAAGTGGAGGGAGCCTCTATGGAGAATACCCTTCACAATGGGGATAACCTGATTGTGGATAAGCTGAGTTATCGTTTTCGTGATCCGGAGCGTTTTGATATTATTGTATTTCCGTTTCAGTATCAGACAAATACATATTATATTAAACGTATCATCGGATTACCCGGAGAGACGGTACAGATCATGGAGGATGGCAGCATTTACATCAACGGCGAGAAAATGGAGGAGTCCTACGGAAGAGAAGTGATTCAGCCGGAGACGATCGGGCGGGCCGCGGAACCGATCGTACTCGGAGAGGACGAGTATTTTGTCATGGGAGATAACAGGAATAATTCCAGTGACAGCCGGACGGATATCGTAGGGAATATCAAACGGGAAGATATTATCGGAAAAGCATGGCTGAGAATCTGGCCGCTTTCTGATTTCGGAGTGTTGAAGCATCAGTGAATTTAACAGATGATCGGAGAAAAAGATGGAAAGTGCAGCGAAGATCAAAGAAATATTACAGGCAGCGGAGTTAGAGAAGCTGCCTGATTTTATAGCAGCATATCAAGAGGATCCCAGGAACGGCGTACAGAAACTGGTTGCATCAGCACAGAAAAAACTGGACGCATTGGAAAAGGAAAAACAGAGAATAGAGAATCTGAAAAAATATGAGAAGGAATATGCAGGATACACTTATATCTGTGGTATTGACGAAGTGGGCAGAGGACCGCTTGCGGGACCTGTGGTAGCGGGTGCTGTCATTTTACCTAAGGACTGCAATATTCTCTATATTAATGATTCCAAGCAATTATCCGAAAAAAAGAGAGAAGAACTGTATGATGTAATCACAAAGGAAGCAGTAGCCTGGGCGGTAGGGTACGCATCTCCGGAGAGAATCGATGAGATCAATATTTTACAAGCTACTTATGAGGCAATGAGGGAAGCTATCGGTAAATTGTCACCGGCACCGGATCTGCTTTTAAATGATGCGGTTACAATTCCCGGAGTGAATATCCGGCAGGTACCGATCATTAAGGGAGATGCCAAAAGTATTTCCATCGGGGCGGCCAGTATTGTGGCAAAGGTGACCAGAGACCGGCTGATGGAACAGTATGCGGATGTGTTCCCGGAGTACGACTTTGCTTCCAATAAGGGGTATGGCAGTGCAGCGCATATTGCCGCTTTGAAGCAATATGGCCCCACACCGATTCACAGACACAGTTTTATCAAAAACTTCGGATTTTAGAAGAAAATCTCAGGGGAGAGCAGAACATACGATGAAACTGACAGGATGGTTTTCGCAGGACAAAATCACGGATAACAGCAAAGTGCAGACGACGGATACCCAAAATGCGGAACAGGTGAGTCGGCAGATCCGGACACTGGTTCCGGGACAGACGATTCGAGGGGAGGTAGTCTCCAGAGAAGGGAATAATGCGCAGATCCGTCTGCTTCAGGATGTTCTGATCGATGCCAGGGTGGATGCGGATATTCGTCTGGATTTAGGACAGAATATTACATTTCAGGTCAAAAATAACGGACAGGTACTGAGCTTAAGTCCGCTATTTACAAATATGGCAACGGAGGGAACCGTGCTGAAAGCATTGGAAATGGCATCGCTGCCGACCAATGAGAGTACAGTAGCCATGACGAAACAGTTGATGGATGCAGGTTTCCCTATTGATAAAAATACTTTGCAGCAGATCTGGCATGAGAGCAATGTGTTTCCGGAAGCGGCAATCGAAGATATCGTGAACCTGCACCGGCTGGAACTTCCGGTTACGGAGGAAAATCTGACGCAGATGGCATCTTATCGTAATCTGACATATCAGCTGACGGAGGGAATCACAGCTGTGGCGGAGAGCCTGAATAGTACATTGCAGGGACTGACAACAAACGGTGAGATAGAACAGGCAGCTACGATCTACGGTCATATTCTGGAGTTGTTGATTCCCGGAGAAGAGAATCCGGAAGCACAGCGGGCGACCGTACAATTCCCCGATTCGGAGCAGACAGAGACGGTATTGCAGCCGGGGGAGACCATGTCACAGACAAAGGAGGCAATAGCGCATACGGATACTGCTGTTACGAAGGAAACGCCGGAAGCATCAAAAACTATGCTTCCTACACAGAAAATGATCGTGGAAGGAATGAAACCGGAAGATGCCGCAGAAGTGGTGTTGAAGCTGTTAAAACAGGGATTGGCGACCAAGGACACTGCTTTACTGCGCAGTGTTTTACAGAATTTCAAAATAGCGGGATTGCCGGGCGAATTGTTGCAGGATGCATGGAGTATCCGACCGGAGGATGTGGAATCTTCGGAGAAGGTGGAAGAACTTTATCAGAAACTTGGGAAACAGTTAAAGAGTCTGGCGGGTCTTCTGGAAGAAAACGGGCAAAGCAGTTCCAACGCTTTTCAGGCGGTGACAAATTTAAGCCGGAATGTGGATTTTTTACAGCAGATCAACCAGACGTATGCCTATATCCAGCTCCCTCTTCATTTGCGGCAGGGGGAACATAAGACAGGAGAACTGTTTGTATATACAAATAAGAAAAACCTCGCAGGGAAAGACGGACGGGTCAGCGCACTGCTTCATCTGGATATGGAACATTTGGGCCCGTTGGATGTCTATGTGGCGTTACAGGATACCAAAGTCAGCACGAAATTCTATGTTCAGAATGATACGATTCTGGATTACCTGGAAGCCAATATGGAGGTACTGACACAGAGACTGAAACAGCGGGGATATGTTTGCAATTGTGAGACTACTCTGCGAACAGAACTTCAGCAGACAGCACAGGCAATGGCCCCCATTCTTAAGGCGGGAGGTAGTGTTCCCGTGGCACAATATGCATTTGACGTAAGGACGTAGCGCAGTGAATGGATAGGGTAAGCAAAACCGGAGAGGGAACAGAATGAATGGATGACGAGAAAAAGAAAGTAAAACAGGCGATCGCCCTGGAATATGATCCTTCCGATGAGGCGCCGCGGGTGGTAGCCAGCGGAAAAGGAATTCTGGCAGATAAGATTATCGAAAAGGCCCGGGAGAGCAGCGTGCCGATCCATCGGGATGACAAGCTGGCAGATACTTTGTCCAGGCTGGATATCGGAGAGATGATCCCACCGGAACTCTATGAAGTGGTAGCGGAAATTCTGGTATTTGTAGATGCGGTAGATCATCGTATGGTAAAAGAGAATGTAGCAGATGGGGGAAAACATAAGAATTGAATAACAGGCAGACGGGGAATGCTTATGAGCAGATGGCAGCAGAATATCTGCAAAAAAAAGGAATGATAATCCTGGATAGAAATTTCCGCAGGGGGAGAAACGGAGAAATTGATATTGTAGGCAGAGATGGAAAATATCTTGTATTTGTCGAAGTGAAATATCGATCCGGAACCGCCAAAGGAAATGCGGCAGAAGCTGTGACAATATCAAAACAGCGAAAAATATGCAGTGTAGCGGATTATTACCGTTGCATGCATAACTATAACGATAATACATGGGTGCGCTATGATGTGGTGGCAATTCAGGGAGAGAAGATTCAGTGGATCCCTAATGCTTTTCCACATTATTATCGCACAAGAGGTTAGAGATATGTATCAACTGATCAGAAGTAAGCACGGCGATAAAAACAGCATACAACAGAGACAGGCAGGAGAACTGGAGTATCTGGTGTTCCCGAAGCTGGAAGAGACCGGAGTGGTGAAACATTTGTTTACCACCAGAACCGGTGGTGTAAGTAGCGGAATTTATGCGACCATGAATCTCAGCTTTTCCAGAGGGGATGATCCTTTGAATGTTATGGAGAATTACAGACGGATCGGGGAAGTACTCGGCACGGACCCGGAGCATATGGTGGCATCCAGACAGACCCATACTACCAATATACACGCGGTAACGGAGAAGGATTGCGGCAATGGAATCGGCAGAGCTTCCTCTTATGAGGATATTGACGGACTGGTAACGGATGTTCCGGGGATTGCACTGGTGACTTATTATGCGGATTGTGTCCCTCTGTATTTTGTAGATCCGGTACATAGAGCAATAGGTCTGGCACATTCCGGATGGAGAGGAACGGTTGCGGGAATGGCTGCCTGTATGGTACTGTATATGCAGGAGCATTTTCATAGCAGACCGGAGGAGCTGGTGACGGCAATCGGTCCATCCATCTGCGCTGACTGTTATGAGATCGGTGAAGATGTAGCGGAACAATTTCGGGGACATTTTCCGGAAAAAGTTCTGCAAAAGGGAAAGACACCCGGAAAATATCAATTGGATCTGTGGCAGGCCAATCGGAGCATTTTATTAAATGCAGGGGTACTTCCGGAACATATTGCTGTAACGGATGTATGTACCTGCCATAACCCGGAGTACCTTTTTTCACACCGTGCAAGTCACGGACAAAGAGGGAATCTTGCAGCTTTTTTAATGCTGAAAAATAATTGTCAATAACATTTTAGGTGGGAGTAGCGTGCAGACGCAGAAATGAGGGAAGTATGGCAAACATTTTAGTGTGTGATGATGACAAAGAGATCGTGGATGCGATTGAAATCTATCTGAGTCAGGATGGTTACAAAATATATAAAGCATATGATGGAGAGCAGGCGATACAGATTTTGGATAAGGAAGAAATTCATCTGCTGATCATGGATATTATGATGCCGAAGCTGGATGGCATACGTGCAACACTGAAGATCCGTGAGTACAGCAGTATTCCCATTATCATTCTGTCGGCGAAATCCGAAGATACGGATAAGATTCTGGGTCTGAACATCGGGGCGGATGATTATATCTGCAAGCCGTTTAATCCGTTAGAACTCGTGGCCAGGGTGAAATCGAACCTGCGCAGATATACTTCCCTGGGAAGCCTCACTGGAGAGAATAAGGCAATCTATCAGGTGGGAGGACTGGTGTTGAATGACGACACCAAACAGGTAACGGTGGATGACGAACCGGTCAAGATGACACCCATCGAGTACAATATTTTATTGCTTCTGATGAAGAATCAGGGGCGCGTATTTTCCATTAATCAGATCTATGAGAGCATATGGAACGAGGATGCCATAGGGGCAGACAATACCGTTGCGGTGCATATCCGGCACATTCGCGAGAAAATAGAAATCAACCCCAAGGAACCAAGATACTTAAAAGTAGTATGGGGAGTCGGTTACAAGATTGATAAGGAGCAGGCATGAGAAAACCAACGTTAAAGCGGCTGGCACTGGGATTGGTACAGCAGACGGCCGCATTGTTGCTGATGGTTGCCATTGCTGCGATCCTGTTTAATTCTTACCTGGCAGTGGATACGGCAGACGGAACCAAAGTATATGAATTATCACCATTGGATGCGGAGACTGAATTTGAGGACTCTGTGATTTTCCATGATCTGTTTCAAAGCTCAGTATCGGACATTATACAGCTTATGGTGATTAAGGGACAGATGGAAACAAATGGTTCGTTTGATCCCTACAAATATATTGACATTACGGAATTTGTCTCCGGTAAAACCGGCAGTGCAGACTGCCCGGTGACTGCGGTGTACGAATTGGAGGATCTGATCAAATGGGGAAAATACGGCGTGGAATATACGGATCGTATTATGAGCATGTCGGATTTTGTGAATTACTTTGGATCGGTGAATCAGAATTCTAATTTCAGACTGGACGCAGACGGGCAGCTGGTATTCTCTGTGGAAGGCACACAGACAGAAGAACAGCAGCAGGCGGTAACACAGGCAATCGAAGCAATTCCGGAGAGCCAGCGGACAGAACGGCTGGAAGATCTGGCATTTACGTATATCGTCAAAGAGAGTGTCACGGATATCAGAGTGTCCAGGGAAGATGACGGAACATTGACGGTCTATTTTCCTATGCTCGTATGCAGATATTCCACGGTGGATGGGGAAAAACAACTGACCGCCTGTGCCAATAACTGGGTGGAGTACACTGCTTTACAAAATAATCTGGCACTGGCAATCCATACATTGTCCGCAAATTACGAACAGTATCAGAACTGTAATGATCTGTATCAGGAGAATGCGAGCAACCTGAAGTATGCGGTGCGCCTGATGTCAAAGGATGGCATTACGAGGACTTATACAAATGTCTCGGAGATTGCGGACAGTTCCGATAACGAGATGACGGATTACTTCTCCGAATACAGAAGGTATCTTATTTACTATCCGGACAGTCTGGAATTTACCGGCAATACCGGAATGACGGAGAGACAGATCTACCAGTATCTCAAGGATTATGATTATGCGCATCCGGATATGACACATATATGGATCGCAGTGGATACGAACTATCCGGTACAGGGAGATGCATTTTACAATGCCAATGTAGTGTTCCAGAGAATTGTTCCGAATATCTGGTATTTGATCGGCGGGGGCATTCTGCTGGTGGTGTTATGGCTGTTGATCGGTATTTATCTGACGGTGACAGCAGGAGTGGCTTTTGACGAGGAAGACGAACCGGTATTGTATCTGAACGGAATAGATCATGTCTGGATCGAATGCATGGTATTGGTTTTGCTGGCATGTGTTTATGCCGGAAAAGTAGGATACGGTTATCTGATGGATACGGCCAATAAGGTATATCTGAGTCATTCGGAAATACAGGGCCGGGAAATTACCCGTCTGGCGGCCTATGGTGTGTTCGCAGTGTACGGGTTCTCGGTTAGTGCCGGAATCAACGTATTCTGGTATAGTCTGATCCGCAGAATCAAATCTCATAATATGTGGAGTGACAGTTTTCTGCACTGGCTGGTCAGCAGCTTTGGCAAGGCGGTACATTTTGTGTCATCCCACAGGAACTCTGCGGTCAGTTCCCTGATTCCGTATAATCTGTTTCTGTTGGCAAATCTTGCTGGAATATTAGCGGCGTATCTGCTTCGCAGCAAGGGAGTATGGTGGCTTCTTCCTGCATTTGCGGCCGTTATTCTGGATGGCATTGTGGGAGTGCTCAAATTCAAGCAGAAGGCGGAACAGATTGATATTGTGGAGGGAATCCGCAGGATCCGTGACGGAGAAGTGGATTACAAACTGGATGTGGAGGCGCTTCACGGAGATAACCGCGAGATGGCGGATGCCGTAAATAATATCGGAGAAGGTATCCGCAAGGCGGTAAGTACCAGCATGAAGGATGAACAGATGAAATCGGATCTGATCACCAATGTCTCCCATGACATCAAGACACCTCTGACTTCCATTATCAACTATGTGGATCTGTTGAAGAGACTAAAAATTGCAGAAGAACCGGCCAAGAGTTATATTGCGGTGCTTGACAGTAAGTCTCAGAGACTGAAGCAGCTTACAGATGATCTGGTGGAGGCTTCTAAAATATCTTCCGGCAATATCGTACTGAACCTGGAACCGTTGAATCTTACAGAATTGCTGAATCAGGCAGTAGGAGAATTCTCGGATCGGCTGGAAGAGAAAAAGCTGCAGATCATATTTGACGGAAGTGATGTAGCGGGGATGATATATGCTGACAGCCGCAGAATGTGGAGAATTATAGAAAATTTATTCCAAAATATCTGCAAATACGCATTGGAAGGAACTAGAGTTTATCTGGAGATGAAGGTTGAAGGTGGGAGAGTAACCGCTTCCCTGAAAAATATTTCCGACAGACCGATGAATCTGAAGGGAGAAGAGCTTTCGGAACGTTTTATCCGTGGAGATGCCTCCAGAACAACGGAAGGAAGCGGACTGGGACTGTACATTGCAAAAAATCTTACCCAGGCCCAGCATGGTGAATTTCAGATTCAGCTGGACGGAGATCTGTTTAAAATCATTCTGGATTTCCCGGAGTACGAGAGACCGTCGCAGGAGGAGACAGCGGTTCCGGTTGAAACTATAGAAGAAGCATAATAAAAACGCAGGAGCCATTACAGGCTTCTGCGTTTTTATGTTTGCTGGTTAAAAATGAAATTCATTCATATCTTTTCGGCTGTTGTATGCCTCTACAATACCATGAATCTTGTCGGTAGTGGCCATGACGTTAGACAAAGAAGCGTCATGGTTCATAAAGTCGATCAGGGAAGCAATAAATTTGCTCATATCGGCTTCTACGAAATAAGGTCTGGTGTAGATTTCGGGGGGCAGATAAGTGAGATTTGTAGTAATGACCTTATCGAAGTCCCCATGCTCATAAGCAGCATCGAAGTTCTTCAGCCCATCGGTGAACAGACCGAAAGTACAACAGATATAAACTCTTCGTGCATTCATGGCTTTTAACTGTCTGGCGGTATCCAGCATGCTTCCTCCCGAAGAGATCATATCGTCGATGATAATGATATCTTTGCCGTCAATGTTGTCACCTAAGAATTCATGAGCCACAATAGGATTTTTGCCGTTGACAATGGTGGAGTAGTCACGTCTCTTATAGAACATACCCGTATCTACACCGAGGACGCTGGCAAAATAGATGGCACGGTCCAAAGCGCCCTCGTCCGGGCTGATGACTAACAGATGGTCTTTGTCCACGATCAGATCATCCTCGGAATTTAACAGTGATTTAATGAACTGATAAGGGGTAGTAAAGTTATCAAAGCCGTTCAGAGGTGTGGAATTCTGAACCCGGGGATCGTGGGCATCAAAGGTAATAAAGTTATCGATTCCCATATCTCTTAATTCTTCCAGTGCATAGGCACAGTCCAGGGATTCCCGGCCGCTGCGGCGATGTTGTCTGCCCTCGTAGAGGAAAGGCATGATCACATTGATACGTCTTGCTTTTCCGTTGCATGCGGCAATGACACGCTTCAGATCCTGGTAATGATCATCGGGAGACATATGGTTGGTATAGCCGTTCATGTTGTAAGTAATACTATGATTGCATACATCCGTTAAAATAAACAGATCCTTGCCACGGATAGTTTCACCGATCTGCGCCTTTGCTTCACCGCTGCCGAAGCGGGGTACATCCACGTCTACCAGATAATTGCTCTCGATATAGCCGTGAAAGGCAGGATCGTTTTTCACTTTGTCATTGTGGATACTTTTGCGGAATTCTACCATGTAGTCGTTGATGCGACGTCCCATTTTCTCTGCGGAAGGCAGAGCAATGATCTTCAAAGGAGCCACAGGCATGGCATTTTCCAGTTCGTGTAAATTAGGCATGATGTCCCTCCTGGACGAGATAGTTATGATGTCGGGGGCAAAAACCCCCGACTTTGATGCCTACGGATTGTTTCGTGCTACGCACTCTCACAATCCTACCCGCTATTCGCATATCGTGGGATTATCATCCCACTTTTATGCTCATATCGGGGCGGGT
>OGJY01001235.1_pt1 | contig 30703 bp, 29 predicted proteins | sample 1572231 | NCBI WGS metagenome assembly OGJY01 (sample SAMEA2582121, study PRJEB24529) | metagenome | biome: Human gut stool | place: China | collected 2011
GACTTTACGATGGCATTCTCAACTGGCTCAATTGTTGCAGCAGTGGTCTTCTCTACCCTGATTGGTGTGATCTTCGGTTATATGCCGGCAAAACGTGCAGCACAATTAGATCCAATTACAGCCCTTGCTCGAGAATAAAGAAATTTTGTAAAACTCAAAAGAGCGGTTAAAATTCTCACTAATTTTTGACCGCACTTTAATTGAAAAAGAAAGGAAAAATCCATGTTAAAAATGAAAAAATTAACCTTAGCAATCGCGATGGCAACTGCTCTAGCAGGTTGTGCTAACATCGGTGATTCTTATAAAGCGAGCCAGCAGGATTACCAAAATTATGCGGAAATCACCAAACAATTTAATGTAAAAGAAAACTGGTGGGCGCTTTACAATGATTCACAATTAAATCGTGTGGTAGAACAAGCATTAATTAACAACAAAGATTTAGCCAAAGCGTCTATCGCCGTAAACCGTGCTCTATATAATGCAAACCTTGCAGGCGCAAATTTAATTCCGGCATTTAGCGGTTCAACCCAATCTTCTGCAAGTAAAAATGTGAAAACAGGTGGTAACTCAACCATCAGTCATAAAGGTACATTAAATGTGAGTTATACGTTAGATCTATGGCAACGTTTAGCGGATACCGCAGATGCCGCCGAATGGTCACACAAAGCAACGGCTGAAGATTTAGAAGCAACGAAACTTTCACTCATCAACGCTGTTGTAACAGCCTATTATCAAATTGCCTACTTGAATGATTCAATCAGCACAACTGAAGAAACCATTAAATACTACAACGATATTAGCAGCATAATGCAACGTCGTTTATCACAAGGTGTGGCGGACAGTGCAAGTGTAGATCAAGCACAACAAGCGGTGTTAACAGCACGTAATAACTTGATCAACTACCAAACGCAGCGTAAAACAGCAGAACAAACTTTACGTAACTTACTGAACTTAAAACCAGAAGAAGCATTAAATATCAACTTCCCACACATTCTTAATGTGAAAAACGTGGGCGTAAATTTAAATGTGCCCGTTTCTGTGATTGCGAATCGTCCTGATGTGAAAGGCTATCAATATCGCTTAAGCAGTGCATTCAAAAATGCGAAAGCAACTGAAAAAGGCTGGTTCCCTGAAGTCACTTTAGGTGGTAGCTTAACATCAAGTGGTACTAAAGTCGGTAATGCATTGCACAATCCAGTTGGTACAGGTTTAATCGGCATTAGCCTACCATTCCTCAACTGGAATACCGTAAAATGGAACGTGAAAATCTCTGAAGCAGATTATGAAACTGCACGTTTAAACTATGAGCAAAGCATCACTAAAGCCTTGAATGATGTAGATACCAACTACTTCGCCTATACACAAGCACAAAGTGCCTTTGCTAACTTGCAAAAAACACACAGCTATAACCAACGTATCACCAAATACTATCGTGATCGTTACAATGCTGGTGTATCTGAATTACGTGAATGGCTTGCTGCGGCAAACACAGAGAAAAGCTCTCAACTTTCTATCTTGAATGCAAAATACAACATCATTCAGGCAGAAAATGCCGTATATAGCTCAATGGCAGGTTATTACTCCCGTTAAAATCATGATTAAGGAAGTTTCGGCTTCCTTAATCTTTTTTATGGACATGCAAAATGAAAAAACAACTGACTTTTTATTTCATTCGCCACGGTAAAACCGTTTGGAATACAGAAGGTTTAATGCAAGGTCATGGCGATTCCCCTTTAACTGAAGAAGGCATTAATGGTGCGAAAAAAACAGGTGTGGCACTTAATCATATTCCTTTCATTGCTGCGTATTCCAGCGTATTAAACCGCACTATCGCGACCGCCTCTCATATTATTGGTGAACGTGATATTCCCCTTTTCCATCACCAAGGTTTAAACGAACAATATTTTGGTACCTGGGAAGGGCAACTTGTCGATACCTTAAGAGAACATCCTGAATTCCAGCAGCTAATTAAAGATCCAGCCAATTACAAAGCTCAAGTAAATGGTGGCGAAACGTTTGAGCAATTAGGCGAACGTGCCATGAAAGCCTTACAAGATATTATTAAGATCCACGATCACGGTAATATTCTCATTGTGTCGCATGGCCATACCTTGCGTTTATTGCTTGCCTTGTTAAACGGCGCAACATGGCAAAATCACCGCGATGAAGATCAATCGGTATCGCTCATTAATACATCAATTAGTGTTGTACATTATGACGATGAGAACGGTTTTCGCGTTGAGAAAATGAATGATGCGGATCATTTAAAATAAGCAAATTTAACCCAAAAAATAACCGCACTTTGGATGACCTAAAGTGCGGTTAATTTTTATGGTGTTTTTGTGATTATTTCACTTCGCGGAATAAAATCTCGCTTGGAATCACAGAACCTTGCCAGTAAAGCTCAGTTGACACTTTTTCTGCTAAATCTAAGAAAGATTTCGCAATTTCACTGTCTGGTGCAGCAACCACAGTTGGTTTACCTGCATCCAAATCTTGACGAACTTGGATATTCAACGGTAACTGACCTAATACTTTCACATTGTATTTTTGTGCCATTTTTTCTGCACCACCGGTACCGAAAATCGCTTCGTGATGACCACAATTGCTACAAATATGCATAGACATATTTTCCACAATACCTAACACTGGCACAGATACGCGTTCAAACATCGATACACCTTTCACCGCATCTAATAACGCGATGTCTTGTGGTGTTGTGACTACAACTGCACCCGTTACAGGGATTTGTTGTGAAAGCGTTAATTGGATATCACCCGTACCCGGTGGCATATCGATCACTAAGTAATCTAAGCTATCCCATAAGGTTTCATTTAAAAGCTGACTTAATGCACTACTTGCCATTGGACCACGCCAAATGGTTGCATTATCTTCATCCATTAAGAAACCGATCGAGTTTGCAGATAGACCATATGCTTTAATTGGGGTGATATGTTGGTTATCTGGTGAAGTTGGGCGTTGATGCGGTGCACCTAACATATGTGGAATTGATGGACCATAAATATCGGCATCTAAAATACCCACACGAGCACCTTGAGCTTGTAAAGCAAGCGCAAGATTCACCGAAACGGATGATTTCCCTACCCCGCCTTTACCTGAAGTTACCGCAATGATGTTCTTCACGCCCTTAACAGCAGGTTGATTATTCGCACGTTTTAAGGTTGCAATTTGATAATTCACTACCCATTTGATTTCTTTGCTATCAGTTGCTTTTAATAACGCATCAGAAAGCTGCTGTTTCACTTGCTCTACGCCAGTGTTCCATGCAAAAGGCAATTGAAGTTCAATACGTAATACGTCACCGCCTTTTTCTACTTTCTTCAAAGTATTTAATGCGATTAAGTCTTTTTGCAAACTTGGATGTTGGAATTGTTGGAAAACTTGCAGAACTTGAGATTGTTGTTCTGCCGTTAAATTTTCAGAAAAAGCAGTTGCCATAATATTCCTTTAATAGTAGTAGGTAGTAGAGTAAATTTGTCAGGGATATTTTACCCTTTTTACACCTCAAATGTTAAGCTAAAAGTATAACTAAACTAGAAAAAATCGCACTAATCGGGTAACATACTCACAATTTTTGCAAAAAGAATAAGAGAAAAATAATGACAACTCAACCTCGTAAAATTTTAGTCACTTGTGCATTACCTTATGCAAATGGCGCCATTCATTTAGGCCATATGTTAGAACATATTCAAGCGGATATTTGGGTACGTTTCCAACGTATGCGTGGCAATAAAATTCATTTTGTCTGTGCTGATGATGCGCACGGCACACCAATTATGCTTAATGCCGATAAATTAGGCATTACACCAGAAGAATTAATCGCAAAAGCAAAAGCTGATCACATACGCGATTTTGCAGGTTTTAATATCAGTTTTGATAACTATCACTCTACTCACAGTGAAGAAAATAAACAAATCACCGCTGAGATTTACAATAAGTTAAAAGCGAAAGGCTTCATTAAAACCAAAGTCATTTCTCAATTATTCGATCCTGAAAAGAATATGTTCTTACCGGATCGTTTCGTCAAAGGGACTTGCCCAAAATGTAAAGCCGAAGATCAATATGGCGATAACTGTGAAGTTTGTGCTTCTACTTATAGCCCGATGGATTTAATTAATCCTCGTTCTGTTGTATCAGGTGCGACACCAATCATCAAAGAATCTGAACATTTCTTCTTTGACTTACCTGCTTTTGAAGGCATGTTAAAAGAATGGACTCGCTCTGGCTCACTTCAACCTGAAATTGCAAATAAAATGCAAGAATGGTTTGAAAGCGGTTTACAACAATGGGATATCTCTCGTGATGCACCTTATTTTGGTTTTGAAATTCCGGGTGCAAAAGATAAATTCTTCTATGTTTGGTTAGATGCCCCAATCGGCTACATGGCTTCTTTCAAAAATCTCTGCGATCGTGAAGGCATTGATTTTAATGAATTCTGGGGAGAAAACAGCGATGCAGAACTTTATCACTTTATCGGTAAAGATATCGTGTATTTCCACAGTCTGTTCTGGCCAGCAATGCTAGAAGGTAGCGAATACCGCAAACCAACCAACGTGTTTGCTCACGGTTATGTCACCGTAGATGGCGCCAAAATGTCAAAATCACGTGGTACATTTATCCAAGCCAGCACCTATTTAAATCACATTGATCCAGAATGTTTACGTTATTACTATGCGGCTAAATTAAACGATCGCATCGAAGATCTTGATTTCAACTTGGAAGACTTCGTTCAACGAGTCAATACGGATATCGTTAATAAACTAGTCAATTTAGCTTCTCGTAATGCTGGCTTTATCACAAAACGTTTTGAAGGCAAATTAGCCGATAAATTAGAAGACGAAGCGCTTTTTGCTGAATTTACTGCACAAGCTGAACAAATTGCTGCTTACTATGAAAGCCGTGAATACAACAAAGCCATTCGTGAAATCATGGCATTAACTGATAAAGCCAATAAATATATTGATGAAAAAGCCCCTTGGGTCATTGCGAAAGAAGAAGGCAAAGATGCTGAATTACAAGCGGTTTGCTCAATGGGTATCGAGCTTTTCCGTGTATTGATGTCTTACTTAAAACCGGTTCTTCCAAAACTGGCTGAACGTGCAGAAGCGTTCTTACAAACAGAACTGACTTGGGATAATATTGCACAGCCACTATTATGTCATCAACTTACCCCATTTAAAGCGCTTTTCTCTCGTTTAGAGAAAAAACAAATTGATGCGGTAGTAGAAGAAACTAAAGCACTGTTCGCTGAAGCAAACAAAGCGACAGAAAAAACAGCGGCAAAATCGACCGCACTTTCAAATGTCGAACCGATTGCTGACACCATTACCATTGATGATTTTGCTAAAATAGATATGCGTGTGGCAAAAGTGTTGAAATGCGAAGCAGTACCTGAATCCAATAAACTCTTACGTTTTGAATTAGATTTAGGTGACCATACTCGCCAAGTGTTCTCTGGCATTAAAGCAGCTTACAACAAACCTGAAGAATTAGAAGGTCGTTTTGTTATTGTAGTTGCAAACCTTGCACCGCGTAAAATGAAGTTCGGCGTATCAGAAGGGATGATTCTTTCTGCTGGTACTGGCGGAAGTGATTTATTCTTACTTTCAGCTGATAGCGGTGTCACTGCGGGTATGCAAGTAAAATAATTTAATATTTAGGCGACTTCGGTCGCCTTTTTTATTGCCAAATAGAATTAAATACCCTACCATATCAATCAGCTATTTATCACGCAAATTAAAAGGAATTCATTATGACAAACGAACTTATCTGCTATAAACAAATGCCGGTTTGGACAAAAGATAAATTACCTAAAATGTTCCAAGAAAAACACAATACTAAAGTGGGAACTTGGGGCAAACTTACAGTACTAAAAGGTAAACTTAAGTTTTATGAGCTAACCGAAGATGGCGATGTCATTGCTGAACATATTTTCACGCCTGAAAGTAACATTCCATTTGTCGAGCCACAAGCCTGGCACCGAGTAGAAGCCCTTTCTGATGACTTAGAATGTACACTTGGTTTCTATTGCAAAAAAGAAGACTACTTCAGCAAAAAATACAATATGACCGCAACGCATGGTGATGTGGTTGATGCAGCTAAAATTATCAAACCTTGTAAAGTGCTAGATTTGGGCTGTGGACAAGGCCGTAACTCCCTTTATTTAAGTTTAAAAGGTTATGATGTAACCTCTTGGGATCACAACGAAAATAGCATCGCCTTCTTGAACGAAACTAAAGACAAAGAAAACTTGAATATTAAGACCGCTGTTTATGATATTAACACCGCCAATATTCAAGAAAACTACGACTTTATTATATCAACCGTGGTATTTATGTTCTTAAACCGTGAGCGAATTCCAGCCATTATTAAGAATATGCAAGAACACACCAACCCAGGTGGTTATAACTTAATTGTAGCAGCCATGTCCACGCCTGAAGTACCTTGCCCATTAGCCTTCTCATTTACATTCTCTGAAGGTGAATTAAAAGAATACTACAAAGATTGGGAATTCTTAGAATACAACGAAAATATGGGCGAATTACACAAAACCGATGAAAACGGTAATCGCATTAAATTAAAATTTGCGACAATGCTAGCAAGAAAAAAATAATTCGCTAATTTAGAAAAGAAAATGACCGCACTTTGTCTATCAAGTGCGGTCATTTTTTATAAATTTCACAATCTTTAGATGGATAACGATAAACGAGATTTATTTTGGTACTGATAAAGAGATCTATTTCTTCTCTCCCCTTACAATACCTATCATTTTGATAAATAAATCCAATACTTGTTAAGATATTCTTAACTAGAGATAGTTTTGTATTTTCTTTAAAATTAACTATGATATAGGAAGAAATTTTAGTGTAATCATCTATAGAGTCAATATTCTGATCTGCTTCTTTATTGAATACTGATAAGATATAATTTTGGTGCTTGATGGCATCCCATCTTTTTTCTAATTGAGTTTTCATCCCCAAAATAGAAAAAAATATGAAGACAATGAAAATAAACTTTTTAATCATTATTATCTAATATCTATAATAAATAAAACCGCACTAAGTTATTTCAAAGTGCGGTTTGTTTTCTATAAGATCTTAATTATTCTTCAATAGAACGTAATAATTCGTTAATACCTACTTTACCTAAAGTTTTTGCATCAACTTTTTTCACGATCACTGCACAGTATAAGCTGTATTTACCACATTTAGATGGAAGGCTACCAGAAACAACCACAGAACCAGCAGGAACGCGGCCATAGAACACTTCACCCGTTTCACGGTCGTAGATTTTAGTTGATTGACCGATGAATACACCCATAGAGATCACACAACCATCTTCCACAATCACACCTTCAACGACTTCAGAACGTGCACCGATGAAACAGTTATCACCGATAATGGTTGGGTTTGCTTGTAATGGCTCTAATACACCACCGATGCCTACACCACCTGATAAGTGAACATTTTTACCAATTTGTGCACATGAACCTACAGTCGCCCATGTATCAACCATGGTACCTTCACCCACATATGCACCGATATTTACATAAGATGGCATTAATACACAGTTTTTAGAAATGTATGCCCCTTTACGTACTGTTGCAGAAGGTACAACACGGAAACCTTCTTGAGCAAAACGCTCTTCTGTATAGTCAGCAAACTTCAATGCCACTTTGTCATAGTATTTGGTTTCTGCGCCATCAATAATTTGGTTATCATTGATACGGAAAGATAATAATACTGCTTTTTTCAACCATTGGTGAGTAACCCATTCACCATCAATTTTTTCTGCAACACGGTATTTACCGCTATCTAATCCTTCGATCACTTCTTCGATTGCTGCACGAGTTTGTGCATCAACTGTTTTAGGGGTAATTTCCGCACGTTTTTCAAATGCAGCTTCAATAATTTGTTGTAAATTTGACATTTTGCTTCCTATTGTTGATGTGAAATAACGGTTGATAGTTGTATCATATTTTTGACTTTCAAGCAAAAAACAACCGCACTTTCTTTTGATTTAAAATATAAAAAAAGCGAACCTAATTATGGCTCGCTTTTTTTATTTTAAGTTTTAGTTAGTTGATAACAGAAACATTTAATGATGAACCGCCAACGATTCTTACGCGACGACCTGCTTTAAAGCTAGGATCCGCTTTTTGAACTACCACGATCTCTTCTCTATTATCTTTTCTGATAACAAGTTCTGCACCATTAACTTGGCTCATTTTCTCTTCAATTTTGCTACCTGCAATGGCACCACCAATCGCACCAATAACACCTGCAATGGCTTGACCTGTACCGCCACCGATTGTACTACCAGCGATACCACCTAAAGCACCACCACCAACTGAACCAATTACACCATTGTTATCAGCTTGGATTTTAACAGGACGAACAGATACGATTGTACCATAGCTAATTGAACGCGCTTCTTTTGCTTGATCAGCTGTATAAACATCACCGCTAAAAATGTCAGTGTTTGCACAACCGGTTAAGCCGATAGACATCATAAGTGCTAATGCTACTGTTACTTTTTTCATAAAACTAACCTTCTAAAAATGAATTAGATTGGGTTTCTTGGAGACCAAGTAGAAACGTTTTTCACGCCTTGACCGTTGTCAGATACTTTCACACAAGCACCAGTTACTAAAGTTGAATCGTATTTGTGAACGATAACTTCTGTTTCACCTTCTTGTTTGTATGAGCAGTCGTTTTTACGAACGGTTAATTTTACATCATCACCTTGTAATTCGGTGAAGATAACTTGACCTTTATAAGCGCTTTCATCTTTTTGTGATTGAGATGAACAAGCTGATAAACCTAAACTTAATAAGACTGTTAATGCTAAGGTAATTTTTTTCATTACACTAAACCTCGAGTATTTTCTTTATTGTATAAGGATGAACCTTTATGCAAACGTGATTTTCTGTTTTATCAACAAAACTCACTGCAATTGATGGATTGGGCAATTGCTCCCCTTCCACCTTAGGTTCGCTCACCTTCATGGTTAATTGAGTTAGTTCCTTCCATAAAAACGTATTGCAAATCCGATTAACCCAATCCTCAACAGATTCATGAGATAAAAACGGCATTACAATTTCAATATGTTCCCAAGTTTCTTGGGGATATTGTTTATTTTTAGGAAACGGTAATTCAATAACATCGACAGGCTGACCAATGAAATCAACTGGCTCATCTAATTCAATCAAATAGATAGGACGCCCATTGACGATATTATCGCTTAAAATTCTACCGCACTTTAATAACTCTGTCAGCCAATTTTTTGCTTTTTCTTCACTATTTGCTCTTAAAGCTAAATGATCGATTTGGTAATCCCCTAAATTCACTTTCATAACGGCGGCTAATTGCTGAATTTTTTCCTGAAATAAAGGTAATTCTTGATAAAGTGCGGTCGATTTTTCCATTAAATTTGACATTTTCTCCTGCTCTTACTTTGAGAAATCTATAAACAACGGTATCATAGCCGATTATTTTCATTATTCAATTTCAAGATTAGGAAAAACCGTGAATATTCAATCTATTTTATCCGATAAAATTAAACAAGCGATGATTGCTGCTGGCGCAGATGAACAATGCGATGCGCTTATTCGTCAATCTGGTAAACCCCAATTTGGTGACTACCAAGCAAACGGCATCATGGCTGCTGCTAAAAAGCTAGGTTTAAATCCACGTGAATTTGCACAAAAAGTATTAGAACATGCTGACCTTTCTGATGTTGCTGAAAAAACTGAAATAGCCGGCCCTGGTTTTATCAATATTTTCTTAAATCCAACTTGGTTAGCGAATAATGTTTCTGCTGCATTAAAAGATCAAAATCTTGGTGTAAGCGCAAATGAAAAACAAACTATCGTGATTGATTATTCTTCACCAAACGTTGCGAAAGAAATGCACGTAGGTCACTTACGTTCTACCATTATCGGTGATGCTGTTGTTCGTACCCTTGAATTTTTAGGTCACAACGTTATTCGTGCGAACCACGTGGGTGACTGGGGTACGCAATTCGGTATGCTTATTGCTTATCTTGAAAAAATGGAAAATGAACATGCAAGCGAAATGGAACTTCAAGATCTGGAAGCATTCTATCGCGAAGCAAAAAAACACTATGATGAAGATGAAGCGTTCGCTGAAAAAGCGCGTAACTATGTGGTGAAATTGCAAGGTGGAGATGAATATTGCCGCACGATGTGGAAAAAATTAGTTGATATCACCATGCAGCAAAATCAACGCAACTATGATCGCTTAAATGTAACGTTAACTGAAAAAGATGTAATGGGTGAAAGCCTATATAACCCTATGTTACCTGCTATCGTTGAAGATCTGAAAAAACAAGGTTTAGCTGTTGAAGATGAAGGTGCATTAGTCGTTTATCTTGATGAATTCAAGAATAAAGAAGGCGAAGCAATGGGTGTTATCGTTCAGAAGAAAGATGGTGGTTTCCTTTATACCACTACTGATATCGCTGCAGCGAAATACCGTTATGAAACCTTAAAAGCAGATCGTGCATTAGTGTTCTCTGATACTCGTCAAAGCCAACACATGCAACAAGCTTGGTTAATTACGCGTAAAGCAGGTTATGTACCAGATAGCTTCTCACTTGAACATAAAAACTTCGGTATGATGCTAGGTAAAGATGGAAAACCATTCAAAACCCGTACCGGTGGCACCGTAAAATTAGCAGATTTATTAGATGAAGCGATTGAGCGTGCAACTGTATTAATCAACGAGAAAAATACCAATTTATCTGATGATGAAAAAACTGCGGTTATTGAAGCGGTAGGTATTGGTTCGGTGAAATATGCGGATCTTTCTAAAAATCGCACGACTGACTATGTATTCGATTGGGACAATATGCTTAGCTTTGAAGGTAATACTGCGCCTTATATGCAATATGCTTACACACGTATTCGTTCTATCTTCAATAAAGCAGATGTAAATCCAACCGCACTTGCAGAAGCTAAGATTCAGCTTTCTGATGAAAAAGAACGTGCATTGGCCATCAAATTACTTCAATTTGAAGAAGCCGTTCAAACTGTGGGTAAAGAAGGTACACCGCATGTGCTCTGTGCTTATTTATATGAATTGGCAGGTGTGTTCTCCTCATTCTATGAACACTGCCCAATCTTAAATGCAGAAGATGAAAACGTAAAATTAAGCCGTTTAAAACTCGCGTCTCTTACAGAGAAAACCTTAAAACAAGGTCTAGAGTTATTAGGTATTAAGACAATCGAAAAAATGTAAAAAAAGTGCGGTCAATTTCGACCGCACTTTTTCTTTATACATCTACTAAAATCAGTATCGCTGCTTCTCCGCCCCATTCTTTAGGTGCTTGGTGTAACGCTCGCACCTTAGGATGCTGAACTAACCAACGTGGAATTTGTTTTTTCAACGTAAATGTGCCGTAACCAGTCATGATGCTTGCGCAATAAACATGCTCATCTTCACAAGCTAACAACAGTGCTGCCAATTCCATTTTAGCTTGCTCACGGGTTAAACCATGTAAATCCAAAAATAATTCGGGTGAAAAATCGCCACGACGAAGTTGTTTCAATAAATGGCTATCTTCCCCTTCGCGTAAATATTTGATGACACCATCATGTTCATTTAGCAAGGGTTCATATTCATCGGAAAAATAGAAAAGCGTATCTTCTTTTTCTCGAATATCACGTAAATGGGATTTTTTTTGACCGCTCTTTTGACGCGGCGCTACAAAGGTATCTTGCTTGATGGGTTTGATCCCTTTTGTTTCCGCTCGAAAAAGATCGAAATCATCTGGTTCTGTCATTATTTTTCTCAATTTGTTATTTTGCTTAATGATAGCACATCTATTCTATGGTATAACTAGCCAAATTTTTTATTGAGGCACAAAATGGAAACCTTACACAATCAAGAACTTGTTGCGACAATTTTAGAAGATAATGTGGCAAGTGAATTAACGACCATTCAAGATTTTTTACGCTGGACATACAGCACATTCAATCGTTCTGATATTTACTACGGGCAAGGCCATGACAATGCGTGGGATGAAAGTCTTCAATTAGTTCTAGCTGGACTTCAATTACCGCTTGATTTACCGCAAGATTTATTCAGCAGCAAACTAACCCCTTCAGAAAAAGAAACCTTAGTACAGTTAGTCTTAAGCCGAATTGAACAACGTGTACCTGTCGCTTATTTAACGAATAGTGCATGGTTCTGTGGATTAGAATTCTATGTGGATGAGCGTACGATTATTCCTCGCTCACCAATCAGTGCATTAATCCAAGATAAATTTGCTCCGCTTTTAAAATCTGAACCAAAACGTATTTTAGATCTTTGTACCGGCAGTGGTTGTATTGCAATCGCAACAGCTGAAGCCTTTCCTGAAGCTGAAGTGGATGCAGTCGATCTTTCTGTGGATGCGTTAAATGTGGCGGAAATCAATATTGCTCGCCACCAATTAGAACACCGTGTTTTCCCGATTCAATCAGATTTATTCCAAAATCTATTCGGTCAACAATATGATTTAATCGTGACCAATCCGCCTTATGTGGATGAAGAAGATTTGGCAGATATGCCGGAAGAATTCCATTATGAGCCTGAATTAGCCCTAGGTTCAGGGGTTGATGGTTTAGAAATTACAAAACAAATTTTAAAACAAGCACCGGATTATTTAACACCAAATGGCATGCTCGTTTGCGAAGTGGGCAACAGCATGGTAAGTCTCATCGAACAATATCCAGATGTGCCATTTGAATGGGTTGAACTAAAAAATGGCGGTCTAGGTGTATTTGCCATTAGCCGCGAAGATTTAGTGAAATATCACGATTCTTTTTAATCTCAAGTGCGGTTAAAAATCGTCGTGAATTTTGACCGCACTTAACCAATTACTGACGCGCGTTCTTAACGCGTGCTTTTCTTTTTTTAATAACACAATGAATTTACAAAAACTTTTACTGACTCGTCGTTTCTTTTCTACCCTTGCATTCTTTTCCATGCAAACGGTATTTTTCATCTATTTACAAGGAAAAGGCTTAAGTAACAGTGAAATTGCCTTTTCGCTCTCGTTGCTTTTCTTCTGCAACCAAGCATTAGCCATTTTAGCCGGTATTTGGGGTGACCGTTTTGGACTGGCTAAAATGATGTTGCTCGGGTGCTTTTTAGATGTGATTGCCTATATTTTCTTTCTCTCTGCAGACAATTACATTCTGCTTTTAATTGCCACCACCTGTTTTGGCTTAGGCAGCTGTTTGTTTGGTACCAATGCGAAAGCCTGCCTACTTGTACTCGCAGGCAAAGAATACAAAGAGAAAACTCGATTACAGGGGAAATATTTAAAAGTCACCTCCATGTCGTCTATGTTTGCGCCTTTGTTGGTGATTCCCTTTATCAAATACAATCACATTGAATGGTTGATTTGGGTCTGCTTTGCGATGGAAGCGGTTCTCTTTGCCTTAATGGTTAAACCGTTTTATCAAATCCAAACCTTACAAACCTTAGTAAAATTTCGCTTTGCCCAAATTAAAGAAATCATCACTAAAGAATTTTTATTGGTGCATTTGATGTTGTTTATTCCCCTTTCCATTGCAACATCATTCTTTGTGATCTTCCCGTTTCTTTTTGACAACAAATTAGGCATGCCGGAACACTCGCCCATTGCACTTTTTGTAAATGGTTTGTTGACTGTGTCGCTACAAAGTTATTTTTCTCGAAAAATTAATTTAACGATTAAACAAACCTTATGGGTGGCGCCAATCTTGGCTGTTGGCATTATCTTGCCTTGGTTTATTACGTTGAAATATATTTCTCTGGTTTCTGCTTATATTTACTTAGTCATTTTCACGGTGATTGAAGTCTATGCCTTAACGGCAATGGCGAATTTATTAGTAAAATTTGATAATGGTACCAACCGAGGGTTTATCTTTGGTTCATCACGATTATTGCTTTCCATTGCAACAGTTATCGTCATGAACTTAGTGCCGCATTTATTTTTATTGTAAAAAAGAAACGGTCAGAATTCACATTAAATTCTGACCGCACTTTTATATTTTTCTATGCTTATTTCACTTCTAATTCAACATTATCAAACAATTTCTTCACCGCGCTGTTATCACGCAATTTCTCGGCTTTTTCAACCATTGGGCGCGTTAAGTGTGGTGAGAAAAATTCAATAAAGTCATACATATAATTGCGTAAGAAAGTGCTGTGTTTAAACGCAATTTGCGTCATACTGGCACGGAACAAATGCCCTGCATCAATCGCCACTAAATCCTTATCTGCTGGCGTATGCGCCATAGATGCCATAATACCCACACCTAATCCTAAACGCACGTAAGTTTTAATGACATCAGCATCCGTTGCGGTAAACACAATATTCGGCAAAATACCGGCTCGGTTAAACGCATAATCCAAATCAGACACACCTGTAAAGCCGAAGGTATAAGTGACTAACGGATATTTCCCCAACTCCTCAACAGTAAGATTTTTCACTTTTGCCAAAGGATGGTCAGGTTTAACAATCACCGAACGATTCCACAAATAGCAAGGCAGTTGAATCAAATCATCAAAAAGGTACGGTGCTTCTGTTGTGATCGCTAAATCTACTTCACCCGAAATCAACGCATCGTGAATTTGCGTCGGTGAACCTTGATGAATATGCAAACTCACATCCGGATATTGTTTAGAGAAACGTTCCACTACGGCTGGCAGCATATAACGCGCTTGTGTATTGGTTGTCGCAATGCGTAACACGCCATGATTCGGACAGGTATATTCATTAGCAACTGATTTAATACTTTGTGCTTTCACTAGAAGCTCACGCGCAATAGCGACGATCTTTTTACCCGCTGGTGTAATGGATTTAATGTGTTTACCATTACGCTCAAAAATCTCTAAACCTAATTCATCTTCTAACAAACGAACTTGTTTACTGATACCAGGTTGAGAGGTATAAAGCGCATTCGCGGCTTCAGTCACATTTAAATTTTGGTTTACTATCTCAACAATGTAGCGTAGTTGCTGCATTTTCATCGCGAATACCACCTATTTTTTATAGCGTTTACTTAACTCAGTATAACGTTTTACTGCTTTACGAATTTGACCTGATTTTGGTCGACGACGAGGTTTTGTCACGTCTAATTTGGTTTCGGTTTCTGGTGGCAAGCCCACTAACTCACGTAGATAGTTGACGTTTTCCAGATCCATTTCTTCCCAGCCACCACGCGGTAAGCCTTTCATTAGCTTAATGTTGCCGTAGCGAATACGAATTAAGCGGCTCACTTGAATACCTTGTGATTCCCATAAACGTCGTACTTCACGGTTACGACCTTCCATTAAAGTCACGTCATACCATTGGTTAATCCCAACACCGCCCGCAAATTTGATTTCTTTGAAATTGGCTGGACCATCTTCCAACTGCACACCTTTACGTAAACGCGCTAACATGGCATCGTCCACTTGACCAAATACACGCACAGAATACTCACGCTCAACTTCACGGCTTGGGTGCATTAAACGGTTCGCTAATTCGCCATCTGTTGTGAAAAGTAATAAGCCCGAAGTATTAATATCTAAACGACCGACTGCAATCCATCTTGCGCCATTTAAGCGTGGTAAACGATCGAATACGGTCGGACGACCTTCAGGATCACTACGAGTACAAAGTTCGCCTTCAGGTTTGTAATACATCAACACACGACACACTTCTTTTTGTGCTTGTTGAAGATTGATGATACGACCATCAATACGCACTTTTACACCAGAATGTACATCAATACGATCGCCAAGGGTCGCCATTTTGCCATCAACACTCACACGATTTTCAGCAATCATCGCTTCAATTTCACGACGAGAGCCTTGTCCTGCACGCGCAAGCACTTTCTGTAATTTTTCACCTTCTACAGTAGATTGACGAGATGGTCTAGCTACCTTAGCTTTAGGGGTTGATTTGATGTCAGAATTGACCGTACTTTTACGTTCTTTACGCTCAAAGTGCGGTTGCTTTCCCGCTTGTTTTTCACGTTCTTGTCTGACTGGTTTTTGAATAGGTTTCATCTGTTTTCCTTTGTCGCTTTCCCAAGCGTCTAAAATAAGTTAAATGAAAGGAGCGGTACTACCACTTCCTTCACGTAAAATCACTGGCGATTCTTCCGTTAAATCCACCACCGTTGTTGGCTCTTGACCTAAATAGCCACCATGAATAATTAAATCCACTTGACGTTCTAAACATTCACGAATCTCTTCTGGATCGGAATAAGTCATATGTTCATTATCAGGCAACATCAGTGAACAAGATAGAATCGGTTCACCTAATGCCTTCAATAAATCTAAGGCAATTTGGTTATCTGGCACTCGCAATCCAATAGTCTTGCGTTTTGAGGTCATTAATCGGCGTGGAAGTTCTTTCGTTGCCGTCAAAATAAAAGTATAACGCCCCGGTGTATTATTTTTAATTAAACGATAAGCCGAGTTGCTCACCGTTGCGTAGGTTGAAAGCTCAGATAAATCGCTACATACCAACGTAAAATTATGCCCTTCTGGCAATTTACGAATTGCAACAATACGATCCATCGCATGTTTATCGCCGATCATACAGCCTAAGGCATAGCCCGAATCTGTCGGGTACACAATGACACCACCTTGACGCAAGATTTCTACCGCTTGATTAATCAAACGTGGTTGCGGGTTTTCAGGGTGGATATAGAAAAATTGGCTCATAATTTTGTCCTTAAAAAACTGACGAGATTATACACCGATTTAGATGTAGTTATAAGAATTTGTTATAAAAAACGACCGCACTTTGAAAACGAATCCAAAGTGCGGTCCATTTTTTAAGTATTTTATTTCAATAATTCACGGAGGGCTGAACCGATTTCAGCAAGACTTCTCACTGTCTTCACGCCTGCAGCTTCAAGAGCTGCAATTTTATCTTCTGCCGTTCCTTTTCCACCGCTGATAATCGCGCCTGCGTGTCCCATACGCTTTCCTTTTGGCGCCGTCACACCTGCGATATAAGCCACCACTGGTTTTGTCACATGAGATTTAATAAATGCTGCCGCTTCTTCTTCTGCAGAGCCACCGATTTCACCAATCATCACGATAGCTTCAGTTTCAGGATCTTCTTGGAAACGTTTTAGAATATCAATGAAGTTAGATCCTGGAATCGGATCGCCGCCGATCCCTACGCAAGTAGATTGACCAAAACCTTCATCTGTTGTCTGTTGTACCGCTTCATAAGTCAAGGTACCTGAACGAGAAACAATCCCTACTCTGCCTTTTTTATGGATATTGCCTGGCATAATCCCAATCTTACATTCATCTGGTGTAATCACACCTGGGCAATTCGGGCCGATCATCACGACACCCGTTTCATTTAATTTTTGTTTTACCAATAGCATATCCAATGTTGGGATGCCTTCTGTAATACAGACCACTAATTGAATACCTGCATCAATGGCTTCTAAAATAGCATCTTTACAAAATGGTGCGGGCACATAAATCATGGTTGCCGTAGCCCCTGTAGCTTGCACGGCTTCACGCATTGTATTAAATACAGGCAAACCTAAATGCGTTGTTCCACCTTTATTTGGTGAAACGCCACCCACTAACTTTGTGCCATAAGCCAATGCTTGCTCGCTGTGAAATGTCCCTTGCGCACCAGTGAAACCTTGGCAAATTACTTTTGTCTCTTTATTAATTAAAATCGCCATGATTATTCTCCTTTTGCCGCTTTCACTGCTGCTTGTGCAGCTTCTTGTAAACTATGTGCTGCAATTAAATTCACACCACTTTCAGCTAAAATTGCTCTGCCTTGTGGAGCATTGGTTCCTTCTAATCGAACCACAACAGGCACTTTCACACCGACTTCTTGAATTGCTGCGATGACCCCTTCAGCAATGAGATCGCAACGTACAATTCCACCAAAAATATTCACTAAGACAGATTTCACATTTTTATCCGTAAGAATAATCTTGAAGGCTTCAGCAACACGTTCTTTCGTCGCACCGCCGCCAACATCAAGGAAGTTTGCAGGATTACCGCCATATAATTTCACGATATCCATGGTTCCCATAGCGAGTCCAGCGCCATTAACCATACAGCCGATATCGCCTTCCAAAGCAACATAGTTAAGCTGATATTTTTCTGCTTCTGCTTCACGTGCATCACTTTGACTTAAATCGCGTAAAGCTAATAAATCAGGATGTCGATAAAGTGAGTTATCATCAATGCCTACTTTCGCATCTACACAAATTAAATTACCTTCTTTCGTTACCACGAGCGGATTGACTTCAACTAAAGAAAAATCTTTTTCGATAAAAAGCTGAGCAAGTTTTACAAAAATCTCGGCAAATTGTTTATTTTGTTCGCCACTTAAACCGAGTTTAAAGGCCAATTCACGACCTTGATATGGCATTCCTCCCACAAGAGGATCAATGGTCACTTTATGAATTAATTCAGGCGTTTCTCTTGCCACATCCTCAATACTCATTCCACCAGCTGAAGACGCCATAAAAACGACTTTCTGCGAAGCACGATCAATCACTGCACCAAGATAAAGTTCTTTATCAATCTGGCAAGTTTCTTCAATATAAATGCGATTAACGGGTTGGCCTTTTTTATCGGTTTGGAAGGTCACTAAATGTTGTCCAAGCCATTTATCCGCAAAAGCACGCGCTTCTTCTGCATTATGCACAAGCTTTACACCACCGGCTTTTCCGCGTCCACCAGCGTGAACTTGACATTTCGCTATCCAAACATCGCCATTCAGCTGAAAGAGCGCCATTTCAGCTTCATCTGCAGTTTGACATACGACACCTTCACTCACAGGCAGATCATATTGCTTAAAAAGCTGCTTGGCTTGGTACTCATGTAAATTCATATTTCCTTCCTATATTGATGTTGTTTAGCGAAACAAACAAAAATTTGACCGCACTTTGTTTTAGCTCAAATTCGGGGGTTGCCCTTTCTATATTGAGTTATATACTGGGACAGAATAACCACAATTCATGTTAAGGATAACAACATGCAAACGAAAAAATCAAGCAATCTTGCGATTGCGCTCATTTGGTTTACTGCTGCTATTTCAATGGCAGAAATTCTCACCGGTACTTGGTTTGCGCCACTAGGGTGGCAACAAGGTTTAATTGCCATCGTCGTTGGACACTTTATTGGTGGTTCGATGTTTTTCTGTGCAGGTTACATCGGTGCGAAAACCCAAAAAAGTGCCATGCAAACGGTACAAATATCATTTGGTGAAAAAGGCTCTGCGCTTTTCTCGTTACTCAATGCCATGCAATTAATGGGCTGGACTGCAGTCATGATTTATATGGGTGCTGATGTCATTTCCATCTTAAATCAAACAGCTGATGCTTCCATCTTTCCATTCCTTACACTTGGCTTAGGCATACTCATCATACTTTGGCTATTACTCGGTTTTACTAAATTAGGCATTTTCAAAAGCATTTCACTTGTCACCATGTTTTTGCTGATGTTATGGCTTAGTATTCAAGTAGCCAATAAACCATTCATTGCCATGGATGTAGCACAAAATATTAAATTTGGTACTGCTGTAGAAATTGCTGCCGTCATGCCACTTTCTTGGTTACCAGTAGTATCTGACCACACGAAGAACAGCGAAACACCATTTAAAACGACCGCACTTTCAACACTGACTTATACCGCGACCAGCTGCTGGATGTATGCTCTCGGCTTAGGTGCAGCATTAGTGACCGGTAAATCTGAAATCTCACAAATTCTTTCTCTTGCAGGTGTAAGTGTTATCGGCGTATTAATTGTCATCGCCTCTACCATGATTAACACTGCACTTCCTGCCTATTCCACCGGTATGAGTTTAAACAATATTTTCCCTCAATTAAAAGTCACGCCAATCTCCGTACTTACCGTGATTGTGGGCATTATATTAGCCTCAACCTTACCAGTGACAGAATACGAACATTTCTTGTTCTTTATTGGTTCAGTATTCGCACCGATGATCGCCGTGCTTATCGCTGATTTCTTTGTGCTTAAACAGCATGATGTTAAAAAATCAGTTGATAGTGTTGGACTCGGCGTTTGGTTTGTCGGCTTCGTACTTTATCGTTTTCTTATGGCAAAAGGTTGGGAAAGCGATTTAGGTCTGACCTTCCCTGTTATCATCATTACCTTTATCTTAGCAATCTTAGTGCGCAAAATAGCTAAATAAAGATTGAATTTTAATGATAGAAAGGCGGGCATTCTTCCCGCCCTTTTATTCACATCAATGTAAAAAAGGCTTTTCCCCTCAAAAGAGAAAAGCCTATGTGTTTAGATTTCTAATAATAAACGAGTTGGATCTTCTAATAAGTCTTTAATCGCCACTAAGAAACCGACTGATTCACGACCATCAATTAAACGGTGGTCATAAGATAAGGCTAAATACATCATCGGGCGAATCACCACTTGACCATCTACCGCAACTGGGCGATCTTTGATGGCATGCATGCCTAAAATTGCACTTTGCGGTGGATTAATAATTGGTGTAGACATTAAAGAACCAAATACGCCACCATTAGTAATGGTGAAGTTACCGCCTGTTAAATCTTCAACAGTTAATTTACCATCACGACCTTTTTCTGCGAGTGCCTTAATTTGTTTCTCAATATCCGCCATGCTCAGTTTATCGCAGTTGCGTAATACAGGTGTTACCAAACCACGCGGTGTTGAAACGGCAATGCTAATATCAAAATAGTTGTGATACACAATGTCATCACCGTCAATTGAAGCATTCACTTCTGGATAACGTTTTAATGCTTCAACCACGGCTTTAATGTAGAAAGACATAAAGCCTAAACGTACACCATGTTGTTTTTCAAATTTCTCGCCATATGTTTTACGTAATTTCATAATCGGCTGCATATCCACTTCATTGAATGTGGTGAGCATTGCGGTGGTATTTTTCGCTTCCAATAAACGTTCTGCTATACGTTTACGTAAACGGGTCATTGGTACACGTTTTTCTGAACGAGAACTATATGCCACGGTGCTAATGGTATTTTGCTCTGTCGCCACATCTTGTTTTGCTTTTTGAGCATCACGTTTTGCCACTTCACGTGCAATATCTTCACGGGTAATACGACCGCCCACACCTGAGCCTTGAATTTTCTCTGCATCTAAATCGTGTTCAGCTAATAAACGACGAATAGCTGGACCTTGATCTGCTGAATTATTGTGACTATTTTCAATGGCTGCTCTTTGACGATCAGCTGGTGTTGGTTCATTGTCTTTCACTGTTTCAGTTGAAATATCGCCCGCTTGTTGGGTTGAAAGCTTACCTAAAAGCTGTTTACTTACTACGGTTGCACCTTCTTCTTGAAGAATTTCAATCACCACACCATCGCTTAATGCCGGCACTTCAAGTACCACTTTATCTGTTTCGATTTCCACTAATACTTCGTCACGTTTTACTGTCTCACCAACTTTTTTATGCCATGTTGCAACAGTTGCATCCGCAACGGATTCCGGTAAATCTGGAACAAGAATTTCGATTGTCATTTTATTTTCCTTTAAATTATTCTTTCTTTAAAAATTACTGAAATTTTGACCGCACTTTTACAGTGTCAGCGCGTCTTCTACCAATTGTTTTTGCTGTTTGGTGTGTAAAGACATATAACCTACCGCTGGTGAAGCTGAGGCTGGACGACCTGCGTATTTTAACTTCACATGCTCAGGAATTGAGCTGTCAAAGTTATGTTTACTGCAATACCAAGCCCCTTGGTTTAATGGCTCTTCTTGACACCATACATAATCCGTCACATGAGCATAAGGCTCTAGCGCTTTCTTCACATCTTCATGTGGATACGGATAAAGCTGTTCAATACGAATAATCGCCACATCTGTTTGGTTATTCGCTCGACGTTGTTCCAAGAGATCGTAATACACTTTACCTGAACAAAGGATCACGCGTTTAACTTGTTTCGGATCGATATTATCAATTTCACCAATGACTGTTTGGAATGTGCCATTTACTAATTCATCTAAACTTGACACGGCAAGTGGATGACGTAATAAGGATTTTGGTGAAATACCAATTAATGGGCGACGCATTTTACGAATCGCTTGACGACGTAACATGTGGTAAACCTGTGCTGGTGTAGATGGAATACACACTTGCATATTCTGTTCTGCACAAAGTTGTAAATAACGTTCTAAACGAGCGGATGAGTGCTCTGGGCCTTGGCCTTCATAACCATGTGGTAATAACATCACCAAGCCACACATTCTGCCCCATTTTTGTTCGCCAGAACTGATAAATTGGTCAATCACGATTTGTGCACCGTTTGCGAAGTCTCCAAACTGTGCTTCCCAAATGGTTAATGTTTTTGGATCTGTCGTCGCATAACCATATTCAAAAGCCAATACGGCTTCTTCGGATAATACTGAATCCCACACCTCAAAACGACCTTGGTTGGCGTGTAAATGTGTTAATGGTACATAACCTGTACCGTCATTTTGATTATGCACAACTGCATGGCGATGGAAGAACGTACCACGTCCCGAATCTTCACCCGATAAACGAACATTAGCGCCTTCATCTAATAAGGTTGCGTATGCCATAGTTTCCGCCATACCCCAATCGAACAATTTCTCGCCTTTTGCCATTTCACGGCGATCAGCATAGATTTTTTCGACTCGAGGATGTGCACGCAAGGTTTCTGGATATTCACTGACACGCTCCGCTAAAGTTTGGAAACGTTCTTGTGGGAATTTACTTTCGTAAGGAGATGTCCAGTCATAGTTGAGATATTGCAACCAATCCATTTGAGCAGTATCCATTTCTCGCCATTCTTCCACTACGCGATCACCATTATCTAAGGCATCACGATAGAGATTCATCATTTCAATGGCTTCTTCTTCGGTAATCACCCCTTCAGCAATTAAACGATCTGCATAGACTTTACGTGGCGTTGGATGTTTTTTGATGATGCTATACATCATTGGTTGAGTCGCTAATGGTTCATCTGCTTCATTATGACCATGACGACGATAAGAAATCAGATCAATGAAAATATCGCGTTTGAATAAATTGCGATATTCCACCGCCATTCTCGCGGCAAAAGCGACCGCTTCAGGATCATCACCATTCACATGAATAATCGGTGCCTGAATCATTTTCGCGATATCCGTACAATATTCTGTTGAACGGGTGTCATTTGGGTTAGAGGTGGTGAAACCAATTTGGTTATTGATCACAATTCGGATTGTTCCACCAACGGTATAACCACGTGCATTGGACATATTCAAGGTTTCTTGTACGACACCTTGTCCCGCTACCGCGGAATCCCCATGAACGGTAACCGCTAATACTTGATTACGCTCTGTATCATTCTTTTTGGTTTGACGAGAACGTACTGCCCCAATCACTACTGGGCTAACAATTTCTAAATGGGATGGGTTAAATGCAAGGGTTAAATGTACGCGACGATCACCGACTGCGAAGTCAGAAGAGAAACCTTGGTGGTATTTCACGTCACCTGTACGCTCGCCTGAATGTTTACCCGCAAACTCGTCGAAAAGATCTTCAGGTTTCTTACCAAGCACGTTTACTAACATGTTTAAACGGCCACGATGTGCCATACCAAACACCACATCTTGCACGCCTTGTTTGCTCGCATGGCGAATAATTTCTTTCATCAATGGAATAAAGGCATCACTTCCCTCTAAAGAGAAACGTTTTGCACCCGGGAATTTCGCACCAAGATAACGTTCTAAGCCATCTGCAGCGGTCAATTCACTTAATAAATTAATTTTTTCTTCTTTAGTAAAGAGCGGTTTATTTAATTGGCTTTCTAATTTGCTTTGTAGCCAACTTTTTTGCTCCATATCCTGAACATGCATAAACTCAAGACCAATTGAGCCACAATAGGTCTCTTTCAGCATTTCAGCTAAATCACCTAATTTGATGTTATCGCGATGATAGACGTAGTGATTAATATTGAAGGTTTCATTGAGATCCTGCTCGGTAAAACCGTGATAACGGTAATCCAATTCAGGTACGGTGGAGACTTTCCATCGATAATAATTGATTGGGTCTAGTTTCGCTTCTAAATGACCACGGAAGCGATAAGCATTGATAAATTGGAGGACTTTGACTAATTTTGCACTGGCTTCTGGATCGATGACCGTCACGGCTTCTGTTGTATTTTCTCTCGCTAAACGACGGAAATAATCACGGACTGGTGAATGTGGTTGCTCTACTGCGGTTGTTTTCGGCAATGCATCAAATGTGGCACGCCAGCTTTCATCGACTGAAGATGGATCTTCTAAATAACGTTCGTATAACTCTTCAATATACGATTGATTCGCCCCACCTAAAGCGGTTGAAGCCAACCATTTATCAAAGGCATTATAATGCTGCATATCTACCCCTTGTATTACATGATGTTGTCCGCCCATTATACATAGGATAAAAAAAGAAATAATCCTCAAATCACACTTTGTTACAATTTTGTGATCTACTTCAATAAAAAAACCGCACATAAAGTGCGGTCTGTTTTATCTATGTTTTCTTAGAAACTTAAGAATGGGGTGATTTTTTCAATTGTAGCTTCACCGATACCATCAATATTTGAAAGCTCGGCAGCACTTTTGATTTTGCCCACTTTGTTACGGTAATCAATAATCGCTTGTGCTTTTTTCTCACCGATACCAGAAAGTTTTTGTAAGGTTTCTGCATCCGCTTTATTGATATTTACTTTAGCAGAAGAAGCCACTTTCTCTTTAGCTGACTCTTTTGTTGAAGTCGCTTTTTCTTTCACTTCTTTTACTTTATCTGCTGCTTTTGTTTTTGCATCAGTCGCCTTCTCTTTTGCGCTATCTTTGACTGAATTTAATTTTTCAGTGGCTTTATCTTTAATTGACGGTTGATTATTCTCAGTTGCTTTTTCTTTTAGTGCTGATGCTTTCTCTTTTACCGCATCTTTTGCAGAAGTCGCTTTTTCTTTAGCCTCTTTTACTTTATCTAATGCAGTTGATTTTGTTGAACTTGCACTATCTGTCATTGATTTAAGCTTATCATTTGCTGCATTTTTCATATCAGCTTTTGTGCTTTCAACCATTGATTTTGAATTTGTTACAACATCTTCTTTTGTTGGCAATACGGCAGTATTCGTTGCCAATGCAGAACCTGATACCGCTAATGCAAGTGATGTTAATGTTAAAAGTGATTTTAAAGATTTCATAAAAACTCCTGTTTTATTATCAATAGGTTCAACTAGCGAACCTGTATGCTAAGACTTCTCTTCAGAAAATTAGTTCAAAACAAAAAACGCCCCTAATAAGGAGCGTCTTTAAATTTAATACTGACTAGTCATCGCTTGAGAAGATAGAAAGTAATCTTAATAAGCTAATGAATAAGTTGTAAATTGACACATAAATACTCACTGTTGCACGAATATAGTTTGTTTCGCCACCGTGAATAATATTGCTGGTTTCATAAAGGATTGTCATTGTTGAGAACACCACAAACAATGCACTGATCCCGACCGCTAGTGCGGGAATTTGGAAGAAGAAACTTGCCACAATTCCTAACAATAACACGATAAATAATGAGAAAATTGCGGTAGAAAGGAAAGACATATCTTTCTTCGTTGTTAGCACATAAGCTGAACAAGCAAAGAAGACGATTGCCGTACCTGCGAATGCAAGCATAATTAAATCTTCCATTCCTCTCGCCACATAGATATTTAAAATTGGCCCAATGGTGTAGCCCATAAACCCAGTGAATGCGAATGCAGCCAAGATTCCCCACGCACTATTTGCTAAACGGTTTGTGACAAAAAGTAAACCATAAAAACCTACAAGTAACACGATAAGATTTGGATAAGGCAGGTTTAAGCTCATAGAGATATAAGCAACAACTGCCGAAAATGCCATCGTTAATCCCAATAAGAAATAGGTATTACGTAGCACTTTGTGTGTGCTAAGTAGTGATTCTTCCTGTGAATTAACAACAATGCGAGATTGCATAAAAGCTCCTTATTTTACAAAGAATAAAGTTGATGAAACATCAATCCGTAAAGTAAGGGCTACAGATCAAAAAGTCAATGGTAAATCAAGAATTTGTTTTAATTTTTAAATTTAAGAAGGTAAAAGTGCGGTCAACTTTTAAAGTTATTTTTTATATGCGTTATAGTGAATAAATTAACTTACTCAACAAGCTGAATTACATTATAATGAGCATTCTATTTATTCCACATCATGGACATTATATGAACAGCAAAAAATCTTATCTCGCTATTTTTGGCATCATTCTTGCAGTTGGATTGATGGCATCAGCGTTTATCTTAGGTAATCAATTTAAAAATTTACGCCAGACTGGCTCTATTTCAGTTAAAGGCTTGGCAGAAAGTCATTACACCTCAACACAAGGTACATGGGTTATTCGCGTAAACGGTTGGGGGCCAACTTATAATGATGCAATGGCAGCGAATCAGAAAAACTTGAATGAAGCCGTTCGTTTCCTTAAAGCTCAAGGTTTCGCTGATGAAAATCGAGAAATCACAGAATTAGATGTTTCTACTCATACTGACTATTATGAAAATGAAAAAGGTGAAACCAAAAGTAGAGATAATGGCTTTGATGCTTCAAGAGCAATCCGCATTTCGACTAAAGAACTCACTAAGTTACAAAAAGCGCTCACCAATATTCACCAATTGGTTGCCAACAACCAAGACATTAGTTTTGGTGATCCAAATTATTACTTAGAAAATCTTGAACAAATTAAGCGTGAATTAATTTCAAAAGCCACACAAGATGCGCATGTTCGTGCTGAAGAGTTTGCGAAAACCAGTAATGTAAAAGTTGGCGTATTAAAATCAGCTTCACAAGGGCCATTCTACATTCAAGCACCAAATCCTGATGCGGATGACTCTAGCGATTACACTGGTAGCTACGATACAAGCACAATCGAGAAAAAAGCACGCTTAGTCGTGACCATTGAATATGCAATTGAATAATCATTTACTATTTACTAAACATTCATAAAGACAAAGTGCGGTCAATTTCATCATTAAATTTGGCCGCACTTTCTTTTAACAAGGAACAATCATGCAACTCCCTACCCTACAATCCGCAAAATTAATTCGCCGCTATAAACGCTTTTTGACTGATATTGAATTACCAAATGGCGAAGTGATCACTATTCATTGTGCAAATACCGGTGCAATGACTGGCTGTGGTGAAAAAGGTGATACCGTTTGGTACTCTCATTCTGATAGCCAAACTCGCAAATATCCACACAGTTGGGAATTAACGCAATTAGCAAATGGCCAACTTGTTTGTATTAACACACACAGATCCAATCAGTTAGTCTTTGAAGCCTTGCAAAATAAACAAATCAAAGAACTCGCTATGTATGATGAAATTTATCCTGAAGTGAAATATGGGGAAGAAAATAGCCGTATCGACTTCTTACTTAAAGGTGAGGGCTTGCCAGATTGTTATGTTGAAGTGAAATCAATCACTTTTGTAAAAGGCACATTAGGGATGTTTCCCGATGCGGTGACTACTCGTGGACAAAAACATGTTCGTGAGCTTTTAGCCATGAAAAAACAAGGACATCGCGCGGTTGTTCTCTTTGCCGGATTACATGATGGCTTCGATCGTTTTAAAATCGCTGAGTTTGTGGATCCTGAATATGATCGACTTTTAAAAGACGCCAAATCTCAGGGCGTTGAAGCTTATGCTTATGCGGGAAAATTTGACATTTCAGATGGAATTCCGACCGCACTTTCTCTCACAGAAAGTGTACCTTACATCGATTAAAAAAATAATTGAGAATTATTTGCATTTTGTTATTGACAAGGTATTTGATAATAGTTATCATCTAGACATTCCAAAAACAAACAGATAATCACTCCAACTTCACGCCTATTTCCCCACAAATAGGCGTTTTTTTTCATCTCAATCTTTTCATTTCAGCCATATTCTCTATAATGTAGCCTTTAATATTAAAATAACATTAGGAAATAGAATGACTGATATTAATACCGTTCTCGCAGAACTAAAACGCGGTACTGATGAGATTCTTTCTGAAGCGGATTTAATCGAAAAACTAAAAGAAAATCGCCCACTTAAAATTAAACTTGGTGCAGACCCTACTGCTCCGGATATTCACTTAGGGCATACCGTGGTATTAAACAAACTTCGTCAATTCCAACAATTAGGCCACGAAGTCTATTTCTTAATCGGTGATTTCACGGGTATGGTCGGTGACCCCTCTGGTAAAAATACCACTCGCCCACCGCTTAGCCGCGAAGATGTGCTTCGCAATGCGGAAACCTATAAAGAACAGATTTACAAAATTCTAGACCCACAAAAAACGAAAATCGTATTCAACTCTGAATGGTTGGGTAAATTGGGTACTGAAGGGATGATCCGTTTAGCAAGTAACTACACCGTAGCGCGTATGCTAGAACGTGATGACTTCAAAAAACGTTTTGGTAACAATCAACCTATCGCCATTCACGAATTTATTTATCCTTTATTACAAGGCTATGACTCTGTTGCTTTAGAAGCAGACGTGGAACTTGGTGGTACAGACCAAAAATTCAACTTACTTGTTGGTCGTGAATTACAAAAATCAGCCGGTCAAAAACCTCAAGTAGCAATTACGCTTCCATTACTTGTTGGTTTAGACGGTGAGAAGAAAATGTCTAAATCATTAGGCAACTACATCGGCGTGACAGATGCACCAAGCGATATGTTCGGTAAAATCATGTCGATCTCTGATGACTTAATGTGGGATTGGTATAACTTACTTTCTTTCCGTCCACTCACTGAAATTGCTGAATTAAAAGCAGAAGTGGCAAATGGTAAAAACCCACGTGATGTGAAGATTTTATTAGCCAAAGAAATCATTGCACGTTTCCATGATGAAGCGGCTGCAGAGGCGGCTGAACAAGAATTTATTAACCGTTTCCAAAAAGGTGCAATGCCGGATGAAATGCCTGAATTCACCTTTGAAGGCGAAATTGGTTTAGCAACCTTATTAAAAGAAGCAGGACTGGTTCCTTCTACTTCTGAAGCGATTCGTTCAGCAAAACAAGGTGGTGTGAAAATCAATGGCGAAAAAGTCGAAGACATGAAAGCCAATGCGCCAAAAGGCACAAATGTTTACCAAGTCGGTAAACGTAAGTTTGCACGCGTAACCATCGCATAAAACACCTATGAAAATGACCGCTCTTTTTAAGTGCGGTTATTTTTTAACTGATATCCACAATAGAGGGAAAATAATATGAGCCAAAAAATCTGGGTAACCGGCGATGCGGTTGTCGATCTTATTCCTGACGGTGAAAATCATTATTTACGCTGTGCCGGTGGTGCGCCTGCAAATGTGGCTGTTGGCGTGGCACGCTTAGGCAGCCCGAGTGCCTTTATTGGTCGCGTAGGTAACGATCCCCTTGGCCAATTTATGCAAGACACCTTAAATGCGGAAAATGTGAATACACAACATATGATTTTAGATCCGCAACATCGTACCTCTACGGTTGTGGTTGGTTTAGATAATGGCGAACGCAGCTTTACCTTTATGGTAAATCCAAGTGCGGACCAGTTCTTACAAGCCAGCGATTTACCGCCTTTCCAACAAGGTGAATGGCTACATTGCTGCTCTATTGCGCTGATTAATAATCCATCTCGCGAAGCGACTTTCGAAGCCATTCGTCGTATTAAAGCTGCTGGTGGTTTCTTCTCTTTCGATCCAAATCTACGTGAATCACTTTGGTCAAGCTTAGAAGAAATGAAAACCGTAGTAATGGAAGCGGTTGCCTTAGCTGACGTATTGAAATTCTCTGAAGAAGAATTAACGCTTTTGACTAATACTGACAGCCTTGAAAAAGCCTTTGAAAAAGTGACCGCACTTTATCCTGAAAAATTGATTATCGTGACTTTAGGTAAAGATGGCGCACTCTATCACTTAGAAGGTAAGAAAGATGTTGTTGCCGGAAAAGCCTTACAACCGGTTGATACAACAGGTGCAGGTGATGCCTTCGTTGGTGGTCTGCTTGCTGGACTTTCACAGCATCCAAACTGGAAAGAAAATGATGTGCTTGTGCAAATCATCCGTCAAGCCAATGCTTGTGGTGCCCTTGCTACGACAGCAAAAGGGGCGATGTCTGCTCTACCAAATCAAACACAATTAGCAGCATTTTTAGCGAATTAGCGTGCAAAGGTGCAAATAACTGCACCTTTTATTTATGAAGATAATTTAGGAGATATTTATGAAACTTTGGTATTCCAACTCTAGCCCTTATGCTAGAAAAGCCCTTGCTGTAGTACAATATCATCAATTACAAGATCATGTTGAATTACTCCTCGCAACCAGTGGTTTAGATAAGAATTCCCCCCATAATTTAGACAATCCTCTTGGACGTTTACCAGCATTACAACAAGAAAATGGCGAATGGCTTTATAATAGTTCACTTATTGCAGAATATCTCGATCACCTCGGTACGCAACCTTCACTTTATGGAAACAGCGAGACACGGTGGGAAATTCTCCGTTTACATTATTTAGCCGATGGTATTTTAGAGAATGAAATCTCAGTCGCACCAGAAAAACGCCTTCGTCCACAAGAGCAATGGTGGCTTGAACGTCATCAACAAATTTTTGACCGCACAGAACGGAGCTTAATTGAGCTCAAAAAAGCCATT
>OGJY01001268.1_pt1 | contig 30160 bp, 30 predicted proteins | sample 1572231 | NCBI WGS metagenome assembly OGJY01 (sample SAMEA2582121, study PRJEB24529) | metagenome | biome: Human gut stool | place: China | collected 2011
TTAATACTAAAGTAATGAAATAAAGTTCTTCTGTTCTACCTCTGTGAAGAGCGAAGACAGACAAAAAAGCGAACCCCCGGGGATTAACTTCTTCGGGGGTTTGTGTTTTTTTCTTTCTGCCACTAAAAAAGATTTTAAGAGTAGCGTTTGGAGCCTCTTTATAGGCATTATAATCTTGTTTGGTGGCTTTGGGGCTGGAAGGAAGTTTTCCCCTTCCAGTATGTTATGAAAAATAAATTAATGGCATTGCTGGGTGCCCAACCAGCCGTTTGTACTTATCAGAAACATGTGAATAATTTGTTGCCGGAGGAAAAGGAGGCCTTTTATAAAGATTCCTTTGCTTTGGCTTTCTCTGACTGGAGAAATCTGAGTCCTGCGTATCGTGATTTTTTTGTTAGCCTGATCAAAAGTGAACGTCAGCGTTTTATCGATTTCGTGCGCAATGACACTGTTCTAGGAGAGTTTCTTTACGATGTGAAGGATGAGGCTTTGTTTATCCGTATCTTGAATTTGTTGGAACAACCGGAGAAAAAGCGTAAAACATCTTATACGAATCTGGCATTCGCTGTTAAACTCGGATTTAATATCGATTTGAAAGTTAAATCTTTGTCGGATAAAATTCGATTCGCAAGAGCGGATACGGATGATTTATATGAGTTGTTTCAGAAAATCTCGATAGAATAAGATGTTAAAAGCTTAGATTGATGAAAAGCAACGAGGTTGTGAGAATAGATAGATTGATGAATGTCTTATATTGAAAATCAGTGTATTCTTGTAAGCTCTCGTTGCTTTTTCCCTTTTTTACCGCCATACCTTTGCTGTGTATTAAGTAGAAATTTCGTGATTAAATAATTTTGGCTCTCTTTATTGCGTAACTCTCGTAGTAATACGTATCTTTCGAAATCGAATAAGATTCAATGCAAGCATAATATATAAAAACAAAAAATCATGAAGACACAACAACTTGCTGATAGGTACGTTTCTTTTAGATTTTAATTCGACAGGAGGAAAAACTCCTGCATTTATGTATGATATTAAAACCGGAGAAATAAATAAAGTATCGATTTTGGATGCAGAATATGACACGAGAGCTTGGAGTCAGGGTAGATGGGAACCAAGCGGATCTCCTGCTATCGCAAAGAATATGTATGCCGAATTTATTCAGGCATCATCTGTGATAGATGCCTATAAAGGAAAAAGACTGAAGGGAAATGGCCCGAAAATTGCGAAGGCGCTTGTTGAGGACGATAATCCGGTAGTCAGGATTCTTAAATTCAAATAAAATTTATATTATTAAATCTCAAATGTTACTAGTATGAAAGCTCCAATAATACCTGTAGTCGATTTGTCGGAATTGCCTGAAGAGCAATGCGATAAAGTTTTATTGTCTTTATATGATCACGAGTTTTATTGCTGGTATAAAGACCAGGAAAGAGACCCGGCTGGTTTGCTTTCGTTATTCTTTCAGGAATATGACTCGAAGAGAAAAAGCTTTGATTCATTTAATGACTGGAAGATTTATGAACAGGAGCGTCATGATATGGTAAAAGAAGATAAGGGGCGGGTTGCCAGATGTGATACTATTCTTAAGAAACTGCAAACATACAAAAACAGTCGCTTTCCTGAAAAATGTGAATTGGCTTATGATTTAGCCGATGTGGTATTTGATTATCGTGAAAAGTTAACCGATGTGCCGGAGGAAAATACAAAAATAATAGACGCGTTACTTGTGTGCTTGAAAGAAGAATCAAATGCAATGGCTCTCGAACGCATTGGTATGACAGACCAAATCAGAATGCTGGCTGATGCACAAAAACGCGTCGAATACCAGCTAACCTATTTTTGTAAGTCAAAGAAACCCCGGTCAGCTAAAGACGTCATAAGAAAACGTTTGATCCTGTTCTGGAAACGTTGGGGAAATAAGATAAACCGATTAAGTGAGAACGAGCGGTACAATAGCGAGAACCATATATTAATAAATATTGTAAGAGGTGCGTATACCAGCATGACGCGTCAGGTTAAATGCGCACTAAACGCTCAAAGAAATGCAGAATACAAACGTGAAGCTTTAGCTAAGGGCATTGTTTTGCCAAAGAAGAAAAGAAGGAGAAGAAGATATTAATGCCGCTTCATCCAACGATAAAGCACTGTCTTAGGAGAGTCTCTTTACGATGTGGAGTTGGAACGACTGGATAAAAAACTGTTTTAAAACTTATTATTCTTTCAGTATAAAACGTTGACAATGTGAAATAGAAGAGCTATCTTTGTGTGTAAATGTAAACTGATAGTACGAAATATTTAGATGAGTAGTTCACGAAAGAATCTATTGATTTGTTTATACGAGTCGCCACAAACGGTTTTCTCAATCTCAGGAATCACGCTTCTTCTTGGTGAAGAAAGAGAAGGATTGATGGCAAAGCGTCTTAATTATTACGTGAAGGAAGGTAAGTTACTGAATCCACGTCGGGGATTTTATGCAAAGAAAAACTATAATCCTGAAGAACTGGCATGTATGCTCTTCACTCCCTCCTATTTGTCGTTGGAATATGTGCTCCAGAAAGCGGGAGTGGTGTTTCAATATGATTCTCGCATTTCATCTGTCAGCTACTTGAGCCGCAGTGTGGAAGTCGATGAAAAAGAGTTCTGTTACAGACGTATAAAGGGGGAGATTTTGGCTAATATGGCGGGAATAATGTGCAGCAACAATATCAATATGGCTATCCCGGAAAGGGCTTTTCTTGATGTGATGTACCTGAATGCCGACTATTATTTCGATAATCTGAGGGCTCTGAACTATAAAAAAGTGTTCGAATTGCTACCTGTTTATAATAATAAGCGAATGGAGATGAGGGTGAAACGATTATTCAACAAGTAATAAAAGCAGTATGGACATAAATAAGCATAAGTTTTTCATGATGCAGGTATTGAAAGATATCTATACGGATAAGGAACTTGGCAACTGCCTGGGATTTAAAGGTGGAACAGCTTTGATGTTTTTCTACCAACTTCCGAGGTTTTCAGTCGATTTGGATTTTAACTTACTGGATCCTACCAAAGAAAAAAAAGTGTATGAAAAAGTTCATACTATATTGTCAAAATATGGCAAAATCTTCGATGAAGCTATGAAGTTTTATGGCCCCATTATCGTACTTGATTATGGCATGGGTGAACGGAAATTGAAAGTGGAAATATCCAATCGTAAATACGACAATCACTACGAGATAAAGAATCTGTTAGGCATAGAAATGAAAGTGCTGGTACAATCGGATATGTTTGCTCACAAATTGTGTGCATTGCTTGACCGTTCGGAAGTGACGAGTCGTGATATATTCGACTGTTGGTTCTTCTTGCAAAATCATTGTGCAATCAATGCCGATATCGTAGAGAGCCGTATGGGGCTTTCTCTTGCCGATTATATACAAAAGTGTATTGAACGTCTGGAAACGACCAGTGACAAAAGTCTGATAAGCGGATTGGGAGAACTGACTGATGCAAAGATGAAATTTTTTGTCAGGACGAAACTTCGCAAAGAAACCATCCAACTGTTGCAATTTTTTAAAGAGTTTCCTACTTTAGTATAGAAACAAGCGTTTTACTCACTTTAAAACTCCATATTATCCACCCAGATCAGGCGTAGGCTGATTGCCGCCGCCATTTATTATTGCATTGTAGAGTTGACACGTGTAATAGACGGTAAGCGTAAGTTGTCGCAATACGAGATAGACTTTGTGGTTAACGTAGGTAATAACAAGGTGTATATTCAGTCGGCATTGAATGTGGATACTCCTGAGAAGAAGGCGCAAGAGACTTTCTCTCTGAGAAACACCGGTGACTTTTTTCGTAAGATTGTTGTGCTGGATGGTAGCCGCAAACTTTGGTCGGACGAGGATGGTGTAATGTATGTGGGTGTGATCGGGTAAACTAGTTAAAAAATATAAATTGTTGCCGGGTGATTTCTTTGTTTTTAATTAGGGTATTCGGATAAAAATCAGCTTTGTATTCTGTTTGAAAAGCCTTAATTGTTCGTTTGTATGATTTCTTCGTGAAAAGCAGTAAGAACCTTTTTCTCTGCTTTTTTTATTGCTTACAGGCTATCTGCCGGTTGATTTACCTCTTTTCATAGGGATGTTTTAGTGCTTTTTGTCCCTTTTCTGCTGCCATACCTTTGCAGTGTACTTAATTATTCACTTAAAACATTTTTAATTATGGCACAAGGGTATAAGTTGGTTCTGCGTCCGTCGGAACCGGGAAACAAGGAGTCAAAGAAGTTGTATTATGCTGTGTCGAAAAGTACCGGTTTTACCGATTTGAGACGTTTGTGTAAACTGATTGCCGCTCGAAGTACGGTTTCGAGTGCGGATGTGAAAGCTGTACTCGATAACCTGAATTATATCCTGGATCTGGAATTGCAGGATGGGCGTATCGTTCAGTTAGGGGAGTTCGGCAATTTCCGTATTACCGTCGGCAGCGAAGGGGTGGAAGATACGAAGCAGTTTAATGCTTCAATGATCCGTGCTCCTAAAATTGTTTTCACTCCCGGGTTTGATTTGCGTGAGACTAAGAAGACAATGGGGTATTCATTGATCGTCCCGGAGAAGGAAAAGACCGAGAATCCCGGAGGCGGAAGCGGAGAGGATGACCGTCCTGTAATCGAGTAAACGATCGGGGGATGAAAAGGATGAATATCCAATTGGTAACAGCCGTGCTGCTTTGTGCAGCCGGCCTTACACTGGTCTTTTCCGGCTTCTGGGTTGCTCCGGCCGGGGAAATACACAACAGCGTGTTAGTTGCTTTCGGAGAGATCAGTACGTTTGCCGGAGCATTGTTTGGAGTCGATTATTCATATAAAATAAAAAAGAACGAAAATGAAAGAGTGTGAATTTTCAATGATAGACAAATCATTGACAACAGAACAATGTGCATGGAGAAGAAAGCATTCGGATTGGATCAGTGACCATTTTTATATGGGAGAGTTTATTTACAGCGCGGTGGCTGTCGAGCGGGGACTGGATAATACGCCGCCTCCGGAAGCACAGAAGGCTATTAAGAATCTCGTGAAGAAGTTATTGGAACCGCTTCGGGAGTATGCCGATTGTCCTACGGGGATGCATATCTCCAGTGGTTATCGCTGTGAAGAATTGAACCGTTTGGTTGGTGGTGTAGCCAACTCGCAACATCTGACAGGTGAGGCGGCAGATATTTATACGTTCGGCAGTTGCCGTTTGCTGGAAGCTCTGCAGCAAAGCCGGCTGAATTTCGATCAGGCTATTTATTACCACCGTCGCGGTTTTATCCATTTGTCGTTGAAAGTGAAAGGTAAGAACCGCCGTCAAGTAATAATTAAATGAGAACCGCTATTTTTTTATTGATTATTGTAGCAGGATTGTCCGGCTGTGCATCGCGTAATCCCGGGAGCCGGGAGCAATATTACACATATGCTGATTCAGTTTCGCATACACAGTTGGATACATCCTGTCTGCAATTTAACCGGAATACGCAATTGCGTATCAGCTCCAGGTTGAAGGAATATTCATTTTCACCACCGGACAGTGCAGGGCGTCAGTTTGTGGAACGTATTGTTTATGCTGCTGAAGAATGGGAAATGGCTGATTCGACAAACTTGTTATCTGTTTCTGCCAATACGGTTACCGGGCAGCGTGCAACTTCATCCGTCTCTGTTCGGCAGGAAGTGATAAAGCATAAAACGAATCGGATTGTCTGGTGGGTATTAATTCCAGGTTTGATCATTTTAGTCTGTCTGGTACGAAAATTACGACGGATAAAATAGATAGGTTCTTAGGTGAGTGAAGTTGTCTTTTTAGATTCTTTTGCTTGTTTTGCACTCTTATAGTGCAATTTCCTGCTTGTTTTGCACTGTGAGAGTGCATTTTTTATTATATTTGTCCAATAAATTGTATGGATATGGACAGGTTATTGAGTTATTATTATAAGTTGTTACGTGAGTTGCATTCCGATTTTTTGCGTTACATCTATTTTAAAATCGATTGGAATAGCCGGATGATTGGTTTAACCGGTCCCAGGGGGGTAGGGAAAACTACATTGATCCTTCAGCATATAAAAAAGGACCTGAATCCGGATGAAGCTATTTATGTTACAGCGGAGGATTTTTATTTTGCAGATAATAAGCTGTTAGATTTAGCTGATGAATTGGTGAAAAAAGGTATTAAGTACTTATTTATTGATGAAATCCATAAATATAAAGATTGGTCGAAAGAACTAAAGCTGATTTATGATTATCACCCGGAGTTGAAGGTCCGATTTACTGGTTCGTCTGTCCTGGATATAAATAAAGGAGCATCAGATTTGAGTCGGAGGGCAGTCATGTATCGGATGCAAGGCTTATCATTTAGAGAGTATTTACAACTATTTCATCATATTCCGGCTACTATTTATACGCTGAATGAAATTATTACCCATCAGGTTGAGGTTTCCGGTTTAGAACATCCGTTACCTTTTTTCGAGGATTATTTGAAAAAAGGCTATTATCCGTTTTCGATGGAAGATGGTTATGATATCAGGTTACGTCAAATTATCAATCAGACGTTGGAGTCGGATATTCCTCAATATGCAGATATGAATGTCTCAACAGGGCGTAAATTGAAACAATTACTTGCTATTATATCAAAAAGTGTTCCGTTTAAACCGAATTTTAGTAGTATTGCAATCATGCTTGGAGCCAGTCGAAATAATATTGCTGATTATTGTCTCTATATAGAAGAAGCTGGCTTAATTTCTCAATTGCGTGATAATACGGGGGGAATTCGTGGATTAGGCAAGGTAGATAAAATATTTCTGGATAATACGAATTTAATTTATAATCTGGTTCAGGATATTCCAAATATAGGAAATATTAGGGAGACATACTTTTTTAATCAGATGAGGGTAAATTATGATGTTATAACTTCTGATATTTCGGATTTTCAGATTGATGAAATGACTTTTGAAGTTGGGGGAAAAAATAAGGGGCAGAAGCAACTTCAAGGTGTAGAAAAGGGTTTCGTGGTAAAGGATGGTATAGAATTTGGTTATGCGAATATTGTTCCGCTTTGGCAATTTGGAATGAGTTATTAGTATTTGTCTGGTTCTATTCTTTGGATGAGGTTGATTTAAGAAATGATAATAGTCTTGTGGAAAACTAATTAATTCCGTTTCTTTGTACCCGTAAATAAGTAGGATATGGCAGACGAACAACAGATGGTGCTCCGCACGGAGGACCTGGTGAAGAAGTATAGAACACGTACGGTGGTGAACCATGTTTCCATTAATGTGAAGCAAGGGGAGATTGTAGGCTTGCTCGGTCCTAACGGGGCGGGAAAGACAACGACATTCTATATGACTGTTGGTCTGGTTACTCCTAATGAGGGGAAGATCTTTCTGAATGATATGGAGATAACCAAGTTTCCGGTTTATAAACGTGCCCGTAATGGTATCGGTTATCTGGCCCAGGAAGCTTCCATTTTCCGGAAAATGACGGTGGAGGATAATATCCGTTCGGTATTGGAGATGACGGATACTACTCCCGAATACCAGAAAGATAAACTGGAAAGCCTGATTGCCGAGTTCGGTTTGAATAAGGTTAGAAAGAACCTGGGTGACCAGTTATCCGGGGGAGAACGCCGCCGTGCCGAGATTGCCCGCTGTCTGGCTATCGATCCGAAGTTTATCATGCTCGATGAACCGTTTGCCGGTGTAGACCCGATTGCCGTACAGGATATCCAGACAATCGTAGCCAAATTGAAACATAAGAATATCGGTATCCTGATCACCGACCATAATGTGTATGAAACCCTGAGTATCTGCGACCGCGCTTACCTGTTGTTTGAAGGAAAGGTTCTTTTCCAGGGTACGGCCGAACAGCTTGCCGAAAATGAGATCGTTCGTGAAAAGTACCTGGGTAAAGACTTCGTTCTGAGAAAAAAAGATCTTTAATTTGTCATCCTTTTGATCTGTTGGGTACACAGGTAAAATAACAACAGGGTTACGATAGCCAATGCCGTGTATGGCAACAGGTACGTATCTGAAATATCTCCTGTAATAAACTCATTTTCTTTCAGGCGGTCGTCCGACATGCTGATAACGGCAAAGGCGTTATTGACGAAATGGGCAAATACAGGGATCCAGATATTTCTGCTCCAATATAACAGATATCCGAAATAGGCTCCCAGTAATATGCGGGGGAGAAATCCGTAGAATTGCATGTGGAAAGCGCTGAATATGATCGCTGCTGTCCAGATCACAATATGATGGTTCGACGTCCATTTCCCGATGATCCGTTGCAGGGCGCCGCGGAAAAGAAACTCTTCGGTAATACCTGCCATGACGGCTACCACCAGCAGATTCGCTAACAGGTTCATCCAACCGTCGCCGGATAGAAGCATATTCGTCAGTTGTTCGGCAAGTGCTTCCTGTGCTTTCATCCAGTTTTCGACAGGAGCCATAAAGGTGGGCAGAACCATCTGTTTGTTGAATAATGCAGTCAGAGTGATTGCTGGCGACATCAGGAACATGCTGATAAGTACCAGGAACAGTATCTTGATATCCGGGCTTTTTTTCATCCAAAGATATTCTCCCGGGGTGGGACTGCATAACCAGGCTACTGCAAGTGAAGGAAACAGGAACGTTCCGATCGCGGAAATCAATTGCATGAACCGCATCGCATCCGGATTTTGCATGAGATTACCCGATGCACCGTACAACAGGAAACAACTCCCCGTTCCGATCAGGGATGACAGAATGCCTCCGAATAACAGGAATAGTAACAGAAGCAATAATTGAAACGTGGCCGGTTTACCGGCGTATATACCTTTTAATATCATAAATGTACAGTCATAAAAAAACTTCTGCCAAAGATAGCAGAAGTTTTTATTTCTTCCAGGATAATGTAGATTACGCTCTCGGTCTGGCTTCTTTTACTACCATCTGGCGGCCTTCATATTCTGCTTCGTTCAATTCGGCGATAGCCTTCTTCGCAGCGGCATCGTCCGGCATTTCAACGAATGCAAAACCTTTAGATTTTCCGGTTTCACGGTCGATAATGATTTTTACAGAATCTACAACTCCGTATTCTTCCATTACTTGTTTTAAATCTTCTTCCCGAACACGATAGTTCAGGTTACCAATGTAAATGTTCATAAAAATAGAAATAATTAAAAAATAAAATTGTTACTTATGAAAGTGGTAAACCGGAGTTTGCGATCCTTTCACTTTACAAAGGAATACAATAATTTTAGATAAACAACATTTTGCGATAAAAAAAATAATCTGTGTCTAAATTAGGCTTGCTTATAACAAATTAAGTAAACAATTTGCGAGATTGAAAGAATAACTCTAATTTTGCAGCCTAAAATTCGATACGACTATTAATTAAATAAATCATTCAGAATGAACGTTTCGCTTAAGAACATTGATGCCGTAAGTGGTATTGTGAAATTAGAAATAGTGAAGGCTGACTATGCTGAACAGGTTGAAAAGAGCCTGCGCAACTTCCGTCAGAAAGCAAATGTACCGGGTTTCCGTAAAGGAATGGTACCGATGGGTATGGTAAAAAAGATGTATGGAAAACATGTATTGGTTGAAGAAGTAAACAAGTTGGTTTCTGAAAATCTTTTTAGCTATATCCGCGAAAATAAATTGAATATACTGGGCGAACCGATGCCTAACGAATCAGAACAAAAGCCTATTAATTTTGATACGCAGGAAGATTTCGAGTTTTGTTTCGATGTAGCTTTGGCTCCCGAAATCAATATTACACTGAGCAAGAGCGACAAACTACCGTATTATGAGGTTGCTATCGATGATGAAATGCTGAACCAGCAGATCGATGCATACACTGCAAACTTCGGTACGTACGACAAAGCAGAAGAGGTAGAAGAAAAGGATATGGTGAAAGGTACTGTAGCCGAACTTGAAAACGGTTCTCCGAAAGAAGGTGGTATCGTTGTTGAGGATGCCGTACTGATGCCGGCTTACATGAAGGATGAAGCTGAAAAGGCTAAATTCGTAGGTGCAAAGGTTAATTCTGTGGTCGTATTCAACCCGAACAAGGCTTATGAAGGTGCAGAAGTTGAAATTTCATCCTTCCTGAAAGTTGATAAAGAAGCTGTTGCTGGTATTACCGGTGATTTCAGCTTTGAAATTACAGAAATTACCCGTCACCAAAAGGCTGACATGAATCAGAAATTGTTCGATAAGGTATTCGGCGAAGGTGTAGTTACCAGCGAAGAAGCATTTAAGAACAAGATCAAGGAAGCATTGACAGACCAGTTCACTCCGCAGAGCGACTATAAGTTCCTGTTGGACGCTCGTGAAGTATTGGTGCAGAAAGCCGGTGAAATGAAGTTTGCCGACGATATGCTGAAACGCTGGTTGGTTGCTACTAACGAGAATACTACAGCTGAAAAGATTGAAGAAGACTTCCCTAAGATGATTGAAGACCTGAAATATCAGCTGATCAAAGAAAATCTGGTGAAGTCAAATAACCTGAAGGTAGAAGATGCAGATATCGAAGCTTTCGCAAAACGTGTAGCACAGGCTCAGTTTGCACAGTACGGAATGCTTTCTGTTCCGGAAGATGTATTGGCGAACTATGCTAAAGACATGTTGAAAAATAAACAGACTTTGCAGAACATTATCGATCGCGCAGTAGAAGAAAAGCTGGCTGCATGGTTGAAAGAGCAGGTGGAACTGGATGTAAAAGAAGTTTCAACTGAAGAGTTCGGCAAACTCTTTGAATAATATTATCCTTCTGAAACCATAGTAAACACTATGGTTTTAACAAGAAAAAGGGTTTTCTCTCTAAAAAATATCTTACCGGATAGCAAATAAGTTGTTTCTTTCAGAAATTTATTTATAACTTTGTTATTCCGATAAGTCAGAGGGGAATCCCTTTTTTTATGACTTCCGGTAATATAAAAATAATAGATTATGGACGATTTTAGAAAGTATGCAACGAAACATTTGCGGATGAACGGCAATGCGCTGGATAGTTATATGAATATCACCAGCAGTTATATTTCTCCGACAATTATCGAAGAACGTCAGCTGAATGTTGCGCAGATGGACGTATTTTCCCGCCTGATGATGGACCGTATCATCTTCCTGGGTACCCAGGTCGATGACTATTCGGCTAACGTGATCCAGGCGCAATTATTATATCTGGATTCAAGCGACCCCGGCAAAGATATATCTATTTATATTAACTCTCCGGGTGGCTCCGTTTATGCAGGTTATGGTATTTATGATACCATGCAGTTTATCGGATGCGACGTATCGACGATCTGTACAGGCATGGCGGCTTCTTTTGCTGCCGTATTGCTGGTTGCCGGTACAAAAGGTAAACGTATGGCTCTTCCGCATTCACGTGTGATGATCCATCAACCTCTGGGCGGTGTACAGGGACAGGCTTCGGATATCGAGATCACAGCTCGTGAAATCCTGAAAGTGAAAAAGGAACTGTATACTATTATTTCTGACCATTCAGGTAAACCTTACGATGAGGTAGAGCGTGATAGCGATCGCGACTACTGGATGACAGCCGAAGAAGCGAAAGCTTATGGTATGGTTGATGAAATCCTGGTTCGTGAGAAGAAGAAATAACAAAAACAGAGACAGGGCTTCGGCCTTGTCTTTTTAGACAATCAAAAAAACAAATATTCTATGGCCAAAACAGGCGACTTTTGTACGTTTTGCGGACGAAGCAGTCGGGACGTTAACATGCTGATTAATGGAATATCCGGTGCTATCTGTGATGAATGCGCGCAGCAAGCGTACGAAATTGTAAAAGAACAAAAACCTGCAAAGAAAAGTGCTTTAGGACTTGAGCGGACAGAATTACCGAAACCTGGGGACATAAAAACATTTCTGGATCAATACGTGATCGGACAGGATGATGCAAAACGTTATCTTTCCGTTTCGGTATATAACCATTACAAGCGATTGCTTCAGAAAGTGACCTCGGATGATGTGGAGATCGAGAAGTCTAATATCATTATGGTCGGAGCCACCGGTACAGGGAAAACGTTATTGGCGCGTACCATTGCAAAACTGCTGCACGTGCCGTTTGCAATCGTGGATGCGACAGTGCTGACTGAAGCCGGTTATGTGGGAGAAGATATAGAGAGTATCCTGACTCGTCTGTTGCAGGCGGCTGATTATGATGTAGACGCAGCCCAGAGAGGGATCGTTTTTATTGATGAGATAGATAAGATTGCACGCAAGAGTGATAATCCGTCTATAACCCGTGATGTAAGTGGAGAAGGAGTACAGCAGGGGTTATTGAAATTACTGGAAGGTTCGATTGTGAATGTTCCGCCGCAGGGTGGAAGAAAGCATCCTGAACAGAAAATGATAGCGGTAGATACAAAGAATATCCTCTTTATCTGTGGTGGGGCATTTGACGGTATAGAAAAGAAGATCGCGCAGCGCCTGAATACACGCGTTGTAGGATATTCCGCCAGCAAAGATACAGCCCAGGTAGACCGGAATAATTTCTTGAAATATATTACGCCGACCGACCTGAAGTCGTTTGGTCTGATTCCTGAAATTATCGGTCGTCTGCCTATTCTGACTTATCTGAATCCGCTTGACCGGAGCACGCTTCGCAGTATTCTGACAGAGCCGAAAAACTCTATTATCAAACAATATGTGAAGTTGTTTGAAATGGATTCCATCAAACTCTCGTTCGATGAGGATGTTTACGAGTATATCGTGGATAAGGCTTTGGAGTTTAAGCTGGGAGCCCGTGGCCTGCGTTCGATCGTTGAGGCTATCATGATGGATGCTATGTTCAGCATGCCTTCAGAAAAGAAAAAGAAACTCCATGTAACACTGGAGTATGCGAAGGAGAAGTTTGAAAAATCAGATGTAAACCGTTTGCAGATAGCGTAAATGCCGGCGGTTTGTAAAATATAAATAAGTATGGCGAAGAAGGATAGTTTAACTGAGCATTTAAAGACTCATTTTGGTTTTGATACCTTTAAAGGGAATCAGAAAGCAATTATTGAAAATGTGCTGGCCGGGAATGATACTTTCGTATTGATGCCGACCGGTGGAGGTAAGTCCCTCTGTTACCAGTTGCCTTCGGTTATGATGGAGGGTACAGCGATCGTTATATCTCCTCTGATTGCTCTGATGAAAAATCAGGTGGATGCCATGCGTAATTTCTGCGAGGAAGATGGTGTAGCTCATTTTATTAATTCTTCACTGAATAAGTCGGCTATCGACCAGGTGAAGGCTGATATAATGGCAGGCCGGACGAAGTTATTGTATGTTGCCCCTGAGTCGCTGACAAAGGAAGAGAATGTCGATTTCCTGCGAAATGTAAATATTTCATTTTATGCAGTGGACGAAGCTCATTGTATCTCTGAATGGGGACATGATTTCCGTCCGGAATATCGCAGGATACGTCCTATTATTAATGAAATAGGAAAGCGTCCGCTGATAGCGCTTACGGCGACTGCTACTCCGAAAGTACAACATGATATCCAGAAAAACCTGGGTATGATAGATGCCTCAGTTTTCAAATCCTCCTTTAACCGTTCTAATTTATATTACGAAATTCGTCCGAAAGGCGCGAATATAGACCGCGAGATTATTAAGTATATTAAGGCCAACGAAGGTAAATCGGGTATTGTCTATTGTTTAAGCCGCAAGAAGGTGGAAGAGTTTGCCGATATTCTGAAAGCGAACGGGATCAAGGCGCTTCCTTATCATGCCGGAATGGATTCGCAACAACGGTCGGGAAATCAGGATGCGTTCCTGATGGAGAAAGCAGACGTTATTGTGGCTACTATTGCATTCGGTATGGGAATCGATAAGCCGGATGTGCGCTATGTGATCCATTATGACATACCCAAGAGCCTCGAAGGTTATTACCAGGAAACAGGCCGTGCCGGCCGTGATGGCGGCGAAGGGCAGTGTATTGCATTCTATGCATACAAAGACTTACAGAAACTGGAGAAATTCATGCAGGGTAAACCGGTAGCGGAACAGGAGATCGGAAAACAGTTGTTGCTCGAAACAGCTGCTTACGCCGAAACCTCCGTATGCCGCCGTAAGGTTCTGCTGCATTACTTCGGAGAGGAGTACCTGGAAGAAAATTGTGGAAATTGTGATAATTGTTTGAACCCCCAAAAGCAAGTGGAAGCGAAAGAATTGTTGAGTGCGGTACTTGAAGTGATAAGTACTTTAAAAGAAAAATTTAAGGCAGATTATATTGTCAATATGCTGGTCGGAAATGAGACTTCCGAAATTCAATCTTACAAACACAATGAACTGGAAGTCTTTAGCTCCGGAACGGATGAAGATGAAAAGACATGGAACGCTGTTATCCGTCAGGCGCTGATAGCCGGTTATCTGACAAAGGATATCGAGAATTACGGTTTGCTGAAAATTTCTCCGAAGGGGAAAGATTTCATGAAGAAGCCGGTATCGTTCAAGATAACGAAAGATAACGAATTTGAAGAAGAGGAGGAGGAAGTTCCCGTACGCGGCGGAGCAACTTGTGCAGTCGATCCGGTTCTGTACTCTATGATGAAGGATTTACGGAAGAAACTCTCCAAACGCCTGGAAGTACCTCCTTTCGTAATATTCCAGGATCCGTCGCTGGAAGCAATGGCTACCACTTATCCGGTAACATTGGATGAATTGCAGAATATTCCGGGTGTAGGTGCCGGAAAAGCAAAACGCTACGGCCAGGAATTTATTACGCTGATCAAAAAACATGTAGAAGAAAATGAAATCGAGCGGCCGGAAGACCTGCGTGTACGTACTGTCGCCAATAAGTCGAAACTGAAAGTGTCCATCATTCAACGGATCGACCGTAAGGTTGCCCTGGATGAAATTGCTTTGACAAACGGGCTTGAATTTAACGATCTGCTGGATGAGATTGAAGCAATCGTTTATTCGGGAACGCGTATCAATATCGACTATTTCTTAAATGATGTCATGGATGAAGATCATATTGAAGATATTTACGAATACTTCAAAGATTCCGAAACCGATGACCTGGAAGATGCGATCGAAGAGCTGGGTAACGATTATACCGAAGAAGAGATCCGTCTGGTACGTATTAAATTTTTGTCGGAAATGGCCAATTAATACATTCGCTGTCTTCGCCTGAATAAAAATGGCTACCTTCCCGGAAACAAACAGGAAGGAAGCCATTTTTGTTTTTTATCGTTGCATAATATCAGGAAAAACCGTATATTTGCGCGCAATAATTTTTAAAGCATACGTTTTATGTCATTTATTGCAGACAGGTTAGTTATGGACGGATTAACATTCGATGATGTATTGTTGATCCCGGCTTACTCAGAAGTTCTTCCCCGAAATGTCGACCTTTCGACAAAGTTTTCACGAAACATTACATTGAATATCCCGATGGTATCGGCGGCCATGGACACGGTTACCGAGGCAAAGATGGCTATCGCTATTGCCCGCGAAGGCGGTATCGGAGTTATTCATAAGAATATGACGATCGCTGAACAGGCCAAGCAGGTTCAAAGCGTTAAGCGTGCAGAGAACGGAATGATTTACGATCCCGTAACGATCACGAAAGGAAAACGTGTTGCCGATGCACTGGCTATGATGGCGGAATATAAGATCGGCGGTATACCTGTTGTAGACGAAGGCGGTTATCTGGTAGGTATCGTAACCAACCGTGACCTGCGTTTTGAAAGAGATATGAACCGTTCGATCGATGAGGTGATGACGAAAGAAAACCTGGTGGTGACAGATCAGTCTACCGACCTGGAAGCTGCCGCCCAGATCCTTCAGAAACATAAAATCGAGAAACTACCGGTTGTGGACAGCCATAATAAACTGATAGGACTCGTTACTTATAAAGATATTACAAAGGCAAAAGATAAGCCTTCTGCCTGTAAGGATGCCAAAGGCCGTCTGCGTGTGGCTGCCGGAGTTGGTGTGACATTCAATACATTCGAACGTGTGGCTGCATTGGTTGAAGCCGGTGCCGATGCATTGGTTATCGATACGGCTCACGGTCATTCCAAAGGAGTGGTGGATGTGTTGAAGCAAATCAAGGCCCAATATCCGGGTATCGACTGTGTGGTAGGTAATATCGCTACCGGAGATGCTGCCAGATATCTGGCTGATGCGGGAGCCGATGCCGTTAAGGTGGGTATCGGGCCGGGCTCTATCTGTACAACCCGTGTGATTGCAGGAGTGGGGGTACCCCAGTTGTCTGCAATCTATGATGTGGCAAAAGCATTGGACGGAACAGGTATTCCTTTGATTGCCGATGGCGGACTTCGTTATTCGGGAGATATTGTAAAAGCGATTGCTGCCGGAGGATCGTCTGTGATGATGGGGTCTCTGTTGGCTGGTGTGGAAGAATCACCGGGCGAAACGATTATCTTTAACGGACGTAAGTTCAAATCATACCGTGGTATGGGATCGTTGGAAGCAATGCAGAAAGGTTCGAAAGACCGTTATTTCCAGGATGTGGAAGACGACGTGAAGAAGCTGGTTCCGGAAGGAATTGCAGCCCGTGTTCCTTATAAGGGGTCTTTGTTTGAAGTAATCTATCAGATGGTAGGAGGTCTGCGTGCCGGTATGGGCTATTGCGGAGCGCACAATATTGATGAGCTTCATAAAGCTAAATTTACCCGTATCACGAATGCCGGTGTACAGGAAAGTCATCCGCACGACGTGGCAATTACGCAGGAAGCACCCAATTATAGCCGGGGCGAATAATAAATGCGGGTAATCACCGTTATATAAAAAACACTAATTTAATCAGATGGCATACTTTTTGAGGATGTTGTCCGTTTGATTAGTGTTATTTTTGTAATGTCTACGTAGTATGATAAACGGATTTTTGATGAAAAAGTTACTTGTATTATCTTTGGTATTCGCTTGTTTAACGGGAGAAGCGCGTAATTTGCCTGACTCTGTAGTGATGACTGTGGCCGGGAAACAGGTTCCCCTTGCGGAATTTGTCTTTATGGCTAAGAAAAACGGTGAAGTGAATTTGGCTGATCGTAAGTCTCTGGAAAATTATGTGGAACTGTATAAGAACTTCAAACTGAAGGTGGCCGATGCAGAAGCCGCCGGACTTGATAAAACAAAAGACTTTACTGATGAGCTGGAAGGATACCGCGCACAATTGACATCAAGTTATTTATCTGATAAAGACGGTGAGGAAGCTGCTGTTCGTGTAGAATACGACCGCCTGGGAGAAATACTGGAATTAAGCCATATCCTGTTCCGCCTGCCGGCTCAGACTGTTTCGAAAGATACGGTGGCCGTTTATGAAAAGGCCTTGAAAGCATATGAACGTATTAAGAACGGAGAAGATATCGCGGCCGTCGGAAGCGAACTCTCGAAGGAAGATCCCGAACAGATAGGTTATGAATATACCCGTTGCCTGTTGCCGATGCAAACCATAAAGGCGTTTGAAAATGCCGCTTATGCGATGAAGCCGGGTGAATTATCGATGCCTGTACGTACCACTCTGGGTTTCCACCTGATAAAACTGATTAGCCGCAAACCGAATCCGGGTATGCGTCATGTCGCTCATATCCTGATCCCGTTTAAGCAGGATTCGGTTACACGCAGCGATAGCGAGACGCTGGCTTTAGCAGAAGAAGTCTATAAAAAAGCACAAAACGGAGCAGACTTCGGTGAGTTGGCACAAGAATATTCTACCGATGGTGCATCCGCGAGAAAGGGAGGCGAACTTCCCTGGTTTGGCGTTGGCGAAATGGTTGAACCATTCGAAAAGGCTGCTTTTGCCTTGACGACTCCCAATGAATTGTCTCGGCCGATAAAGACCCGTTTCGGCTACCATATCATCAAACTGCTTGGAAAGAGCGGTATCCCTTCTTTCGAGGAAAAAAAGAAAACCTGGTCAAAAATAATGGCACAGGGTGAACGTAATTTTGAATATTATCAGGCTTTCGACGAACGTCTGAAGAAAGAATACGGATATGTTTTCTATCCGGAAGCATATAAGGAAATGGTGGCACTTTGTAATGATAACTTCCCGACTGACAAGGAGTTCTACGAAAAGGCAAAGGATATGAACAAAACGTTGTTCCATCTGGCCGATACGGATTTCCCGCAGAGTGAGTTCGCTTATTATATCCAGCGTTGTCCGTTCTCCACAAAAACGTATGCGGGTGATTTTATGCAGGAAGTATTCGATCTCTTTATCCGCGACATCGTTACGACTGCCGAACGTAAAAATCTGATGACAAAGCATCCGGAATTCACACATTTGATGCAGGAATACCGCGACGGCATTTTGTTATTCAACATCAGCAACCAGAAGGTATGGAGTAAACCGGCCGCCGAACAAACCACCCTCGAAGAAGAGTGGGTGAAACAGTTGGCGAAGGAGTATCCTGTTACGATTAATTGGAAATTGTTGAAAAAACTAAAGAAATAAGAAAGAGAAGGTTATGAAGTATTGCTTCATTTTTATAGCATTCGTATCTTTGCTGTGTTCTTGTAAACGGACGCAGCAAACAGACGATGCGGATGTGCTGGTAAGAGTGAAGGACCGGACGCTGAAACGTTCGGAAGTGGTTAGTCTGATTCCGCGGGGGACGTCCTCTGCGGATAGTTTGTTATTAGCCGAAAGCTTTGTAAAGAAGTGGGTGAAAGATGCCCTGGTTTATGAAGTCGCTCAGCGGAACCTCGGAAATGAAAAGGAAGAGGTCGACAAGCTTGTGGAAGAATACCGCCATTCGCTGATCCGTTACCGTTATCAGGAACGATTGATAAAAGAAAAACTGTCGGCTAATATCCGCGAGAGCGATAAGCTGAACTATTATGAAGAGAATCAGAAAAAGTTTACACTCGATAAGGCTCTGATCAAAGGTCTTTTCCTGAAGATACCGGTGGATGCGCCCGGTCTTTCGGAGGTAAAAGGGTGGTACAAATCGTCTTCTGAGTCCTCTTTGGAAAAAATTGAGAAGTATAGTGTGCAAAATGCCACTATTTATGACTACTTTTACGACAAATGGGTGGACTTCGACGAGGTGATGGATAATATCCCCGTTCATGTGTCCGATCCGAACGCTTATCTGAAAGCGAACAAATTTGTGGAAGTAGCCGATAGTAGTTATTGCTATTTGCTGAATATCAAGGAATCATTGCCGGTGGGTAGTGTCGCTCCTTATGATTATGCCAGTCCACAGATCATGGAAATGCTTATCAATCAGCGGAAAGTAGATTTTTTGAAGACGTTTGAAGAAGAATTATATAATGATGCAGTCAGAGGAGGTGATGTGAAATTTTATACAGAACCGTAATTTGTAACTTATAAAGGTAGATATGATGAAAAAGATTTTAACTGTATTCTTTCTTGCCTGCTTATCTTGTGCGGCAATGGCACAGGATAATGTGATTGATGAAATAGTGTGGGTGGTAGGAGATGATGCGATCTTACGTTCGGACATAGAGACGCAACGTTTGTATATGCAAAACGAAGGCCAGCGGCTGGATGGCGATCCCTATTGTGTGATTCCGGAACAGATGGCAATACAGAAGCTGTATCTGAACCAGGCGAAGATCGACAGTATCGAAGTGGGGGAAGGACAGATAATCCAGGCTGCAGACCAGTGGGTTAACTGGGCGATCAACCAGATCGGATCAAGGGAAAAAGTAGAAGAATATTTCGGAAAGAAAATCTCGCAGATCAAGGATGAACGTAAAGACATGATCCGCGAACAACAGGTTACCGATGAAATGAAGCGGAAACTGATCGGTGAGATCAAGCTTACACCGTCAGAGATCCGTAAGTTCTATAACCAGTTGTCGAAAGATAGTTTGCCGACTATCCCGACTACGGTGGAAGTACAGATCATCACATTCGAACCGAAGATCCCGTTCGATGTAACCGATGCTATTAAAGCCCGTCTGCGTGACTTTACCGAACAGATCAATAGCGGCAAGATGGAATTTTCGACCCTGGCCCGTTTGTATTCGGAAGATCCGGGTTCGGCTGCCAGAGGCGGTGAACTGGGTTTCATGAGTAAGACCGACTTGCTGCCGGAGTTTGCGAATGTCGCATTCAATTTGTCTGATCCGAAGCGTGTATCGCAGATCGTACAGACAGAATATGGCTATCATATCATCCAATTGATCGAAAAACGTGGTAACCGTATTAATTGCCGTCATATCCTGCTGAAACCGAAAGTTTCAGAAAAAGAACTGACTGAAGCTACTGTTCGTATGGATTCTTTATATAACGACCTGCAGGCAAACAAATTTTCATTCGAGGAAGCGGCCACCTTCGTGTCGTATGACAAGGATACCCGTAATAACAAAGGGTTGATGGTGAATCAGAATCATGAAGGAAACAATTATGGTACGCCTAAATTCGAAATGCAGGAACTTCCGCAGGAAGCAGGTAAGGTAATTTATAACATGCAGGTAGGTGAGATATCCAAACCGTTTACCATGATTACCGACAAGCAGAAGGAAGTTGTTGCTATTGTAAAGTTGAAGTCCCGTACCGAACAACATAAAGCAAACCTTTCTGATGACTTCCAGGCTATGAAGAATCTGGTGGAACAACAGAAAAGAGAAGAATTATTGAATGACTGGATCAAGAAAAAACAAAAGACTACGTATGTCCGTATTGCTGAAGGATGGCGTAACTGTGATTTCAAGTATCCGGGTTGGGTGAAAGAATGAAAATTGTAAATAAGTTTTTTCTTACAGGGCTATTCTGTCTGCTGACTGTTTGTGTATTTGCACAAACGCAGGATTCTATTTCTGTCAGGCAGGGAGAAACACTGACGGCTGATACTGTCACAACGAAGAAAACAAAGGTATTCCTCGAGCATGCCAATACATTGTCTTTTGATAAGGAAGTAAAAGCCGATGCGCAATTTTTGCAAGGCGATGTATGTTTTCGTCACGACAGTTCATATATGTATTGCGACAGCGCTTACTTTTTTGAAACAACCAATTCGCTGGAAGCTTTCAGTAATGTAAGGATGGAGCAAGGGGATACGTTGTTCGTGTATGGCAACTATCTGTTTTACGACGGAAATACCCAGATCGCCTATCTGCGTGAAAACGTTCGTATGGAGAACGGGCAGGTAACGCTCTTTACCGATAGTCTGAACTATGAGCGTATTCCGGATATCGGATATTACTTCGATGGCGGTCTGATTGTCGATTCTCTGAATCAACTTTCGTCATTTTACGGACAGTACTCCCCGACGACCAAACTGGCTATATTCAATGATAGCGTTCGTCTGGAAAATCCGAATTTTACGTTGTATTCAGATACGCTTCATTACGATACCGAGTCGAAGATTGCGACCATACTGGGGCCTTCCATCATCGTTTCGGATAGTGGAACAATCCATTCTTCCCGCGGATGGTACAACACGGAAACGAATACATCCTTGTTGCTGGATCGTTCCGAAGTCTACTCGGGAAACAGAGTGCTGATCGGTGATTCGATCTCATATAATCAGGATGCCGGTTTCGGGGAAGCATTCGGGAATATGTGCTTGCAGGATACCGCACAAAAGGTTATCCTGGAAGGTCAGTACGGTTTTTATAATGAACGGACGGAGTACGCTTTTGCTACCGATAGTGCCCGTTTCATGGAATATTCGCAGGGGGATACTTTGTATCTGCATGCTGATACGCTTGAAATGGCGACGCTCGATTCGACAGCCCGTGAGATAAAAGCTTTTCACGGTGTACGTTTCTACCGTATCGATATGCAGGGCGTTTGCGACTCGATGCAGTTCAATACCCGCGATTCCGTATTATATATGTATGATAATCCGGTTTTGTGGAATGAGCAGTATCAGTTATACGGAGATACGATTGAAATTTATATGAATGACAGTACGATCGATTATGCGCACGTTATACAATTCGCGTTTGCTGTGCAGCATCTCGATTCGAGTTATTATAATCAACTGAAAGGAAATGACCTCAAAGCTTACTTTGAAGGTCAGACTGTCCGGCAGATCGATGTGGAGGGGAATGCGGAGTCGATCTATTACCCGTTGGAAGGTGATGGGGCCAAGATCGGTCTGAATGAAACCAAGAGTGGATTCCTTACGATCTGGGTAAAAGATAATAAGCTAGAAAAGTTGAAGATATGGCCTACTCCGTTAGGTAATCTTACACCGATACCCGACCTGAAGCCGGAACAGAAAACACTGAAGGATTTTTACTGGTATGACTACCTGCGTCCGAAAAATAAAGATGATATCTATAATGTAGTGAAGAAGAAAGTGGAAGATGCACCGGTTAGAGGTAACAGTAAATTCAGGCATGAGCAATAGTATTCACTATTAAATTAGTTAAGTTATGGCACTTTTCTCATTTTATAATATGCGTAAGCCCCGTCAATATGAGCATAAGCCGATTTATTGGGATCCCCATAAAGAGGCTATGGAGGAACGCGTGCGTAAAATAAAACGCGAGATGGGAGTGGAGGAATCACTGGAAGAATATAAGCCGCAGATAAAAGGAACCTTTGTCGAAGGAACTTCACATCTGAAGAAAAGCCTGGACAGGGGTGACAATGCACGTAGCCGTACGTATAAGAGCGTTAAGCTGATCGTTGCAATTGCTGTATTAGGTGCATTATTCTGGTATTTATTCTGGTCATGAGCGATATAATTCATTTACTACCTGATAGTATAGCCAATCAGATAGCGGCCGGTGAAGTCATTCAACGGCCTGCTTCCGTTGTAAAGGAACTGGTTGAAAATGCGATCGATGCGGGAGCCGGTCATATACAAGTAAATATCAAGGATGCCGGACGTACATTGATCCAGGTGATCGATGACGGGAAAGGTATGTCCGAAACGGATGCCCGCATGGCGTTCGAGCGGCATGCCACTTCAAAGATATCTTCGGCTGAAGACCTCTTTTCCCTGCATACAATGGGGTTTCGCGGGGAAGCCTTGGCCTCGATTGCCGCTGTCGCCCATGTGGAGTTGCGCACCCGCCTGCAAGGTTCCGAACTGGGAACGAAGCTTTCTATGGCAGGTTCGACCCTGCAGGATATCGAGCCCGATGCCTGTACCGAAGGTAGTATCTTCTCTATAAAGAATTTGTTTTTTAATGTGCCGGCCCGGCGTAAGTTCCTGAAATCGAACGAGACTGAGTTCCGTAATATAATCAATGAGTTCGAACGGATCGCATTGGTCAATCCTCAGGTGGCGTTAGGGCTGAATCATAATGACACCGAGATATTTAATCTGCCGGAATCCGGTTTGCGCCAGCGTATTATAAACGTGTATGGCAAAAGCCTGAATCAAAAGTTGCTTTCTGTGGATGCACAAAGCTCGTTGGTTACCATTTCCGGTTTTGTAGGTCGTCCCGACTCTGCCAAGAAGCGGGGAGCCCTGCAATATTTCTTCGTGAACGGACGTTTCATGAAGCACCCATACTTTCATAAGGCTGTCATGCAGGCTTATGAACAGTTGATCCCTCCCGGCGAACAACCCAACTATTTTATCTATTTCACGCTTGATCCTTCTACGATCGATGTAAATATCCATCCGACCAAGACCGAGATTAAATTTGAGAACGAGCAACCTATCTGGCAGATACTGATGGCTGCCACCCGTGAGGCACTGGCTAAGTCGAGTGCCATTCCTACCATCGATTTTGATGTGGAGGACGCGATCGATATACCGGTCTATAATCCGGTAAAAGAAGCGGATGGTTTCAAAGCGCCTTCCGTGCAACTCGATTCCGGTTATAACCCGTTCAAGAGTTCTTCGTCATCGTACGTTCCCCCATCCTCTTCTTCTCCAAAGAAGTCGGAGTTCGATTGGTCTCAACTCTATCAGGGGTTTGAGAGCGACCGGGATGCCGTACGTAAAGACCTTGAAATGATGGGAGAAGTGTTGGACACGGAACAGGATGAGTTGGCGGAACCCGTTAAAATGGCTGTCGGTGGAGAAGCTTTGTTTGCAGAAACGGCTACACCTTGTTATCAGTATAAGGGACGTTATATTGTCACAGCCCTCAAATCGGGTTTAGCGTTGATCGACCAGCACCGGGCGCATGTCCGTATCCTGTTCGACCAGTACCTGAATAATATCCGTCAGCAGAAAGGAGCATCCCAGCAAGTGTTGTTCCCGGAAATAATCGAGTTTACGGCAGCAGAGGCCGCTGTCTTACCGGTATTGCTGGAGGATATGCGTTTTATCGGTTTCGATCTGTCTAACTTGGGTAATAACAGCTATGCCATCAATGGCCTGCCTGCGGGACTCGAAAATGTAGATCAGATCGTTTTGATAAAGGATATTGTCAGCCGTGCCATAGAGACAGGCTGCGAAGTACACGAGGAGATTTGTGAGTCGATTGCTTTGGCTCTGGCTAAAGCGGCTGCCATCCGTCCGGGAAAAGTGATGTCTGCTGATGAAATGGATCACCTGATAGCGACTCTCTTCTCCTGCCCGGATTCAAACCTGACACCTGACGGGAAAACAATCGTTTCGATGTTGACCGACGAGGAACTGGAGAAACGGTTTAAGTAACCGGAAGAGAAAAAAGATATCCCTTTTTGAGAAGGGCTATGGGCATGTTACTTTTCTGATCGCCTGCCAGCATTTGGGAAAGTTTCATGCCTTTTTTGTGTCTGTCTCAAAAAGGGAATTAGTATGTTTAAGCTACCGATTTACTGGCATTTAAAAGTGATAGGAGTGGTATAGGCTACCCGTACGACTTTGCCTTTTACCTTACCGGGCGTCCACTTGGGCATGTTTTTAACCACTCGTACTGCCTCTGCATCCAATAATGGAGTCAGGCTTTTTACTACTTTGATATCTGATAGACTACCGTCTTTGTTGATAATGAAGGAAAGCGATAGACTGCCTTCCTCTTTGTTCTTTATGGATTCGGCCGGGTATTTGCCATTTCTGGCCATGTATTTTAAAAGTTCAGTTTCCCCTCCGGGAAATTCCGGCATCACATCTACAACCTCATATACTTTGTCATCGTCCGGTGGTAGCGGAGTGGCAACTTCGACAGAAATCGCTTCCGGTGCAGGTGCAATCATTGTCTTTTCTGCGGGTACAGGAACTGTCGTTTGCCGACTGACGATCCGTGCCATCGCGTCGATGTTGTTGAGCAGCAATAAGCCGGCTGCCAGCGGTAGCAGAGTCAGGTACTTTACTTTTCCAACCCTGCCGGTTCTTTTCTTGTTTAACATAGTAATTCTCTTTTTTAATGGTAAGACACTGAAATTGTTATATAGTTTTGCTATAGCCATTTCGGGGTGCTCCAGTCCGATCAGGTGGTACTGGTATTCTTTTTTGTTATATCCGGCAAGCATCACCTGCTCGTCTGCCAGGTATTCATGATTGCTGCTGATCTCTTTCTTTAATAACCAGGCAAATGGATTGATCCAACACAGGATACATACGATCTCGCCGAGTACTACGTCTATCGAATGAAGCTGGCGGACATGTGTTTTTTCGTGAACCAGTATTTCTTCCAAAGCCTGTGGAGTGTGTGACTCCGGTGATGCAAATATCCAACCAAAGAAAGAGTAAGGCTCCTCTTGAGAGGGTAATACGTAGAGAGTAGTCCCGTTTATCTGTTGTTTGGGGCTTCTGAGCCGGAGTCGGATAACAGTGAATAATTCTATTATGCAACGGAGGAATAATAATGTTATCCCTGCCAAATAGATCAGTAACATATAACTCTCTGCAATTGTCAGCCAATCCGCTTCGGTAGAAAGTGGAGTATCATCGGCCGCTACAACCGTTTTCAAGGGAAGGATCGTTGAATAGTTATTCACTATTTCCGTTACACTTTCACGGGTGGATAGCCAGATACTGATATCCAGTAACGGATAAAGGAATGCGATCAGGTAAACGGAAAGCAGGACAGCCCTGCGTAGCCGGAAAAATGTGTCGTTCCGGAATAACAGGCGGTAGCAGATATAAAGGATTGCCAACGCCAGGTTTACCTTCAGGAAATAGGGCAGTATCGATGTTTCCATATTGATTCGTATTTACCTATTCTTCATTTTCTATTTGATTCATAAGATCCTGCAAATCGCTTTTCGTCAGTTTGCGGTTGCGGACAAAGAAGGATACCATCTCTTTATAAGAGCCGGTGAAATAATTCTCTACGACGTTCGACATGAACGTTCGCTTGTAGTCTGCCTCTTTAACTTTGGCTGAGAATCGTGTGATAGTACCGAACTTTTTCGGTGTGACATATTTTTTCTTTTCCAGATTACGAATTACGGATGCCACGCTGGTATAAGGCGGACGGGGTTCCGGCATTTCGTTCAGGATATCCCGGATAAAGCAGGGGCCTAGTCTCCAGATATAGAGCATAACGTCTTCTTCTTGTGCTGTCAGTCTTTCCATGTCTCTTCAATTATTTGAATTTTAGTCTACTATCTTTTCGCAAATCTACTTAAATTAAGTAGATAGTGATTCTTTTTGTTGATAAATATTGTTAACAGGAGAATAGAAAGAAAAGCGGATAGGATGGAAATGTCGTATATTTGAGGCAGTTAGATTTAAATCATTGGTATATGAAAAAGCCGGCATCCGTTATCATCTTCTTTTTAGGGAGCATATTCTTGTTTGTGGCATGTAATCAGTCACGTATCGACCGAAAGGCTTTGGTGGACAGGCACCGTATCGTAAGCACCGAAACAGATCCCCGTAGTCCGGCTCAAGTGGGAAATGGCGAGTTTGCTTTCGGGGTAGATATTACGGGGCTACAAACCTTTGTCCCTTTCAATATGATGGCTCAATGGAGCTGGCATAGTTTCCCGTCACCGGAAGGACAGCAGGTAGAGGATTTTAAAAAGCCGCTCATAGATACATACGGCAGGCAGATTCCTTACGATATACCTAACCCGGAACAACCGGAGTTATCGGCATGGCTGGCAGCCAATCCCCATCGCTTCAACCTGGGACGTATCGGATTTAAGTTGCTTCGTGCGGATGGCTCGGCAGCAACTGCCGGTGATTTGTCGGATACCCGCCAGGAAGTGGATATGTGGACAAACTTTGCTTTCGAACATCCTGCTTTAATAGGCACTTTCGGTATGTTACCGGGGGATGGTGTCGATCAGGCCACGCTTGCGCGTACACTGGCGAAGATCGATGCAACCTGGAATTACGACCGTACCTGGGGATGGGATTTCCCGATGTTGGCTATGGCTGCCGCCCGGTGCGGTCAACCCGATAAAGCGGTCGACTTCCTGCTCCATCCGGCAGGTGGGTTCCAGTTTGATGAACATGGGTTGGCAACAGGCGGCCCTTTCCCTTATTTCCCGTCTAACGGTGCTTTGCTTACTGCCGTCGCTATGATGGCCGGCGGCTGGGACGGATCGTCGGGCGACGTTCCCGGGTTTCCGCAGGATGGAAGCTGGGAGGTGAAAGCGGAAGGTTTTCTGCCGATGCCCTAGTCTTTAGTGCATATCTTATGTTTCAGGTTTCAGCTACCCTTCGGCCTTGTAAAACAATATGCGTGACTGAAGGATTGCCAATGCGTTCATTTCCGGTAGTTACCCGGCACCGGTACATAGACCGGGAATTTAGCCAGTCCTTCTTTCTTTAGTTTCCCCTCTTTTATCATGGCAACCAGCCGCCGGTTGGCCGTTCCTTTCGTAAAACCGCAGAGTTCCTGGAATTCCCTCCGGGTGATATATTCGTTGTCCATAAAGAAACCGGTCAGCAGGCCGTCCACCTCTATTTCAGAATATCTGTTGGAGTGATTTTTATAGGTCGCCCTCACAAACTGGGTGTTCTTTAATTCCTTTTTCAGTTCGGCTTCCGGACGGAATGCTATCGATTTGAATTTGATCGATTCGGCCCGTATTTCTTTCGGCGTTTTTACCGGAGGACATTGCAGTGTCATTTGAAAATATCCCAGCCCCTTGATGTATATCCGTTCGCCGTCCATTAAACGGTCGGTGATAACTTCACTCAATGAAACCAATGCAGCCATGACATCGGCTGTCGATAGCGTACAGCGTGAATGAATATCTTCCGCCAGTTTTTCTGTCGTAGTTGTTCCTCGGGTAACGATACGGGCATGAAGACGCGGTTTCCGGTTGCTCCCTTTCGGTATCGGATTTTTGTAGAAGTCGTATTGTGCAGGCATTTTCGTTCGTTTTATATTAGATATTAGTATTTAAGTCCTGACTTTTTTGTCGCTTTATAACTGTAAGCCGATCGTTCCACACATGTGAAGCGAACTGCTTACAGTTGTGAAATGATCGCTCTACAATTGTGGTGCGATAAAAATGTCACTACAAACGTATCAAAAAATAATGACTTTAGCAAGAGAATGAAGGAGGAATACGAAGAGATGAGATTGCTTGAAAATACGTGCCTGTATATTTGTAAATCCCTGCTATGCAGTCGTATATTCGCCGGAAATAACTTAAAAGAATCAGTATGAAAGCAATTAAAAATCTTATTGAAAAATGGTTTTACCTGATCATGAGCAGACCGGTTTCCGGGGAAAGAGAAGTGGTAACGGATGCGACAGTGAAAACGGTTACGACCACCCAACCGGCTGTAACGACTTTTCTGGCCAAAACAACGGAAGCAATGCTGGCTATGGAACAGTTTCTGGATGCAACGTACGATTTTCGTTTCAACAGGCTTACGGAAGAGACGGAATACCGCAAGCAAAATGTGCCGTCCGCCTGTTTCTGTCCGGTGGGACAGCGTGAGTTGAACAGTTTCTGTATCGAAGCGCGAAAACGTGGAATCGATTGTTGGGACAGGGATATATCAAGATATATCTATTCCGGAAATATCTCTGAATATCATCCGTTTCGGCTTTATATGGACGAATTGCCGGAATGGGACGGGGCCGACCGGGTCGATGATTTGGCCGGCAGGGTTTCCGGCTCCCGGTTGTGGTTGAAAAGTTTTCACCGTTGGCTGTTGGGAATGGCAGCGCAGTGGATGGAGGTGGATAGCCTGCATGCCAACAGCGTTTCGCCGGTATTGGTGAGCCGTACGCAGGGAAAACAAAAGTCTACCTTTTGTAAGATGTTGTTGCCCCGTGAGTTGCAAAGGTATTATACGGATAGCTTCGAGTTGTCTACCCAATCGGGTGCGGAGCGTAAACTGACGGAATTCGGTCTGATCAATATGGATGAATTCGATAAGTTTACCCCGCGTAAAATGGCTTTGTTGAAGAACTTGATGCAGGTGGTGCATCCTTGTATCCGTAAGGCGCATCAAAAGAACTACCGTTCGCTGCCCCGCGTCGCTTCTTTCATCGCGACTTCCAATCAAAAAGAGCTATTGACCGATCCGACAGGTAGCCGCCGTTTCCTATGTGTGGAGGTGGAAGATAAGATCGATTGTTCGCCACTCGATTACCGGCAGCTTTATGCTCAGTTGAAAGCTGAGTTGCAGGCCGGAGAGCGGTATTGGTTTACTTCGGAAGAGGAGGCGGAGATTATGGCGTCGAATGATTTTTTCTACAGGCATCCAATCGAAGAGGATGTCTTCAGATCTTGTTTCCGGCCGGCCGGTTATGGCGAGAATGCCTTGTCGCTTACGGCTGCGGAGATTTTCCAGCGTTTGAAGAAGTTTAATCCGGCAGCCATGCGCTCGGTATCGGCCGGTAATTTCGGAAAACTCCTTTCTTCCCTGGGAATAGAGCGGAAACATACTCAATATGGCAATTATTATCAGGTGATCTCTTTGGTGTAAAGAGGGCGGAAAACTACGAATTAATATTTGCCCTGGAAAATGATAAAAATCGAATGGAAACGCTTTTTGTTTAGAAAGAAATCATCCTTCAGTGTTATTGTCAGAAAATCAGCTGGTTATGTGGAATGAAGGATGAAAGATGATTTACCTAATTATATATGTACGCGTACTTTTGTAAAAAGAGAAAGTAGACACAAGACAAGCCCCGTTGGTTTCAAGCCGGCGGGGCTTCGTGTTAAATAATAATAAATAGTATGAATTCGCATGTTGCATAGCAGAAACAAACGGGAACTATTGCGTAACTTTGCACCGTTTTTAGCGCGAATTATGCAGAAAATGCTTATAACTCGTTGGTTATACGGAAATAATGCGTATCTTTGCAGCCTGAAATAGAAAAGATATAAATAGAATTATAACACATTCAAAGTTTAAAAAAGAAAAGAAATGCCTACAATTCAGCAATTAGT
>OGJY01001276.1_pt1 | contig 30043 bp, 24 predicted proteins | sample 1572231 | NCBI WGS metagenome assembly OGJY01 (sample SAMEA2582121, study PRJEB24529) | metagenome | biome: Human gut stool | place: China | collected 2011
ATTGAATTAAAAATAAAAACATAGCTCCAAATCGATTTTCCTTTTTTATTAGAAATATATAATGCAACAAAATCTGTTCCTCCTGTTGAAGCATTCATTTTTAAAATACTTGCCGTCATTAATCCATAAAGAGTTCCACCAAAAATCACATTCAATAAAGTATCATCAAAAAAAGGTGGAAAATGAATTATTTTTAAAAAGAAACTTGCTAGAAAAACTTCTAATAAAGAAAAGAACGTAAATCTAGGACTAATACTTTTATAACATAAAATAGCTACTGGTACATTTAATACAATCATTCCTAAAGAAGTAGAAAATGAGAAATGAAAATAAGTTGATGTAATCTTTTCAATCAATATCGCAACTCCTGTAAATCCACTTGATAATAAATTAGCTGGTTGAATAAAGACTTTAATGACATAAGCTTGTACAAAAGCACCTAAAATAACTGTTATCAATGTTAAAAAACATTTTTTATTTAAATGAAACATAGAGCCACCACCGGTATTGTTATAATTGATAATAAAGTTGATAGAAAAACTGTTTTTGCTGCTAAAAATTCATTTTGTTGATATCTTTTCGCAAATAAAACAGCACCATTAGCTACAGGCATCCCTAAAATAATCATCGTCATTGCTTGAATCATTGTATCTTTGATAAGAAAATGAACTAATGGTGAAAAAATCATTGGAATGATTAAATCAATGAATATTGTAAATAAGTAAATCTTTCTATCGAGTAATATTTTCTTGATAGGATATTTAGAAAGTGTTGCTCCAATAATAATCATTGCTAATGGTGTTGTCATATTACCTATCAATTGAATAGGTTGTAACAATGTTTCAGGTAATGATATTGAAAAAATATATAATAACACTGCAATCAATGAAGCAATAATTCCTGGCGTAATGAGTTTTTTTATTTGAAATGATTTATTATTTGACATAATCATCATTCCTAAAGTAAACAATGATAGATTAAAAGGCATATTGATTAAAGCTGTCAATAAAAGCGATTGTTTACCAAATAATGATTGTAATAGAGGAAAACCAATGAAACCTACATTAGGGTAGATTATCATAAATAAATAGAGTGATTTATCTTTTAAAGAACTTATTTTCAAACATAAATAAGCAAAAATAGGTAATATAATAATTAAAATAATCATTGATAAAAATAAATCTTGATAAGGAATACCATTTTTATTGGCACTTACAGATGAAATAATTAAACAAGGCATTGTCATATTTAAAACAAAACGATTCATTTTATCAATAAAACTCTCATCAAAATCTTTCATTTTTCCTAAGATAAAACCTAAAACAATCATCATAAACAATTGTAAAATTTTATTAATTACTAAATAAACATTCATTTTAATCCCTAAAATATTCTAAAATAATATTCATCATGACTTTAAAACCTATCTTATAAGAATCTAAATCAATCCATTCATCATAAGTATGTGCTTTTTCTCCCATTAAAGTTCCAATCGTATTAGCACATATTCCATAAGATAAAGGAATATTTGAATCTGTACCATTAGCACATTTTTCTACGTCATCTAAATAATATTCTTTAATCAATCTCATATTATGATCTGTAAATTTTTCAAATTTCTCTCTATTTAATAAACCATTTCCAGGTCTTACTCCTAAAATTTCAATTTCTACATTTGAATAGTGAGAAACAATTTCTTGAAATTGTTTCTCCATGATATCTAAACAGCTTTGCATAGAAGAACGATATTCATAGAGTAATGTAGCTGTAGAAGCAATTGCATTAATTGTTGTTCCACCTTCTATTTTTCCAAAATTATAAGTTGTTTTAGCTTCTGTTGGTATTTGTTGATGACTTAATTCATACATAATTTTACTTAAAGTCTCAATAGCATTTTCTTTGCCAAAATCAGCATAAGAATGTCCTCCTTGACAATGAACAGTCAAACGATAACGTTTAGAACCTACAGCACTATTTGTACACTGATTCAAATATCCATCAAAAGAAATAAATGATTTAATACGGTTTTTATACTGTTCAACAATATAACGACACCCATTAGAATTTCCTAATCCTTCTTCACACGTATTTAAAACAAATAAAACACCTGTCTTTCCATGTAAATGATGAAGGTGAATATAATGAATCACTTGCATTAAATGAACAACATTAGCTGTATCATCTCCTACTCCTGGTCCATATAAATAATTCCCTTTTTGTGTTATTTTTAACGGTTCCATATCAGCAAAAACAACATCAAGATGCCCACAAAATACAGCAATATCTTGATTATCATCAAACATTTTAATAACAACATTATTCATCTTATCAATTGTTGTCTCAATACCTCTTTCTTTAAACCACTGTTTACAAAATTGTGCTCTTTTTTCTTCATGATAAGATGGTGCTGGAATAGTTGCTAACTGTTTTAAAAGTTCTATAGAATAATCAGCTTCTTGTTCAACATAATCTTCTTCATATTTATATAACATATTTTTCCCCCTATATTAAAGAAAAGGCAATTATGCCTTTTCAATAGATTCCTTTTTGACTTCTTGTTTATCTAACATTTTAAAGAATGGATAATAGATAGCCATTGAAATTAATAATAATACAATTTGTAATAAAGCTCCTCTAATACCACATAATAAGAAACCTGAAATAATTGGTGGTGTTGTCCAAGGAACTTCGACCCCAATACTTACTGGGACTAATCCAATATATGTAGAAGCATAAGTGACAATTGCCATTGTAATATTAGCAATCACAAATGGAATAGCCATAATTGGATTTAAAACAATTGGCATACCAAAGATCAATGGTTCATTAATATTAAATAATGAAGGAATTAATGATAATTTACCTAAAGCTTTATATCTAGATGATTTAGCAGTAAAGACAATAACAAGTGCTAATCCTAAAGTAGCTGCAGTTCCTCCTAATTTAACAAAGTTAGCAATAAATTGATAATTGACAATATGTGTAGCAGCTTTTCCAAGTCCAATTGCTGCAGCGTTTTCAGCAGATAATGATCTCCAAATAGGATTCATTACTGAAGAAACAATACTTGATCCATGTAAACCAAAGATCCATAAAATTGATTCTATTAATAAAACTAAAATTGTAGCTGGTAATGTACTACCAATAGATTGTAATGGTTGTTGTAACATTGTAAAAATGAAATTTTGTGCACTTTTGAAACTTGTCATTTCAAAACCAATTCTTACAAAGTTAAAAATAATAAAGATAATAGCTACTGGAATTAAAGCTTCAAATGGTTTAGCCACATTTTGAGGTACTGCATCTGGTAATTTAATTGTCCATCCTTTTTGAACAACAAATCTAAAGATTTCTACAGCTAAACAAGTTGTAATAATTGCTAAAAATAATCCTGATGCACTAAAATTATCAAGTGGTAATCCTTTTAGTCCATCTTCTGTTACTAAAACAGGTGTTAACATGAAGATAGCAATAAATGATACAACAATTGACTCTCTTGTATCTACTTTATAAAAATGTGCAAGAGAACGTGCAATTCCTACAACTACATAAATTGACATGATTCCATAACTCATACGATAAGGAACCATAAATATTTGACTCCAATTTTCCCCTAAAAGCCCTGTCATAAGTTCACTATAACCATTAATAGGAATACTTGTAAAAAGTAAGAATAAAGAACCAACAATAATAACTGGCATTACGCCAAAGAAACCTTCTTTAATCGCATTTAAATAACGATTTGCACTTACTTTAGATGCAAATGGTATCAGTTTTTCACCCATTTTATCAAAAAAACTATTCATCATTTTCTCCTCCTATTCAAATTTTGTTTGTCCATTGGTTTCAATTACTTTCTTATACCAATAAAATGATTTCTTTCTATATCTTTTTAAACTTCCATTTCCTTGGTCATCTTTATCAACATAAATAAAACCATATCTTTTCTTCATTTCTCCTGTTCCAGCAGAAACTAAATCAATACATCCCCATGTTGTATAACCAATAACATCAACATGATCAATTTCTATGGCTTGTTTTAAAGCCTCAATATGTTTTCCTAAAAAATCAATACGATATTGATCATCTACAGTACCATCTTCATTAAGTTGATCAACAGCCCCTAATCCATTTTCAACAACAAATAATGGTATTTGATAACGATCATATAATTCATTAAGTGCAACTCTTAATCCTAAAGGATCAATATGCCAACGCCAATCCGTAAGTTCTAAATAAGGATTACGTCCTTTAGCATTAATTGAACCATCTCTTTGATAAGAAACAATAGAAGAAAAATAATAACTAAAGCCAATAAAATCAACCGTTCCCTTTCTTAATATTTCTTCATCACCCTCATCAATAATCAATTTTCCTCCCAATTGTTCTTGTTTAGCCAAACATGTGTTCGTATAAAATCCTCTACACATCACATCTAAATAATAATGTGTAAACAACATATATTCTCTTTTAGCTATTTGATCTATTGGTTGGCAAGTTGCTGGGTAGCTTTCTGGATATTGAACCATACAGCCAATTTTAAAATTTGGATTAATTTGGTGTCCTAAAATAACTGCTTTGGCACTTGCTACAAACATATGATGACTTGCTTGTAAAACAGTTGATGCCTTATCTTCTCCTTCTTGAAAAAGAATACCAGCTTGATGATAAGGATTTTTCTTATTCATCGTTTCATTAATTTCATTAAAAGTCATCCAATATTTTACTTTATCTTTATAACGTTTAAAAATTGTTTGACAATAATTCATAAAGAAATCAATCATTTTTCTATTTCTCCATGAACCATATTTTTTAACTAAATGTAATGGTGTTTCATAATGAGAAATTGTCACCACTGGCTCTATATGATATTTTAATAATTCATCAAAAACTTGATCATAAAATTTCAATCCAGCTTCATTCGGTTTTTCTTCATCTCCTAAAGGAAAAATACGTGTCCAATTGATAGACATTCTAAAGCATCTAAATCCCATTTCAGCAAACAATGCAATGTCTTCTTTATAATGATCATAAAACCCAGTTCCTTCATGACTTGGATAATAAGTATGAGGATGAACACTCTCATGTATTTCTCGAGGATGATCAATATTTCCTCCCATCTCTACATCAGCAATACTTAATCCTTTTCCATCTGCAAGGTAACCACCTTCATATTGATTAGCTGCTGTTGCACCTCCCCATAAGAATTGATCTGATATTTTCATTTAAAAAGCCCTCCTTCTATGGTTATTAAAACATAGAAGAAAGGCTTTTATAATTGAATAGCTTTCGTTTTTAACAATGTTTAAAAATTTTAGAATTAAATATTTTTTATTATTTAACACCGTTTAGATTCATCCATTAATATTGGATTTGAAGAATGTCTTGTACTTTCTGATTTAGATGTAAGTTGTAATTTTTTATTAAAATTATTTTCATAATCTAAAGAAAAATAAGAAGCATACAATAAATCCAATAAAAAATAAATAGATAAATTACTATTAAAATTTGCAATATTATACGTTAAATTTTCTCTTGTAGAAATATATAATTTAGCAGTACTCATTTGACTTAACGTATTTTCTCCAAAAGAAGTTAAACTTAAAAAAGGAATATTTTTCTTTTGACATGTTTTTGCCATATTGATAAGTGTCTTGGTTTCTCCAGAATAAGAAATAAAAATCACACAATCCCCTTTAGGAATACAATTTACTTCATAACGTTGATAATTTAAATTATTAGTAATATATACATTCTTTCCTATTTTCATCATTTTTTCTTTAAATGATTCTGCTATATTTAAAGCTGTTCCATATGAATAAATATGAATATTGTTATTATTATTTAATAATTGAACAGCTTTTTGAAATAAATCATGATGTAATAAAGATAACGTATCTTTAATTGTTTCTTCATATAAAGAGCCCATTTTATTAGCTATTTTAAAAATAGTATCCCCTTGATCAAAAGGTAAATTAGGATCAACTGCCCCAAATTGCTGATTTAAATACTCAATTTCACTTAAATAAGCCTTCTTAAAATTATCAAAACCTTCAATACCTATTTTCTTACATAAATTTAAAACAGTCGCTGGTGATGTATAAGTTTCTTTAGCAATACTTCTTGCTGAATAATTTTTTATCTTTTCTCCTAATTGAATAATAAAATCAGCAATTATAATTTCACTTTTAGAAAAATCAACTTTATTTGTTAGTTTATCAATTAATAACATACCATCACATCCTTTTTGATATCATAGCATATAATAAAAAAGAAAACAAAAACACAGTTTTTCTACAAAAAATCTTTTCATGTTATTATATAAAAACAAACACCCTCCATTAATTTATTTTATATAAGAATTATTTGCTTCTCTTATAAAACATTTCTAATTTTGAAATATTATCAAATCATATCTGATTTTCGCCAAAAAAGGCCTTCTGAACAAGCTATCTTTTGCATAAGTGCCTGTATTTCCTTTGATGGATTATACACTGTTAAATTTAAGTTATCCCACTCAAAAACCACAAGAACAGTTTCATCTGGAAGCAATATATTCAACCAACCTGAATGGTTATTCATGATTGTATTGATTGCATCCTCTAATATTTGTAAAGATGGTCGGTCAATCCAATCATCCAATTGTATAGATACATGATAATAACACATTAATTTTATAATGATATTTACAAATTTATCTTTCAGCAAAAAATGTTTATCACTATTGAGTAAATAACATTTCACATCAAAAAATTGTCCTCTTGAACTTGGTTTTACCTGTTCAGGAAGAAAATCTATCACATAGCATAGCTTCTCTAATAATTCTTCAATCTTATTTACTGTTTGTTCCACTTTAGTTCACCAATTCTCTTTTAAATATTCTTCTTATACTATAACACTTTATTCTAAAAACATCTTTTACACCTGTCCATTTATTAAATTTAATATCTTATTTGGTAAATATTGAGCAATCAAAAAAGATGCCTAAGCATCCCTTGATTGAACTAAAATAATATTTCCACTATTTTCAATAATAGCGTATTCACCTTTGACTTCATTAGAAACACAAAGAGGATCTTCTCTTTTTAAAAGATAACGATCTAAAGTATATTCTGCTTGATCAATAGAAATAATACTCTCATTTAATGCAAACAATGAGAAATAATAATATCCTTGATTATATATATGATGAATTCCTGGTTTTAATAATTGAATACAGTTTTGTTGATCAATAACCTTTATAGAAACATCTTGATATTTTTCAAGCAAACACATCACTGCAAAAAAATGATCTAAACGTCCTCCGGTAACACCATATAATTCAATTTCATCATAACCTTTAGAAATTGCATATTCGATAGCAGCATGAGTATCTGTCACATCTTTTCTTTCTGGTAAAATTTGAATATTTAAATTTTCTAATGTCTGTCTATTTTGTAAGGAATCAAAATCACCGATGGCAAACTTTGGTGTAATTCCTTGTTTTAATAATTCTTCCACACCATGATCCACCCCAATGTATTCTCTGTCTTGAGGAAGTATCATCTTTTCTAAATGTGTGGCACATAATGCTATTTTCATTTTAAAGAAGTAATCCTTTGTGTGTAATCATCACTATTAAATACATAACTTCCAGCAACTAAAACATCTACTCCTGCATCTTTACATTGTTTTCCAGTTGTAGCATTAATACCACCATCTACTTCAATTAAATAGTGTGCACTATTTTCTTTTCTTCTAGTAGCTAGATCTTTAATTTTATCAAGAGCAATTTCTTTAAATGATTGTCCACCAAACCCTGGTTCAACTGACATCACTAAAACAACATCTAATAAAGATAAATAATCTTGAATAGCATCAACCGATGTATTTGGTTTAATACTTATTCCTACTTGTACATTATTTTCTTTAATATGATGAATAAGTGCTAAAGTATCTTCTTTATTTTCCATTGCTTCAATATGAAAAACAATTAAATTTGCTCCACTTTTAATAAATTCATCAACATATTTTTGAGGTTCACTAATCATTAAATGAACATCTAAAAATAAGCTTGTAACTTTAGAAACATCTTTTAAAATACTGTACCCAAATGAAATATTAGGTACAAAATGTCCATCCATAACATCATAATGAAGCCAATCAGCTTTTCCATTTTCGATTTTTTCAATATCATCTTTCAAACAAGCAAAATTTGCTGAAAGAAGAGAAGGTGCAACTTTAATCATATCGTTTCTCCTTTTTTTCCTTTAATTCTTTTAACATTGTTAAATAATGTTCATAACGTTCTTTAGAAATCTTTCCTTCATCAACAGCCTCTTTAACAGCACAATGAGGTTCACTATCATGCAAACATCCTCTAAACTTACAATCAGTAGCATATTCATCAAAATCATGATATGCTCTCGCTGCTTCTATTGGTTCCATCTCTAATTCAAGAGATGAAAAACCAGGAGTATCTGCTACATAACCATCATATAAATTCATGAGTTCAACATGTCTTGTCGTATGTTTCCCTCTTCCAAGAGCTTTCGATATTTGATTTGTTTCTAAATTCAAAGAAATATCTAACGCATTTAAAAGCGTTGATTTACCAACACCACTTTGTCCAGTAATCACAGTCACTTGATCTTTAAAGATTTCCTTGATTTCATCTATTCCTTTATTTTGTTTAGAACTTGTTTCAATCACAGTATACCCTGCATTTCTATATTCTTGAATATATTGATAAATAGAGTCATCCCCTTCAATATCCATTTTAGAAATAACAATGATTGGTCTAATGTGATAGTGTTCTATCAATAATAAGAACTTATCTAATAATATTGTTGAAAAATCAGGCTCTTTTCTTGAAAAAACAAGTAATGCTTGATCAATATTTGCAATCGGTGGTCTTCTTAAAACATTTTTTCTCTCTAATATTTTGAGAAGGTAACCATCATCATGGTTACCTTTTTGAAATTCTACAAAATCACCAACAACTGGTTTTATATCTTGTTTTCTAAATTTTCCACGGGCACGACATTGATGAACTTCATGACCATCATCAATGTAATAAAAACCAGCTAATGCCTTGACAATACGCCCTTTATCTATGTTAGTCTTCATAATAATAGATTGTAATTGTTGTTCCTTTTTTATCTACTTTTGTTCCTGCAGCTATACTTTGTTTATAAACTGCACCAATATAACGTTCATCTCCACCAGATTCTGGGAATTGTGTTCCTTCCATAGAAACGGTAAATCCCAAGTTTTCAAGATTCGACTTCGCACTATCAGGTGTTAAACCAACAACAGAAGGAACTGTTTGACTATATCCTGTAGAAACCGTTAAAGTAATATTTCTATTTGTATCTGTTGGATCTACTTTATAGCCTTTCGCTAAATTTTGATCAATAACGGTACCTGCCGGTTGATCAGAAGTTTGTTCACGTTTTGTAACATTGAATCCTAAACCACTCAATTTATTATAGGCATCATCATAGCTCATACCTGTATAATCATCTAAAATCACATAGGATCCTTTAGAAATCGTAAGTGTAATTGTACGATCTTTATCTGTAGGATCTTGTTTATAACCTTTTTCTAAACTTTGTTCTAAAACTGTTCCCGCCTTTTTATCAGAAACTTCACGTTTTATATCAACTTTAAAGCCAATCTTATTTAATTTCTTTTTAGCTTCATCATAACTTAATCCCGTATAATCATCTAAAACAATATATTTACCTTTTGAAACAGTAATTGTGATAACATCTCCTTCTTTAATAGAAGAACCTTTTTCTGGATCAGTTTTTGTAATTAAACCTTTTTTATAATCATCAGATAATTCTTTAAAAACTGTCTTATTAATTGTAACATCATAATCTTTTAATATTTTTTCTGCTTCACTTTGTTTCAATCCAACTAAATCTGGCATTACATTTGGTTGTTTATTTCCACCAAAAAGTAAGAAATAACAAATAATTCCAATAATCAAAACAACACCTGCAACGACTCCTGCAAGAACTTTAGGATTTTTTAATTTTTCTAAAATTTGTTTTCTTTTACCATTATTATTCTTCTTTTCAACAGCTCTTTCTTCAACTTCTTCTGGTTCTTCTTCATCAAAGATTTGTCGTGGATTTACAACAATCGTAGGATCATTCACTTCATCACTATGATCAAAAACAAGTTTTTCTTCATCTGTTCTAGATAAACATGTTTGTAAATCTTCTAACATTTCCGTAGCACTTTTATAACGATCATTTAAGTTTTTAGCAGTTGCTTTAATAATAATATTTTCTACTGATTGAGGAATAGATGGATTAAATTCTCTAAGTGATGGTAAATCTTCTTGCATATGTTTTAAAGCAATATTCACTGGAGATTCACCATTAAATGGTACTTGTCCTCTTAATAATTCATAAAAAACAATTCCTAAAGCATAAATATCACTTTGAACTGTCGCTTTTTCTCCTCGTGCTAATTCTGGTGCTAAATAATGAAGAGAACCCATAATCACATCTGTTTGTGTAAACTGTGTAAGTGATTGAATAGAAGCAATTCCAAAATCAGCAATCTTAGCTGTTCCTGTATCCGTTACTAAAATATTTTGTGGTTTTAAATCACGATGAATAATTCCCATTTGATGTGCTCTTGCTGTTCCTGAAAGCACTTGTTTCATAATGTCAATAGCTTCCATTACATGTAAAGCACCTCTTTTAGCAATTAATTCTTTCAGTGTTCTACCAGGTACATATTCCATGACAATATAGTATTGATCATTATCTTCACCAACATCATAAATTTCAACAATATTTTTATGTGAAAGCGCAGCTGCTGCTGAAGCTTCTCTTTGAAATCTTGCAATATAAATTGGATCTTTCGCTAAAGATGTACGTAATATCTTGATAGCAATTGTACGATTTAAAATCGTATCATTTGCTAGATAAACATCTGCCATTCCTCCTTGACCAATAATATCAATCAATTCATAACGTTCAGCAATGATTTTATTCATTTTTTAACGTCCTCCTTCTATTAACACAGCAGCAATATTATCATGTCCACCATGTTCATTTGCTTGTTCAATCAATAGATGAACTTTATCTTTAACATTCATATTTTTTTTAACAATATTTAAAATTTCCTCATCTTCTAAAGAATTAAATAACCCATCACTACAAATCAAAATATTCTTCCCATTTAATTTATACTTTTGAATATCTGGTACAATATTCATTTCAACACCAATAGCTTGCATTAAAACATTTTTTTGACGATGATTCTTTCCTTCTTCTTCAGTAATCGCACCTCGTTGAATAAGTTCATTCACTAATGTATGATCTCTTGTCATTTGAATAATTTCTTGATCATCATAAACATAAATACGACTATCACCTACATGGCAAAAGAAAGCATCATCACCATCAACCACCGCAATCGCTACAGTTGTTCCCATTCCTTTCGTATCTTCTTGCATATTAGCCATTCTTTTTACAATTTGGTGAGCTTCTAAAACAGTATCCATTAACCAATTTGTCACTTCTTCATCATCCAAAAAAGGTGGATTGGCTTTAAAACATGTAAGTACATGTTCTTCTACAACATGAGATGCAATTTCTCCTGCCTTATGTCCTCCCATACCATCACAAACAACACCTAAAACCTGATCTTTCAAATTAATTGCTGTTGCTGCCTGGTCCTGATTTTTTTCTCTGATTTTTCCAATATCAGTCAATGCATAATATTCCATTATATCACCCCACTACGTTTTGCTCTTAGCTGACCACATGCTCCATCTATATCTCTACCATGTTCTTTTCTAACCGTACAGTTAATATGTAATCTTAATAGTTCGTCTTTAAATTCCTCTACATGACTACTTGGTTTAAAACCATGTTCATCAACACTATTATAAGGAATTAAATTCACATACGCATTCAATCCTCTCATATAATGAGCAAGCTGTCTGGCATGTGCAAGTGAATCGTTGACATCATCTAATAAAATATATTCAAATGTCACTCTACGATTCGTTTTTTCGATATAATCTGCAACACTTTTTCTTAAAGCATCCATATTAAACGCTTTATTTACAGGCATTAATTGGTCTCTAATTTCATCATTAGGGGCATGTAAAGAAATAGCAAGGTTTGTTTGAATCCCTTCATTGCTATATCTTTCAATCATATTGACAAGTCCACATGTAGAAATCGTAATATGTCTTGCTCCAATAGCTAAACCATGAGGATGATTAATAATTCTAACGAATTTCATCACTTCATCATAGTTATCAAAAGGTTCACCTGTTCCCATGACAACAACATGTGAAACACGAATACCTGTATCTTTAGTGACTGCCATGACTTGATTCACCATTTCACCAGCTGTTAAGTTACGTTGTTTTTTTAAAAGTCCACTAGCACAGAATGCACATTGCATATTGCATCCTACTTGGCTTGTTACACATAATGATTGACCATAATCATGTCTCATTAAAACGGCTTCTATTAAGTTACCATCAATCATTTTAAATAAGTATTTGATAGTTCCATCACTTGATACTTGTTTTTCTTGTATTTCAAAGGTATCAATGATGCATTGTTTTTCCAATTTTTCTCTTAAATCTTTTGATATATTAGACATTTCTTGAAAATCAAAAGCATTTTTTTGATATAACCATTGAAAAACCTGTTTTGCTCTAAAAGGTTTTTCATTGATTGATTTAAAATATTCAGTTAATTCTTCTAAAGAATAATTATATAAATGTTCCATCTTCTATCCCTTTTTCATTTTACACATATAAAATCCATCTGTGTGATATTCATAATTTAAAATTGTACGTTGTTCAATAACTTTCATATCAGGATGTTTTTGAATAAAATGTTCAATCATCATCCCATTTTCCTTTTTATTGATTGTACATGTACTATAAACCATTGTACCATCATTTTTCAATAAATTATACGCATTTTCTAATAAAAGTGCTTGTAATGGGATTAAACCATCCATCACACTCGAATCATGATATTTAATTTCTGGTTTACGTTTTAAAACCCCAAATCCTGAACAAGGTGCATCTAATAAAATACGATCAAACGTTTCAGGAGGATAGTGTTCTATGAGCTTTGTAGAATCACCTGCTTGAACATGTACGTCTTTAACACCTAAACGTTTTAAATTATGTTCTATTAATTTTACTTTGTGCTTATATAAATCATAGGCTTCTATTTTTCCTTGATTTTCCATTAATGCTGCAAGATGTGTTGTTTTACTTCCTGGAGCACTACACATATCTAAAACGTAATCTGTTTTTTGAGGATCTAAAAGTCTTGCTACTAATTGACTTGATTCATCTTGAATCGTTACTTTACCTTCTTTGTAATAAGAAGTATAGGCTAGATTTCCTCTTTTATATAAAAGAGCATCTTGAGACAATGTTCCTTCTTCAAAACAGCTTTCTTTTAATAACTCTTCTTTTGTTGTTTTTAATGTATTGACTCTCCCACTTCTTGTAGGAGGCATGTTATCTTCTTCACAAATCATTTTTGTTTTTTCTAAGCCATATTGTTTATTAAACATTTTGACCATCCATAAAGGATGTGATGTCATAATCGAGATTTTTTCTAATTCATCTAATTCCTCTAATGATCTTCTTTCGTTTCTTGTAAAATTCCTCAATACCGCATTTACAAATTGACTTGTTTGATAACCTTCTTTTTTAGCTATTTTAACCGCTTCATTAATAATGGCATATTCAGGTATTTTATCTAAATATATCAATTGATATAAAGCCATATAAAGAAGTGCCCTTATTTTTTTCTTTACTCTTTTTCCTTTAATATAAGGTTGAAGTTGATATTGAATATATAAAAGATTTTGAATTGTTCCATAAACAATGGTTGTACATAAATCTTTATCTTCTCTTTTTAAATTACTTTTCTTTAATTGTTCATTTAAAGCAATATTTAAAAAACTCTCATCTTCAAAATATTGATTTAAAATCATATATGCATTTTCTCTTGCCATAACTATATCGTTGTGTATGGATTAAAATCACATATCACATTTACCTTTCTTCCTTTTTTATTATAATAATCACTCATTGCATGCAATACCTCATAAACATGTGTTGTATTCGTTATTTTAAGTGTCATTCTCTTTCGATAAATATCATTCATCTTATAAATCGTACAATTAGCAGGTCCTAAAACAATTGCCTTCGGTAATTGTTTTACTAAATATTCCTTTATTTGTTGACTGCAAAAAGTCACATCATCTTCTTTTTTACCTTGCACTAAAATACTTATTAAATAACAATAAGGTGGATATTTCGCAAGTTTTCTCATTTCCATTTCTTTTTGATAAAAACTTTGATAATCATGATTTTTAACACATTGTAAAACAAAATGATCAGGGTTATACGTTTGAATCATCACTGTTCCTTGTTTCTTCCCTCGACCACTTCTACCAGAAACTTGTTCTAATAATTGAAATGTTCTTTCATTTGCTCTAAAATCAGGAATATTTAAAGAAAGATCTGCATTAATAACTCCTACAAAAGTCACATTTTCAAAATCTAATCCTTTAGCAATCATTTGTGTCCCAATTAAAATATTTGCTTCTTGATTTTCAAATTGTTTAAGCAATTGATGATGTCCTTGCTTCTTTCTTGTAGAATCAACATCATAACGAATCACTCTTGAATTTATAAAATTATTTTGTAAATATTCTTCTATCTTTTGGGTACCACTACCAATCAGTTTAATATTAGTACTTCCACAATGACTACATTTTTGCTGGTAAGGTACTTGAAAGTCACAATAATGACAACGCATTGTATGAGTATCTTTATGATAAGTTAAAGATACATCACAATGAGGACATTTTAATACTTCATCGCAATCTAAACAACGAACATAACTTGAATAACCTCTTTTATTAAGCAATAAAATCACTTGTTCATTTTTATCGATTGTTTCTTGTATTTTAGCTTTCATCTTCCTTGATAATACTTCATAATGATGTGCTTTCATTTCTTCGACCATATCAATCAATTCAATTTGTGGTAAAGGTTTTTGATTGACCCTTTGAGAAAGTATACATAATTCATAGGCACCCTTTAAAGCACGACTATAGCTTTCAAGAGAAGGTGTGGCACTACCTAAAACAACTGGACATTGATGATAAGCACCCCTTTTTCTCGCTACTTGAGATGTTAAATAACGTGGTGGACTTTCTTGTTTGTAACTGGCATCATGTTCTTCATCCATAATAATCAAACCTATATTTTCCAGTGGTGCAAAAACAGCACTTCTTGCTCCAACGACGATTTTTACTTCATCATCAATGATTCGACGATATTCATCATATCTTTCTCCCGCTGATAATTTTGAATGTAAGATAGCGACACTTTTTCCAAAACGGCTTTTAAAAGCAGAGACCATCATTGGAGTCAAAGCAATTTCAGGGACAAGCATCAAGACAGTTTTTCCTTGTTCAATCACAAATCTAGAAAGGTGTAAATAAACTTCTGTTTTTCCTGAACCTGTGACTCCATAAAGTAAAAAGGTTTTAAATTGATGAAAAGATGCTAATATTTGATTAACAACTTTTTGTTGGCTAGTAGTCAAGGGATAATCTTCTTGTTGTAGATGTTCATTGTAAGGATTTCGATAAACTTCTACTTGTTTATAAATAATTGCTCCTTGTTTTTCTATATTATTTAAAAGAGCTGTTGAAAAAGGATAATCCTTTATGGGTAATAAATCGTGTTCTTTTATATAATTTAAAGCTTCTTGTTGTTTTGTTGTTTTAAGGGGAATATCTTTTACAAAGGAAACAACTTTTTGATATTTAATGCCAACACTATGATTGGTACTTGGTTTTAATTGAGGTGGTAGCATACATTGTAAACAACTGATTCTTGTAGAAAGCGTTTGTTTTGAAAGATAATTTGCAAGTTCTTGTAATTCTTGATTAAGTAATGGTTTTTGATCAATGACATCTTGGATAAAAGAATATTTAAAACCATTTTTTTCTTCTAATTGTTTTTGAGTAAAAAGTGTTTCTTGACATTCAACGACATAACCTACAAGTTGTTGATAACCAAAACGGATATGGACTCGACAACCTGCCAAAACTTGATATTTAGATAAATAGTCATAAGTCGTATCTAATTTATAGATTGCATGTTCCACAAGAACTTTAACAATATACATATTTCCACCTCTCTTTTGTTTGTATTTTACCACATCTATTGGAGCTTTATCAAAAAAACTGTCAGTTATAAAAACCAACAGTTACTTTTGATGTTCTTTAATAATTTTTGCTATTTTATCTTTCGCTAGATGAACATCGTCATTTTCTACAACATATTTATATTCATCTTTTGTTTGAATTTCTTTACGTGCTTTATCCAAACGTTCTTTTACGATATCTTCGCTTTCAGTACGTCTACCACGAATACGTCTTTCTAATTCTTCTAATGAAGGTGGTACCAAGAAAATAGTCAATGCATCAGGACATTTTTTCATGACTTGCAATGCTCCTTGAACTTCGATTTCTAAAACGACATTTTTACCCTCGTCTAATAATCGATCTACATTATCCTTAGGGGTACCATAATAATTACCTACAAATCTTGCCCATTCTAATAAGCCACCTTGAGCAATCTTATCAACAAAGCTTTTTTCATCAACAAAAAAATAATCCACACCATCTGTTTCTGTAGGTCTAGGTTTTCTTGTTGTCATTGAAATAGAATAACTTAAATTTAAACTATCATCTTTGAACAATTCTTCTCTTACTGTTCCTTTTCCAACACCACTAGGCCCACTAAGAATGATTAACATTCCTCTTTTCAATTCTTCCACACCCCTTTTTTTATAAAAATAACTCTACAATAACAAAGAGATAATGTCAATTAAATTTCAAATATGTTATAGTATTTTGGGGTGATAACTATGGCATATGATGGCATTATGATGCATCAAGTAAAAAATTTATTGATAGAAACAATAAAAGGCGGTCGTATCAATAAAATTTATCAAATATCAAAATATGAACTTTTATTTCAAGTTCGCGCAAATAAAAAGAATTATCAGTTATTGATTTCAAGTCATCCAATGTATGCACGTGTTCAATTAACATCTTTATCTTATCCAACACCAGAATCTCCTAATCCGCTTACTATGCTTTATCGTAAACTTTTAGAAGGTGGTTATATTAAAGATATTGAACAAATCGATTTGGATCGTATTTTTAAAATCACTTTTAGCTGTCATAATGAATTAGGTGATTATATTGAATATATTCTTTATGTAGAAGTGATGGGTAAACATTCAAATATTATCTTAGTAGGTCAAAACGATAAAATCATTGATTGTATTAAACATATTTCACCAAGTATGAATAGTGAAAGATTTTTACAACCCGGAGCCCTTTATCAATTACCACCAATGATAAAAAAACTTGATCCTTTTAGAAGCGAATTTGTAGAAGATAACCAACTTACTAAAATCTATCAAGGAATGTCTCCTATTTTATCTAAAGAAATCTTATATCGTATTGATCAAGATGAATCTTTTAAAGAGATTATGAAAGAAATAGAAAATTCTCAAAATCTCTATATTACTAAAGTGAATGATAAAGAATATTTTCATGTTATTGAACTGACACATTTACAAGGAGAAACTTCAAAATATTCTTTATTTGATGGTTTAGATACTCACTTTAATGAAATAGATCAAAAAGAAAGAATTAAACAACAAACAAGTAATCTTTTAAAATTTATACAAAATGAATATCAAAAAAATACTTCAAAATTAAAGAAATTAAAAGCAACCTTAGATGATTCACATAATAGTGATGATTATCGTATTAAAGGAGATTTATTATATGCTTCTTTACATTTAATACAAAAAGGAATGACTCATGTTGTTGTTGACAATTATTATGATAATACAAAATTAGATATTACTTTAGATCCTAAATTAGATCCAAAAGCCAATGCTCAAAAATATTATCAAAAATATCAAAAAGCTAAAAATTCAATCAATGTTCTTTTAGAACAAATTGATTTAACTGAAAAAGAAATTGAATATTTCGATTCTTTAATAACCGCTATGTCACAAGCAACATATTATGATGCTTTAGAAATCAAAGAAGAATTAGAAAACGAAGGATATTTAAAAAAGAAAAAACAAAAAAATACAATTCGTAAGAAAAAACGTCCTCAATTTCAACAATATCTTACAAAAGATGGAATTGAAATCGATATTGGTAAAAATAACTTACAAAACGATTATTTAACATTTAAATATGCGCATCGTTATGATATGTGGTTCCATGCAAAAGATATGCCGGGAAGCCATGTCATTGTTAAAGTACAAGATTTAGATGAATATACGATTCGTTTAGCTGCTAAAATTGCTGCATACTATTCAAAAGGAAAAAATTCAAGTAGTGTTCCGGTAAACTATACACTCGTCAAAACACTCAAAAAACCTGCAGGTAGTAAACCAGGAAAAGTAATTTTGGATAATTATAAAACAATCTATATTGATCCAGATGATGAGTTTTTACAAGAACTTACAAAAAAATAGATGCTAAGCATCTATTTTTAGTAACGATTTGTTTGTGTATAACATGTTTGTTCATAGCGAGGGTAATAACGTGGAACATAAACAATGTTATTAACGCGACGACATTCAATTGGACAAATAATAGGTTGTTCTACATATTGATTTTGAAATGTTGTACATACTTTCTTAGGAGCGATAATTGGTTGTGGAGTAAAACCATTTCCTATATTTGAATTAAAATAATTTGCATAACCGTTATTATCAAAGTTTCCATATTGTCCTTGACAGCATGTATTTTGTTGACAATTACAACTCATAATAACACCTCCTAATATAAGGTATGGTCATGTATTAAAAAGAATTGGACTTTTGTAAAGGAGAAACAAATGAAATTAATAAAATGGAATTTACATGAAGATGTAGAAGCATATACAACAACTAGGAAATTAGGGGATATTTCTTTAAATAATCCAAATTATTTAAAAGTATTAGAAAATAGACAAGAACTTGCTTCATTACTAAATACAGATTTAGAACATATGGTAGCCCCTAGACAAACACATTCTACCAATTTAAAACAAGTCTTTTTAATGAAAGATGGTGGTACCAATATGTTAAAACAAACAGATGACCTCTATGAAGTAGATGCAACTTATACGAAAGATAAAGATTTATTCTTACTGTCATTTCATGCAGATTGCACACCAATTTTAGTCTATTGCAAAGATCAAAAAATCGTTTGTGCTATTCATTCAGGATGGCTTGGTACAGTTAGACAAATTGTTGATCATACAATTCGTTATCTTATTGAAAAAGAAAATTGTAATCCAAAAGAAATGTATTGTTTAATAGGTCCTTGTCTTTCTAAAAAGCACTTAGAAGTGCAAGATGATGTGATTAATCAAGTTAAGAAAATGAACTTTGATACTTCACCTTTTTATCAAAAAACAGATGAAACTCATTATTTATTAGACAATAAAGGATTAAATAAACAACAATTATTAAATTTAGGGGTTTTAGAAGAAAATATTCAAGTTTCTTCTTATTGTACAAATGAAAATAATGATTTATTCTTTTCACATCGTGTCAATCATGATGGTCAAAGAAATGTAACAATCATTAAAAGAAAATAGGCGATATGAAATTCATATCGCTTATAATTTTAAGATTTAAAATATTCTTCAACATCTTTTCTTTCATCAGCTGTCAATTTTAAAACATCCATAGCTCTTTGCATGGAACATTGTAAACTTTCCATCATATTTTTAATTAATGTAATTCTTTCCAACTTTTGTCCTTGTTCAATCCCCATAGAATGTCCTTTTTCTATATTTTCTCTGGCTATCATTTCTCCTAAATTACACATCTTTTTAACCTCCTTCTCTATTTCTTCAAATCCATATTCTTTCATAACTTCTTTCTTTATCAAAAGATCGTATGTATTATTTAAAAATATGACTAATGGTGTCTTGATCCAATCACTATCTTCATACTTATCTTTGATATCATGATCTTTATTTAAGTATATCATAATCTGTTCGCTTTTATCATAACTTTCTAACCTTTCAATAGTACTTCCACTGATATTTTCTAATTTAGAGTTTATACAATTGACATGACCATCTCGTTTTTTTGCTGCCTGTGGAAGTATCCATATGACATAGGTCTTTTTCATTCCATCATAGTTTCTATAATCATATTCCTTTCCATTTTGACTGGTAATCATTCTTGAAAGATAATCATTTCCTCTTGTTAGTGGGGCATAGCCGGGATTCTCTACATTTTGTATCTCTACATCTAGATAAATTCTTTTCATTGTTCCATCAGCTTGTGGCAGATTGATACAGCAGAAATAATCGAATTCCACTCTTCCATGATGAGCAATATCGATGACATTATTTAGCTGTTGGAAATAAGAATTCCCTTCCTGATCCTTCTTTCCTTTAATAAGTTCAATGATTTCTTCTAAAGATACATCCTTAGCTTCTTTAATAAATCCTTTAATGATTCTTCCTAAGATTTCAGGATGTCCTAATATTCTTTTACAGAGTTTATCAATCATGATAATATGATCATTTGATGTGATATCTAATACTTTTTCTATTTAATTTTTTCTCCTATTATATAGATAATTTTTTGATGTTTTTCTTTTTATTTTTTAAAAAAAGTAAAAAAAATAACGAAATAAAAATTTCGTTATATCAAATAAATGCTCAATGCAATTAAAAAACCACAAAGAACATCACTTATAAAATGAACAGCACAAATGATTCTTGATAGCCCTACAATACATGCAATAATTAAAGCAATGATTCCTAAATGAATATTAATATTCAATAAGGCAAATGCAATCGCAAAAGCACTTACTGTATGACGACTAGGAAAAGATTCTCCTGTTTTATGACCTACAAGTGGTTCAATATTAAATGTCATACAAGGACGTGGACGATTATAGAGTTTTCTAATAAGTGTTACAATCAAAAAAGAACTTAATGGTTTAATGATTGTCAATAATAGCTTTGATGAATGATTAATAAATAATATGAGAAGTGTTAAAGCATAAAGTGCGGCTGTAAGATAAGGGGTTATTTTAGCTATTACAACGCATATTTTGTCTAAATGATGTTGACGGATGTAATTGAGATTGTTTTGATAAAATTTTTCCATTATTTTAAGATAAAGACTGTTTCTCCTTTATTAAGTGTCAGTATTTTTCTTTCAATTCTTGGATGAGAATATTTTTTTCTAACGTAATTTAAAAGAATAGAAGAAGAATATCCATGGATCACAGTGACCTCTTTTACAAGAATTGAAGTTCCTTTTAAAAAATGATCTAGTTTTACTTTAGCTTCACTTTGACTACATCCGTGTAAATCTATTGTTGATAACATCCAATCACCTCTTTGATATTATAAAATAAATTTAAATGAAAAAAAATGACAAAACGAAAATATTGCTTTTATGGGTATTTTTCATTACAATAAAGAGGTAAAAAAAGAGGAGTGAAAAAGATGGCATTAACAGCAGGTATTGTAGGATTACCAAATGTTGGTAAGTCAACATTATTTAACGCAATTACAAATGCACAAGTAGAAGCAGCAAACTATCCGTTTGCGACAATTGATCCAAATGTAGGTGTCGTAGAAGTACCAGACTATCGTTTAGATAAATTAACAGAAATGATTGAACCTAAAAAGACAGTTCCAACAACTTTTGAATTTACGGATATTGCCGGTCTTGTAAGAGGTGCAAGTAGAGGAGAAGGATTAGGTAATAAATTTTTAGGAAATATCAGAGAAACGGATGCAATTTGTGAGGTTGTAAGATGTTTTAGAGATAAGGATGTAACACATGTTGATGGTGATGTAGATCCTATTAGAGATATTGAAACAATTAATTTAGAATTGATCATGGCTGATTTAGAAACAGTTGAAAAACGTATTGGACGTTTAGAAAAGAAAGCTAAATCAGGTGATAAAGAAGCTAAAGCTGAAATGAGTGTTTTAGAAAAATTAAAACCAACATTAGAAGCAAATAAACCAGCAAGAAGTATTGAATTTGATAAAGAAGAAATGTTAATTGTCAAACAATATACTTTACTTACAATGAAACCATTAATCTATGTAGCTAACTTAGGTGAAGAAGATTTAGAAGATCCAATGCAAAATCCATATTATGTTCAAGTTTTAGAATTTGCGAAAGAAGAAGGTAGCGACGTTGTTCCTATTTGTGCAAAAATTGAAGCTGAATTAGTAGGAATGGATAAAGAAGAAAAAGCTATGTTTATGCAAGATTTAGGTATTGAAGAAAGTGGTCTTGATAAATTAATTAAAGAAGCTTATAGCTTATTAGGTCTTAGAACATATTTTACAGCTGGAGTACAAGAAGTAAGAGCATGGACATTTAAAGAAGGAATGACAGCTCCAGAAATGGCGGGTATCATTCATAGTGATTTCCAAAGAGGTTTTATTAAAGCAGAAACATATAGTTTTGATGATTTAGTGAAATATGGTAGTGAACATGCTTTAAAAGAAGCTGGAAAAATTAGACAAGAAGGTAAACAATATGTAGGTCAAGATGGAGACATCATGTTGTTTAAATTTAATGTATAATGAAAAAAGCAATTAGATATATCTTATTAACTGTCTGTGTTTGTGTATTTTGTTATTCAGCGTATAATTTAATTAATATTTATTTGAATTATAAAAAAATAGATGATGATTATGGAGAATTAGCTAAAACTTATACGAAAGAAAAAGAAGAAAAAGAAGAAAAGGAAAGCTATTTACAAATTAATTGGGATGAGCTTTTACAAAGAAATAAAGATGTGAAAGCGTGGATTCAAATTCCAAATACAAATGTGAATTATCCTGTTTTACAAGGCGAAACGAATGACACTTATATTCATAGTGATATAGATCATAATGAATTAAGTGCAGGTAGTATTTTTATCGCAAGTGAAAATGAAGATCCATTTAATGATTTTAATACGGTTATTTATGGTCATAATATGAAAAATGGTTCAATGTTTAATAATATTAAATCCTATACGGATCAAAGCTTTGCGGATGAACATCCTTATGTTTATATTTATTTACCTGATGGTACAGTAAGTCAATATAAGGTTGTTGTTGGTCATATTATTTCAGAAACAAGTGTTTTATATAATACACATATTGTAGATACAGCTTCATTTGTACAAGAAATGGTAAAGACATCTTCTATTAAAGTAGATTTTGATCAATCTCAAGTACAATCGGTAATTACTTTATCTACTTGTACTTCTGCAGGAAGTGAAAGTGGTAAAAGAAATGTAGTACATGCGATTTTACAAAGAAAAGGGATTGATCCTGTAAAAGAAAAAATGGAAAACTAGAGAAATCTAGTTTTTTTGTTGTTAATTGTAAATGAGCTTGAATTGAATAAGTATGTCTGATGTGCTAAAATATTTGCATGTTAAGAGGGTGTTTTAATGGTTAAAAAAAAGAAAAGAAGTTTTATGTCTAAGTTGTTTTCTAGACGTATTTTATTATTAATACAATTTATCGTTTCTATCATTTTTTTAGGATGTATTTACATATTAAAGATGTTACCAATGAAATATTATTTGATTTTATGTGGTATTATTTTTTTGTTATGGATGTTAAGTTCATTGCTTATTAAATCAGGGATTAAAAAGAAAAAGCGAGAAAATAAATATGCTAGATTGATTTTTGGAAAGCTATTATCTTTAATACTTAGCGTTGCTTTAGGATTTGTTTCGGTAATGGCTTTTAAAGGAAATAGTTTTTTATCTAATATTACAGGTTCTTTTACACAAACAAGAGTTATTTGTATGTATGTAAAAAAAGAGAGTGCTATTAAAAGTTTAAGAGATGTAAAAGATAATACAGAAATTGGAATTGCTAGTGAAAAAGGCTCAAAGAATATTACATCAGCAATTGCTAAAATAGAAAATAAAGCAAATAAAGATTTTCAGACAAAAGATTATAAAGATTATTCTTTATTAGGAGATGCTATCATGGATGGAGACATTGATGTTATTGTTGCTGATAATGCTTATATGGCTTTATTAGAAGCAAATCATGAAGGCATCGATGAAAATCTAAAGAGTTTATATAAAGTAGAAATTCAAGAAAAATTAAATTCTGTGACACAAGAAACAAATGTGACTAAAAATCCATTTATTGTTTATATGACAGGAATAGATACTTATGGGACAGTTTCAGCAATTTCAAGAGCTGATGTTAATCTTGCTGTCTGTGTTTCCCCAATTCAAAAACAAATATTAATTGTATCTATTCCTAGAGATACACAAATTACCTTGCATAAAAATGGAAAAATGGATAAATTAACGCATTCAGCTATGTATGGTATTAACGAGACAATTTCTTCTATAGAAGATTTCTTGGATTTAAAAGTGAATTATTATGCTAAGACAAACTTTAGTGGAATTACTAATATCATTGATGCCTTGGGTGGAGTAACAATTGATTCACCTTATGAATTTACAACATTACATGGGCATTATCATATTAATAAAGGAATTAATCAAATGGATGGAGATAAAGCTTTATGTTTTGTAAGAGAAAGATATGCTTTACCAAGTGGTGATTTTGATCGAGGAAGAAACCAACAAAGATTACTTAAAGCCATGATCAATAAAGCTGTTTCTCCTAAAATCATTACAAACTATTCAAATATTTTACAAGCAGTAGAAGGATGTTTTGAAACTAATATGTCATCTGAAGATATAAAATCACTTGTTCAAATGCAATTAGATGATATGTCTAAATGGAAAATGTACAATGTTCAACTTACGGGAGATCCAGAAATTTCATATAAAACATATTCTATGAAGGGTAAAAAATGTTATACAATGAAACCTAATAAAAAATCTTTGAACGGTATTATTAATGTTATTAATAAAATTGAAGATGGTAAAAGAATTACTGATCAAGATGTAAAAGGATTACAAGGTGCTTAACCTGTAATCCATTTTAAATGACAACTCTTAATTTAAAATGGTGTTGATGAGTAGAAAATTGACAATTTCCATGGAGCTTTTCAACTGTATAAGCAATACTTTGAGTTCCAAAGCCATGATCTTTTTCTTTAGATATAGGAATACCATCTACAAAAATAGGTTCATTTAAGTAATTATTTTCAATAGATATAAGTAACTTACCACATTTTTCTTGCATATTTAATTCTATAAAACGTTCATTTTCTAATAACATAACAACTTTAAAAGCATTTTCTAAACCATTAGATAGAATAGAAGTTAAATCGATATCACTAATAGACAATTGTTGAGGAACATCTAAATGATAATGAAAATCAATATTTTCATCTTTCATTCTATTTTCATAAGATGTCATAATCATATTAACAGTATCATTTGAACAATATTTCTTTCTTACAGTTTGATCGATGACATCAAATAAAGTATGAATATATTCGATAGCATGTTCATTTTGATTATTTTTAAGATCGTTTAGTATATTGTTTAAAAAATGACGCATATCATGTCTCATTAAAATAATCTTTTTTTCATTTTCTTCCATCAGCTTCATTTCTTTTTTTGATTGTGCTTGTTTCATATAAATAACCTTATTGGTCGTTTCTATTTTTTGCTTTTCTTCATATTGTTTAAAATAAACGGTACAGAATACAAAATAACAGATACATAAAAGAAATGGTGTAAATTCTACAGTTGTTTTATTTCCAATATAAAGAAGCTTTGTATAAACGGTAGAAAGATAATCAAATATATAATAGAACATTGGAATGATACCAAAAGAAATAAGTTCATGTGATTGTTTTTTTAATAATTGAGAAATAGGTAAATAAACAAATTTAATAATGAAAACAAAAGAAATAATGAGTGTTAAAGAATAGGTTATATTATCTATATTCTTAATAAAAGAGGAAACAAAGATTGTTGTCCAGTTACTTATTTGACAACATAAATAAGCACTTGTTATAGCAATTAAACTTGGAAATAATCGTTTTTTGAAAATTAAAACAAAAAATAATAAAAGTGGTAAATGGGTAATAAAAGGATATAAAGAAATAACAGCCGATAAATCTTTAGTAAAATAGAAAATTCCCTGAAGTACTAAATCAATATAAAAGAATAGAAAAAGACAAATGACATTCTTTTTATTGATTCTAATATCTAGAAATAGTGCAGAAACAAAGATACCGAATAATAAAGTTAAAGTATAACGAATAGATTCTAAAATATTATAAATCATATATTAATCATCTTCTTTAAACATATATTCAAAATAAGCTTCTTTAAAAGATTTAGCATAACTTCTTGCGATGGGAACTTTCTTGTGTGTTTTTGTTTCAATTTCTATAGAATTAAAATGATCAATAGCAGGCATATGAACTAAGTAACTTCGATGACATTTATAAAATGCATCATTTGAAGTTAATTCATTACTACAATGAACAAAAGTATCTAAAACTTCTAGACATTCACCATCATTTAAACAAAATAAAACTTTTTTATTTTGTGCTTCAACACATTCAATCAAATGATAATAAATTTTACGATATCCTTTATCTGTTTTAACAATAATAGATTCAGGTTCATAGTTAAATGCTTGTTTACAATCATTTAAAAGAGAGCATAGTTTTTCATAAGTTGTAGGTTTTAAAAGATATCCACTTGCTTTAACATCATAAGATTCCAAGGCAAATTCAGGAGAAGAGGTTAAAAAAATAATTTTAACGACAGAATCATTTTTTCTAATTTCATGAGCTGTTTCCATACCATTTAATAAAGGCATCATAATATCTAATAAAATAACTTCTATATGACTTTTTTGATAACTATTAATTAAAGCATCCCCATGATTAAAAAGGTAAATAGAAACATCTTCATGATGTTCCTTTCCCCATTTTTCTATCATTTCTTTAACTTGATTCATATATAAAAGATCATCATCACATATTGCTATATTCATATACATCACCTAATACTATTTTATCAAAATAAAAACACTTCTTATATACATTTCACACCCTAAAAACGACATTTCGCGCCAATTATAAAAAATAACAATTAAAAAAAGTAAAATAAAAGCATAGGAGGAAATGAATAATATTCAAAGAAAGGGGATAGGGAAAATGAAAATATATAAGAAAGTGATAGCATGTATACTGACATTAATGATGTTCTTTGCACAAATGCCAGTCAATGTATTTGCGGCTAATCAAAAGAATAATATACCACTTGATATTGTCTTGGTTTTAGATGTTTCAGGGAGTATGGAAGATCCTATAACTTCAACTGATACTACTAAAAGGATTACAATTTTAAAAGATTCAATTAATCAATTTATTGAGAGCTTTGCTGAAAATAATTCAAAACAGAGTGATGAAAAATATCAAAGTAGAATTTCTATTATTAAATTTGCTGGAGATAAATCAGATAAAGTAGGGAATGATACCTATACTGAAAATAGATATAGATATAATTATACGCAAATTATGAATGATTTCTTTACTGCCACAAATGACAATAAAGCAAAGTTAGAAGATGTTGTAAATAGCATTAGTCCTGCAGGGGCAACACGTTCAGATTTTGCAATGGAATTAGCATTAAAACAAATTAATCAAAGTAAAAATGATGAAAGTAGAAAAGATGCCAAAAGAATTGTTTTTTTTGTAACGGATGGTCAGCCAACGACTTTGAATAATTTTGATGATGATGTCGCAAATGGAGCAATTAATACATCAAAAGAAATAAAAAAAGATGCAGAAGTTTATACATTTGGAATGTTTTCTTTAACTGATCCATCTATTACTGGACATGTAGGAAGTGGTAGTTGGTCAGATGCGGAAAAGTTTAATGCTTATATGCATGGAGTTTCTAGTAATTACTCAGATGCCCAAAGTTATAAAAACTTAGGAACTAGAGCAGAAAATAGTGCTTATTATATGGGAGCTAAAAGCTCAAAAGAGGCTACAGCAATATTTGATAGTGTTATAGCTAAATTATTAAGTATGACATATGCTGGTGCAGATTATACAGATGTAGATGCAGCTATTAAAAGAGCAAATTCACTTAATAAAGATAATTATAAAGATTTTTCAAAGGTAGAGGATGCTATTAACGCAGTCAATCGTGATAAAGATATTACTGAACAAGAGGTTGTTAATAGTTATGCTAAGGCTATTAATGAAGCAATTGATCAATTAGAATATAAAGCTGCAGATTATACAGAAGTAGATAAAGCTATTGAAAAAGCAAATAAACTTAATAAAGATAACTATAAAGATTTTTCAAAGGTAGAAGATGCTATTAAAACAGTTGTACGTAGTAAAAATATAACAGAACAAGATGAAGTAGATGCTATGGCAAAAGCCATCAATGATGCAATTGATGCATTAGTATTCCAATTAAAAATCAAATATGATTCTAATGGTGGAACAGGAACAATGGCTAATCCAACTGTTGAATTAGATAAGGAATTTATTTTCCAAAAATGTGAATATGTTGCTCCAAATGGAAAACATTTTAAAGGCTGGCAAGTAGACAATACTGTTTATAAAGTAGGAGATAAAAGAGTATTTACTAAAGATGATCAAAATAAGGAAATTAAAGCAGTTTGGGAAGAACATACTTTTGATCAAAAATTAAAAGAAGTCAATGGAGTAAGTACTTTAAAAGACAAAGCAACATGTACAACAAATGCTATCTATTATAAAAGCTGTGCTTGTGGTCAAGTAAGTACTACAGAAACATTTGAAGATAAAGATACAAAATTAGGACATGAATATACAAAACAAATAAAAGATGCAAAATACTTAAAATATCAAGGAAGTAACTGTCAAGAACATGATGCATATTGGTATGCATGTTCAAGATGTGATGTAAGTGCTAAAGATGATGAAAATGCACAAGATAAGTATTATGAATCTGCAGAAGTAGGAAATCATGTATTATCTAAAGATTGGAATAAAGATTCTAATAATCATTGGCATTCATGCACAGTTCCAGGATGTAATGAAGTTTCAGATAAAGGAAATCATGTGTATGATCAAGAAGTTGAAAGTAGTGAATATTTAGCGACTCCAGCTACTTGTATGACACCTGCTAGATATTATAAGAGTTGTATTTGTGGAGCAAAAGGTACAGAAGCATTTGCAGCAACAGGTACTCATTTAGGACATGCTTATGTAGAAGTTAAGAATCCACAATTTTTAAGAGAAAAAGCAACTAATTGTAAGGAACACGATACATATTGGTATGTATGTTCAAGATGTGGAAAAACATCAAAAACAATCAATAAATATTATGAAGATAAGGATTCTAAAGGAGAACATATATCAAGTGATTGGATCATTGATCAACAACCAACAGTAGCTAAAGAAGGATCAAAACATAAAGAATGTACAGTATGTAAAGAAGTGTTAGAAACAGAAAAGATTGCTAAGTTAGAAAATGTGAAAACTGAAACAAAGAAAGAAGAAACAGCTTCTAAAAAAGAAATAAAAGTAGAAAGTAAAAAAGCTGTAACAACAGGAGATAATACAAATAGTATTGTGCCAATGGTTTTACTAGGTATAAGCTTATTAGGAATTTATATGATTGTAATGAAAAAATGTGTTCGTTAGAAAGTAAAAGAGAGAAGATTTTGTTCTTCTCTTTTTGTTATAATGGATAAGAGGTGATACATAATGCAGATAATAGTGATTATCTTTTTTGTAATTATATTATTCATATTTTTACTTTTAAGTTTATCAAGTGATGAAGATGATGAAGATCAAAAAAGAATTGCAGGGAAAGAAGGAGAATTACAAGCAAAGAAGATATTAAATCATTATTTAAATGAAAATGGTTTGTTATTGAACAAAAATAGGAGCGCAATCCCCTTCCTCTAAGCGAAGCGTAGGGAGGGGTCTAGCTCCTTTTATAGTTTTTATAAGAGATGTTGTTTTAGACGTGCAGCTGAGAT
>OGJY01001280.1_pt1 | contig 30021 bp, 28 predicted proteins | sample 1572231 | NCBI WGS metagenome assembly OGJY01 (sample SAMEA2582121, study PRJEB24529) | metagenome | biome: Human gut stool | place: China | collected 2011
AGGAGTTTTTTCTCATCTGCCAGAATTGCTTTTAACTCTGCAATACGATCCATCAGCTCTGCATACTCAGCTTCGATCTTCTCACGTTCCAGACCTGTCAGTGCACGCAGACGCATATCGACGATCGCCTGTGCCTGGACATCTGTCAGGGAAAATCTCTCGATCAAACGATTTTTTGCTTCCGGTGTATTCGCACTGCTTCGGATGATATTGATCACTTCATCGATATTATCAAGCGCGATCAGTAAGCCCTCCAAAATGTGAGCGCGTTCTTCTGCTTTGTTTAAATCGTATTTTGTTCTTCTGGTCACAACATCTTTCTGGTGATCCAGATAGTAGCCTAACATCTCATGGAGATTTAATACTTTTGGCTGGTTTTCCACAAGGGCTAACATGATAACACCAAACGTATCCTGCATCTGGGTATGTTTGTAGAGCAGATTCAAAACCACATTCGGATTTACATCACGGCGCAGCTCGATACAGATACGCATACCCTGGCGGTCAGACTCGTCACGAAGATCCGTGATTCCGTCAATTTTTTTATCTCTTACAAGCTCTGCGATTTTCTCGATCAGTCTTGCTTTGTTGACCATGTATGGAAGTTCGGTCACAACGATACGGTTTTTACCGTTTTGCATTGGTTCGATATTGGTGATCGCGCGAACTCTGATTTTTCCACGTCCGGTGCGGTAAGCTTCGTTAATTCCGGTTGTTCCAAGAATCATCGCTCCGGTTGGAAAATCCGGACCTTTTACAATACTCAAAAGTTCTTCGATATCTGTCCCACGATCCTCTAGCACTTCGTTGTCGATAATTTTTACGACGGCATGAATCACCTCACGCAGATTGTGAGGCGGAATGTTTGTTGCCATACCAACAGCAATACCGGTTGTTCCGTTTACCAGAAGATTCGGATAGCGGGAAGGAAGCACCGTCGGCTCTTTCTCAGTCTCATCGAAGTTTGGTACAAAATCAACGGTATCTTTATTGATGTCCGCGAGCATCTCCATGGAAATTTTACTAAGTCTTGCCTCTGTATATCGCATTGCAGCGGCACCGTCACCGTCGACAGAACCAAAGTTTCCATGACCATCAACAAGCGGATATCTTGTAGACCAGTCCTGTGCCATGTTGACCAATGCTCCGTAGATGGAACTGTCTCCATGTGGATGGTATTTACCCATGGTATCACCGACAATACGCGCACATTTTCTGTGTGGCTTGTCCGGTCCATTATTTAATTCGATCATGGAGTAGAGTACACGACGCTGTACCGGTTTCAAACCATCTCTTACATCCGGCAATGCACGCTGGGCGATAACGCTCATCGCATAATCGATGTAGGATGTCTCCATTGTTTTTTTCAGATCGACATCATGGATTTGATCAAAAATTTTGTCATCCATTCTATTTACCTCATTCCTGCAAATTCTTTTTGGTTAAAAATCTGCATTTCTCTAATTAAACTACATTTGCAATTATATTATAAATAAACTTTCTATTTTTTATTGAACTACATTTGCAGTAATATATAATTTCTAACACATGCAATCTTAGATATCGAGATTCTGCACATACTTCGCATTTTCTTCAATAAACTCACGTCTCGGTTCTACTTTATCTCCCATGAGAGTTGTAAATGTAATATCAATCTCAGAAGTACTCTCATCATCGATCATGACACGTTTTAAAATTCGTTTCTCCGGATCCATGGTAGTTTCCCAGAGCTGTTCCGCATCCATCTCACCAAGTCCTTTGTAACGCTGGATCTTATTATTTCCATCACGTCCGATCTCCGTTAAGATTGCATTTAACTCATCGTCACTGTAGGCATACCATACATTTTTATTTTTCTCGATCTTGTATAGTGGCGGCTGTGCCAGATATACATGACCTTCTTTGATCAGATCCGGCATGAACCGATAAAGGAATGTCAGCATTAACGTACTGATATGGGCACCATCGACATCGGCATCCGTCATAATGATAATCTTGTTGTAACGAAGTTTGCTGATATCAAAGTCTTCATGAATACCTGTACCAAACGCAGTGATCATAGCTTTGATCTCAGCATTTCCATAAATCTTATCCAGTCTTGCCTTCTCGACATTTAAAATCTTACCACGAAGTGGGAGGATTGCCTGGGTTGCACGGCTTCTCGCAGTCTTAGCGGAACCGCCGGCGGAATCTCCCTCGACGATGAAAATCTCACAGTTCTTTGGATCTTTGTCAGAACAGTCTGCCAGTTTTCCCGGAAGAGACATTCCCTCCAGTGCTGTTTTTCTTCTGGTTAAATCTCTCGCTTTTCTTGCTGCCTCTCTCGCGCGCTGTGCAAGAAGTGACTTTTCACAGATTGTCTTGGCAACCGTCGGATTCTGCTCTAAAAAGTAAGTAAGCTGCTCGCTTACAATGGAATCCACCGCACCGCGGGCTTCGCTGTTACCCAGTTTCTGCTTGGTCTGTCCCTCAAACTGAGGTTCCTCAATCTTGACACTGATAATGGCGGTCAGTCCTTCACGGATATCATCACCCGTCAATGCCGGTTCACTGTCTTTTAATAATTTATTCGCTCTTGCATAAGCATTAAATGTTTTCGTCAATGCATTACGGAATCCGGCAAGATGTGTACCACCTTCCGGTGTGATAATGTTATTGACAAAACTTAACGTCAACTCATTGTAGGAATCATTATGCTGCATGGCAACTTCCACATAGACACCATTTCCACTGCCCTCACAGTAAATGACTTCCGGGTATAAAGCTTCTTTGCTCTTGTTTAAGTAAGTAACAAATTCTTTGATACCGCCGGCATAATGAAAATCATGAGTTCTCGCCGGGTTTTCTCTTAAATCTGTCAGCACGATTCTTAAACCTTTTGTCAAAAAGGCTGTCTCACGCAGACGCTGTTTTAACGTATCATAATCAAAAACGGTCTCTTCAAAAATCGATCCGTCCGGCCAGAAAGTAACCTTTGTTCCGTGCTTGTCCTCGCCGCATTCTCCGATCACTTTCACCGGTTCATCCGGTTTACCGATCTTGTAACTCTGGAAATAAATCTTTCCTTCACGGTAAACCTCAACTTTTAACTTTGTGGAAAGTGCATTTACAACTGACGCACCTACGCCGTGAAGTCCACCAGATACTTTGTAGCCTCCACCGCCAAATTTTCCACCGGCATGAAGTACAGTGTATACGACTTCCAATGCGGATTTTCCAGCTTTGTGATTGATGTCGACCGGGATACCACGTCCATCATCTTCTACGGTAATAGAGTTATCCTCGTTTATGGTCACCTCAATATTTTTGCAGTATCCGGCAAGTGCCTCGTCTACTGAGTTGTCTACAATCTCATATACCAGATGATGTAAACCTCTGGCTGATGTACTACCGATGTACATACCCGGTCTTTTACGAACAGCCTCAAGTCCTTCCAAAATCTGGATCTGGTCTCCACCATATTCGTTTTCTGTACCCATTTATTCCTCCATTCTGCACATAAAAAAATATGTACAATCCAAGCTGTATCACAGGTTTTCACCCATGAACTCTTATTTTTTTATACTAAACTACAAATGTAATCTAATTATAATTCTTTTCTCTCTTCCACAGTCCCCTGTACAACTTTAAATATCTTATTGATCTGAAATCTGTTTTTTACAAATTCATCCAGCCCTGTACAGGTGATCAGCGTCTGTGTGTCATGAATACTGTTGAGCAGATAATTCTGCCGGTTACTGTCAAGTTCCGACAACACATCATCGAGCAACAAAACCGGTGTATCATGAATGGACCGTTTGACCAGTTCAATCTCTGACAGTTTCAAAGACAGAGCTGAAGTTCTCTGCTGTCCCTGCGAACCGAACTTCCGAATGTCCACCTCACCGATGGAAAAAAGAAGATCATCCCGGTGCGGTCCCACTGATGTCATACACTGCCGCATATCCCTCTCTTTGACTCTGGAAAGTTCATCCTCGAAAAAAATATCTTCAATACTTGGTTCATACTGCAAAAGCAGATTTTCTTTTTCACCGGAAATCCGATAGTGAATATCATGCACGATCTCATTTAGCTCATCAACAAACTGTTTTCTTCGCCGAATGATTTTCCTGCCAGTTTCTACCAGCTGCATATCCCATACCGGAAGTGTATCCTTTAAATCCGGTCTGTAAACCATATCTTTTAATAATTTGTTACGCTGATTCAAAATTTTATTGTAAGTTGTAAGATCTGACAAATATATTTTATCCAGCTGGCATAATTCAGAATCCAGAAATCTGCGGCGCTCCGCCGGACCATTTTTGATAATATTCAGATCCTCCGGCGAAAAAAATACCATATTGAGAATTCCAAAAAGCTCGCTGGCTTTTTTGATCGGAACTTTATTGATTGCGATTCCCTTGGAACGATTGTGTTTTAAATGCATATCAATCTGATATTCTTTATCTTTTTTTACAACAACCGTTCTGATATGGGACTCCTGCTCCCCGAAACGGATCATTTCCTTGTCCTTACTACATTTGTGGGACTTAGTTGTTCCACTTAAATATGCAGCTTCAAGGATATTCGTTTTTCCCTGCGCATTATCCCCGTAAAAAATATTGGTTCCCTCATCAAATGAAATATTTAAATCTTCATAATTTCGAAAATTCTGCAATTCAATTGATTTTATGATCATTTTACAATCTGAATTGTCTCGCCGTTAAAGGAAACAACATCTCCATTGTATAATTTTTTTCCACGCTGAAGCTCTGTCTCGCCGTTTAATTTTACCTGTCCATCCTGAATAAAAAACTTTGCATCTACTCCGGATTCTACAAGACCTGCTTTTTTCAAAGCCTGTCCCAGTTTGATAAATTCATCCGTCTCTCTGATATTTACTGTGATCATCTTTCTGCCTTTCTTAGTTAGTGGCTGCATTAAAGTTTACCGGAAGGATCAGATAAATGAACTTTCCGTCATCATCCTTGATAAAACATGGAGCCTTCGGGTTTACCATATAAAGAGAAACCTCTTCCTCATCGATGACTCTTAATGCATCGATAAAGAATTTTGGATTAAATCCAATGAGGATATCTTTTCCCTCTTTTGTGATATCAATATCTTCATTCATGGAACCAATAAAAGAATTGATCTTTAATTCCATATTTCCATCTGTGATATTCATGATAATTGGTTTCTTGTCACCCTCTTTTACGAGAAGTGTTGCACGGTCGATACAGTCTAATAATTCACGCTTATTAATCTTAACTTTTGTATCATAATCAGAGGAAAGCATCTGCTCAATCTTGAAATACTCCCCTTCGATCAATCTGGATACAACTGTAGTATCATCAAATTCAAATACAATATGATTCTCTGAAAGGAAAATATTGACTTCTTCCTCTGCACTTCCAGGTAAAATCTTACTTACTTCCTGAAGTGTTTTACCAGGAACAACTACTTTCTTATGATCGTAATTATTCTTTAATTCAATATTACGGATGGAAATTCTATGTCCATCCAGAGAAACTACTTTTAACTGATTCTCTTCAATCTCGAAAAGTTCACCCGTCATCAGTTTATTATTATCATTGTCAGCAATTGAGAAAATCGTCTGACGAATGACTTCTTTTAAAGTAAACTGGGAGATTGAAATACATTCATTTCTTTCAATAAATGGAATATAGGAAAAATCATCGCCTGATTTTCCAACAATGTTAAACTTTGCTTTCTCACAGGTAATGGTAGTTTTAAAATTGGAATCTGTTTCGATCACAACATCACTGTCCGGTAATTTACGGACAATCTCAGAAAAAATCTTAGCATCTAATGCAATGATACCTCTCTCTGCAATCTCTCCTTCGATCTTAGTTTCAATTCCAAGTTCCATATCGTTTGCTGTTAATTTAATTTCATTAGCAGAAGCATCAATTAAAATACATTCAAGGATTGCCATTGTGGTTCTGGTTGGAACAGCTTTGGACACAATGTTAACTCCATGAAGCAGATTTGATTTAGAACAGATTAATTTCATAATGTGAATAACTCCTTCCTGCTTGGCGAAAGCCAATATAAATATAATTAATAAAAGATATTAAAAGTCGTCGTATTAGTGTGTGTGAATAAGTGAATAACCTTGCAACCCTTGAAAACATAAGGGCTTGTCCTAAAAATCCGACTGTATAACTATGTGAAAAGCATGAGGATTAACCTTGGATAAAATGTGAATTAAAATTTTAAGCCTCCTCAGAAAAAATTTGAAATTCATTCTGAAAAAAAGGTTATCCAAAACTTTAAACATAAATTAAACACGATTTGAACAGGTTATCCACAAAATTTTGTTAATAACTCGAAAAAAAGTTGATAACTTTAGTTTGGATTAATTTTTTTCTTGATAGTTTCAATTAAATTGCGTGTCTGTTCGTTGGAATCGTACTCATCCGCAATTTTTTTGATGCCGTGGATAATGGTCGAGTGATCTCTTCCGCCCAGTAAGGAACCGATGGAATCCAGTGGAATATCCGTCATGGTTTTACAGAGGTACATGGCAATCTGTCTTGGTCTTGCAATCTCATTACTTCTGTTTTTTGAGATCATCTGATCCAGTGAAATCTGGAAATGTTCCGAAACAACTTCAATGATAAGCTGAGGAGTAATTTCTCTTGGCTTGTCCGGTGTGATAATATTCTGAAGTTCTTTCTTGGCAATCTCCATGGTGATCTCTGTTTTTTCCAGATTCGAGTAAGCGAGGAGTTTGTTCAAAGCTCCCTCTAATTCACGGATGTTGGATTTAATATTATTTGCGATGTAATTTAAAATGTCATCGCTTAAGGACATATCATCAGATTCCACTTTCCGGCGAAGGATTGCCATTCGCGTCTCGTAATCAGGAGCTCCGATGTCTGCCATAAGTCCCCATTCGAAACGGGAACGGATTCGTTCTTCTAACGTTTCCATATCCTTTGGCGGTTTATCCGATGTTAAAATGATCTGTTTGCCTGCGGAGTGGAGAGCGTTGAACGTGTGGAAAAATTCTTCCTGTGTACTTTCTTTTCCTATAATAAACTGAACGTCGTCGATCATGAGAACGTCGATGGTTCTGTATTTTTCACGGAATTTATTCATCGCAGAGGCGTTACCACTACGGATCGATTCGATAACTTCGTTGGTAAATTCCTCGGAAGTAACATACAAAACTTTTGCTTCCTGATTTCTTTCCAGGATGAAATGTCCAATGGAATGCATCAAGTGGGTTTTTCCAAGTCCGGGTCCACCATAAATATAAAGAGGGTTGTAAGCTTCTCCCGGAGATTCCGCTACTGCCAGGGAGGCAGACTGTGCAAAACGGTTATTGCTGCCGACAACGAAAGTATCAAATGTGTAATTTGGATTTAAGTTGGAACGTTTGGAAGCTTCAGGTTCAGGTGTTTTCTTTCCTTTATTATTGGAAGGTCTGATATTCTTGGTCTGTTCCGGTAAAATAAACTGAATCTCATATTCGGTTCCGATAATTTCAGCAATTGCTACTTTTAAAGGAAGATAATATTTTTTTGAGATATAACTTAAAGTCATCTGTTCAGATGGAACAAGGATATAGAGGGTATTTCCCTCAACACCAAAAACTTCCAGAGGTTTGATCCAGGTATCAAAAGAAATGTCGCTGACATCATGCTCTGTTTTTACTGTCTGTAAAATTTCATCCCATTTTTCCAAAATCTTGTCCATTTTCTAACTCCGTTTTCTGATAGCACTAAAATATAGCAGTTAATCTTAACTGCTTAAAAAACTCTAAAAAATTCTATATAATGCTATCCTACACTATTTTTGCGGAATTATCAACGTTTAATTGTGGAAGGAATAGGGATAGGGCGTTGATAAAAAAAGTGGCTATATGGGCGTTTTAACGCTTAATGTGAATATAATAGAAGTTATTGTTAATAATGGAAAATAGTTATAGACCGGGAAAATTAAGGCTTGTACACATTTATGCACAAGTTATGATGACATTATCAAGGATTTGTCCACAAGTTATCCACAAATTGAGGATAACTTATGTAAACGCCATAAATACTGGTTTTTCTGTGGAAAATTTTTTGATATTCTATGTGTATAACATTATACCATATATAGATAAAATGGATTTCTTCCTTATATATATAGTGGTAAAAAAACAAAAATGACAGAAAGTGGAAAACTAAATATTGGCAAAAGCCTTATTTTATGAGATTTTGCTTGACTTTGTCCGATTATTTTGATATAAATAAAAATGATGTTTTGTCGCTATTGAAGTAGACTTATCATAACATTGAGTAAAATAAATGTTTGAATTGTAGAGGAGGTGTATGTGACATGAAGATGACATTCCAACCTAAAAAGAGACAGAGAGCGAAAGTTCACGGATTCAGAAGCAGAATGAGTACTGCAGGCGGAAGAAAAGTATTGGCTGCAAGAAGATTAAAAGGTAGAAAAAAATTATCAGCATAGGCCACATATTTGTGGTCTTTTCTTCTTTTATGATCAATTTTTGGTAAAGGAATATTAGATGAAATATTCAGAATCATTAAAGAAAAACAGAGATTTTCAGAACGTATATAAAAAAGGAAAGTCTTATGCAAATCGTTATTTGGTCATGTACGTTCTGAAAAATGATACAGACAGAAACCGGTTAGGCATATCGGTAAGTAAAAAAGTAGGAAATAGTGTTATAAGACATCATGTAACCCGATTGATCAGAGAAAGTTACCGGCTACAGGAAGACATGTTTAATAGTGGTTTAGACATTGTAGTCATCGCAAGAAATACAGCAAAAGATATTTCATATCATGAAGTGGAAAGTGCTTTGTTACATCTTGGAGGTCTTCATAAAATTTTGAAGTAAAGATTTTAGAAAAGAAGATGGAATCATTTTGAAAAAAATATTGATTGCTTTGATTAAATTTTATAGAAAGTATATTTCTCCGATGAAAACAACAAAATGTCCATACTACCCGACCTGTTCCACCTACGGGTTAGAGGCTGTCGAAAAGTATGGAGCTGTCAAAGGTGGGGCGTTAGCGCTTTGGAGAATTATAAGATGTAATCCTTTTTCAAAAGGCGGATATGATCCCGTTCCATAATTGGAGGTATTTTCAGTGTCAGAGATGTTATTAACAGCATACAATGGTGCCATTCTTGGACCAATTGCAAAATTACTTGGCTGGATAATGAATGGCATGTATATTTTAATGGAAAAAGTTGGAATTACCAACGTTGGACTTTCTATTATTTTATTCACCATTGTTATTTATGCTTTAATGTTCCCATTGACTTATAAACAGCAGAAGTTTTCGAAGTTATCCCAGAAGATGAACCCGGAGCTTCAGGCGGTCCAGAAAAAGTATAAGGATAAAAAAGATACCGTATCCATGCAGAATATGCAGACTGAGACACAGCAGATCTATGAGAAGTATGGTGTTTCACCGACAGGCAGCTGTGTGCAGATGTTAATCCAGATGCCTTTATTGTTAGCTTTGTACCGTGTGTTTATGAATGTTCCTGCCTATATCAGCAGTGTGAAGGATGTTTATCTTGATCTGGTTGATAAGATCATGGCAACAAGCGGCTATCAGGATATTATGACAAACCTGATGAGCACATTAAAATTGAACACAGTACAGGTTGATTTTACGGCAACAGATACAACAACCTTACAGAATTATGTAGTAGATGTTTTATCAAAAATGAGTTCTACCGGATGGGATTCCTTAAGAGAGTCATTCCCGGCGCTCACAGATTCCATTGATTCTACATATGGTGTAGTTTCTCATGTAAACAACTTTATAGGATTAAATATTTCAGATACTCCATTTCAGATCATCAAAGCTGCATTTGCAGGTGGAAGTATTCTGATGGCAGTTCTTGCATTGCTGATTCCTGTGATTTCTTATTTGACACAGGTTTTAAATATCAAGTTAATGCCAACGGCTGCAACAGCAGGTGGAGATAATGACCAGATGGCTCAGCAGATGAAGATGATGAACCGTACCATGCCATTATTCTCACTGGTAATGTGTTTTACTGTTCCGGTCGGTCTCGGTATCTACTGGATCGCAAGTGCGGTTGTAAGAAGTATCCAGCAGTTCTTCTTAAATAAACATTTTGATAAGATTGATCTGGATGATATTATTGCGAAGAATCAGGAAAAAGCAAAGAAAAAACGTGAGAAAATGGGAATCTCTGAAAACCAGATTTCCAATGCTGCACGTATGAACACAAGACAGGTTACAGCAAGTTCCAAGAGTTCTGTTAAGACAACTGCAGAGAAAGAACTTGAACTTGAGAAGGCAAATACATTGAAAGCAAATGCAAAACCTGGAAGCATGGCTGCAAAAGCAAACCTGGTCCGTGAATTTAACGAGAGAAATAATAAGAAAAATTAACAGATTATTTTTCAAAAACGTATTGGTAAGATAACGTATATGTGGAGGTTATTGTTATGGAGTATATTGAAGTATCAGCAAGAACAGTTGATGATGCTATCACAGAAGCTCTTGTAAAACTTGGAGCTACCAGTGATCAGATCGAATATGAAGTAATTGAAAAAGGAAGCACAGGATTTTTAGGAATCGCAAGAAAGGATGCTGTGATCAAAGTCCGTAAGAAATATTCTGTAGAAGGCGATATCACAGAATTTTTACAGAAAATCTTTGCTGCTATGGATCTTAAAGTTGAGATCATTATTGAAAAAGCAGAAGATGGTAATACTTACAACGTAGAACTGAAGGGAGATGACATGGGTATCCTCATTGGTAAAAGAGGACAGACTCTCGATTCCCTGCAGTATCTTGCAAACCTTGCAGTGAATAAAAATTCTGAGGAATACATTAAAGTTAAGATTGATACAGAAGATTACCGTAAGAGAAGAAAAGAGACATTGGAGAATCTTGCAAAGAACATTGCATACAAAGTAAAGAGAACAAAACGTCCTGTTTCTTTAGAACCAATGAATCCTTTTGAGAGAAGAGTTATCCATTCTGCATTGCAGAATGATAAGTTTGTAACAACACACAGTGAGGGCGAAGAACCATACAGACATGTGGTTGTTACTTTAAAAAGAGATAGAGAAAGATAAATTCAAGTATAGAATTTAAAAGACCAGAAGCTGCACGTTACAAAGCTTTATGAAAATGCCGGAAATGATATGGCAGGTTCTTATGAAGTTTTGCGGCGTGCAGTTTTGTACATGGAAAGGATATCACTATGGGAACGGATACCATTGCTGCAATTGCAACTGCAATGACAAGTTCAGGAATCGGAATCGTAAGAATCAGCGGAGACGAGGCAGTTTCTATCACAGACCGTATTTTTGAAATGAAGAATCAGAAAAAGTTAGAAGATATGTCAACGCATACGATTCACTATGGTCATATTCATGACGGCGATGAAGTGATCGATGAAGTTATGGTTCTTCTGATGAGAGGACCGAAAAGTTATACCAGGGAAGATACGGTTGAGATAGATTGTCATGGCGGCGTTTATGTCATGAAGAGAATTTTAGAAACAGTGATCAAATATGGTGCGCGTCCTGCAGAGCCGGGTGAATTTACAAAACGTGCATTTTTGAATGGAAGAATTGATCTCTCACAGGCAGAATCCGTTATTGATGTTATCAATTCCAAGAATGAATTTGCATTAAAAAGTTCGTTGAGCCAGCTTTCCGGTTCTGTTTCAGAAAAAATCAAAGAAATCCGCGGAACTGTTTTACATGAGATTGCGTTTATCGAAAGTGCATTAGATGATCCGGAGCACATAAGTCTGGATGGATATCCGGAAGAACTTTCCGGTATAGTATCGGATGTGATAAAAAAAATTGATAAACTGCTTGCAAACAGCGATAATGGAAAAATGTTAAAAGAAGGTATTTCAACTGTTATTGTCGGAAAGCCGAATGCCGGAAAATCTTCTCTTTTAAATTCTCTGGTTGGAGAAGAGAAGGCAATCGTTACAGATATTGCGGGAACAACACGGGATGTTCTGGAAGAACAGATTAATTTAAATGGTATTATATTGAACATTATTGATACAGCCGGAATCCGTGACACGGAAGATGTCGTGGAAAAAATTGGTGTGGAACGTGCAAAGAAATATTTGAATAATGCCGATCTTGTCATTTACGTAGTTGACACATCCACGGCGTTAGATGAAAATGATCATGAGATCATGGAATTGTTGAAAGACAGACATGCAATCGTTTTGTTAAATAAATCTGATTTAAGTCCGGTCACAACTGTGGAAGATATAAAAAAGCATCTGGATAAAAAAATGATCTCAATTTCTGCAAAAGAGCAGACAGGAATGGATGACCTTGAAGAAACAATCAAAGAAATGTTTTTCTCCGGGGAAGTTACATTTAATGATGAAGTTTATATTACGAATATCAGACATAAAACATCTTTACAGGAAGCTTTGCGAAGTTTACATTTAGTATTGCAGAGTATTGCAGATGACATGCCGGAAGATTTTTATTCCATTGATCTGATGAATGCTTACGAGGAGCTAGGAAATATTATCGGAGAATCTGTGGAAGATGATCTGGTAAATGAAATCTTCAGCAAATTCTGTATGGGTAAATAAAATGTTATCGATATTATTTATGTTATGTTAATGAGGAAATTAAAAATGGAAGAGAAGAAGATTCCGTATGTAGAGGAAGAATATGATGTGGTTGTAGTCGGAGCCGGACATGCCGGATGCGAGGCAGCATTGGCGTGTGCAAGACTCGGACTGGAAACAATTATTTTTACCGTGAGTGTAGACAGTATCGCAATGATGCCGTGTAATCCGAATATTGGAGGAAGTTCCAAGGGACATCTGGTTCGTGAGATCGATGCGCTCGGTGGTGAGATGGGAAAAAATATCGATAAGACATTTATCCAGTCCAAGATGTTAAATAAATCCAAAGGTCCGGCCGTTCATTCACTGCGTGCGCAGGCAGATAAAATGAATTATAGCATGGAGATGCGGAAGACGCTTCAGAATACTGATCATCTTACCATCCGTCAGGCAGAAGTTTCTGAAATTATCACGGAAACAGCAGCGCTGGAAAATGGAAAAGAGATTCAGAAAATGACAGGCGTGAAAACGTTTTCAGGTGCGGTTTATCATTGTAAAGCAGTCGTACTGTGCACGGGAACTTATCTTCGCGCAAGATGTCTGACCGGTGAGATGATCACATACACCGGACCAAACGGTCTGCAGGCAGCCAACCATCTGACAGATTCCCTGAAAGCGCATGGAATTGAAATGTTCCGTTTTAAGACAGGAACACCGGCACGAATTGACAAAAGGTCTGTTGATTTTTCGAAAATGCAGGAGCAAAAGGGAGATGAGAGAGTTGTACCTTTTTCCTTTACAACTAATCCTGAAGATGTGCAGATTGATCAGGTTTCCTGCTGGCTGACTTATACAAATGAGAAAACACATGAAATCATCCGGAATAACTTGGACCGTTCTCCGATTTATGCAGGAATTATTGAAGGTACAGGACCAAGATACTGTCCTTCCATTGAAGATAAGGTTGTAAAATTTGCGGATAAGGACAGACATCAGATTTTTATTGAACCGGAAGGAATAAATACGAATGAGATGTATGTTGGTGGAATGTCTTCCTCTTTACCGGAAGATGTTCAGCATGAAATGTACCGCACCCTGCCGGGACTTGAACATGTGAAAATTGTACGTAATGCTTATGCGATTGAGTATGATTGTATTAATCCAAATCAGTTGTATGCTACTCTGGAATTTAAAAATATCAAAGGACTCTTTTCCGGTGGTCAGTTTAATGGAAGCAGTGGTTATGAGGAGGCTGCCTGTCAGGGGTTAGTTGCCGGAATCAATGCAGCCATGAGTATTCTCGGAAAAGAGCCGCTGATATTAGATCGCTCCGAGGCTTATATAGGAGTTTTAATTGATGATCTTGTGACAAAAGAAAATCATGAGCCGTATCGCATGATGACTTCCCGTGCGGAATACCGTTTGCTGCTTCGTCAGGATAATGCCGATCTGCGTTTATCAAAAAAAGGATATGAGATTGGTCTGATCTCACAGGAGCGTTATGACTGGATCTGTCAGAAGGAAGTATTGATCCAGAAAGAGATTGAACGTGTTGCCGGAGTTAAGATCGGTGCTAATAAAGAGGTTCAGGCTCTTTTGGAAAGTTACGGAAGTATTCCATTAAATACAGGAACAACTTTAACAGAACTCATTCGCAGACCTGAACTTGATTATGAGAAATTAGCTCCGATTGATAAGGAAAGACCTGAGCTGCCTTATGATGTAGTTGAACAGGTTAATATTAATATCAAGTATGATGGTTATATCGTGCGTCAGATTAAACAGGTAGAGCATTATAAAAAACTGGAAAATAAAAAAATAACAGAAGATTTTGATTATGATGAAGTGCCTAGTCTTCGTATCGAAGCCAGACAGAAATTAAAACTTTATAAGCCGTTATCAATTGGTCAGGCATCGAGAATTTCAGGTGTCTCCCCGGCAGATATTTCGGTACTTTTGGTTTATATGGAGCAGATGAAATACCACAAAGGAAATATAAAATGACATATAATTTAGAAAAATTTTTAAAAGGTCTGGAAGAACTTCAGATTGAATTAAGCGAAAATCAGATACAGCAGTTTATCAAATATTATGAGATGCTGGTGGAAAAAAATAAAGTTATGAATCTGACTGCAATCACAGAATTTGATGAAGTCATTGAAAAACATTTTCTGGACAGTCTCTCCCTGATCAAAGTGTATGATCTCAAAAAAGAAGTTTCAGTGATGGACATGGGAACCGGCGCCGGATTTCCTGGGATTCCTTTGAAAATCGCATTTCCAGATCTGAGGATGACACTTGCTGATTCTCTGAATAAAAGAATATTATTTTTACAGGAAGTGATAGAGGAACTTGGATTAAAAGAGATTGAGGCACTTCACGCGAGAGCGGAGGAGCTTGGAAAAAATAAGGAATACCGTGAAAAGTTTGATCTGGTTGTCTCAAGGGCAGTTGCAAACCTTTCTTCTCTAGAAGAGTATTGTATTCCATTTGTAAAACCAGGTGGAACCTTTATTTCTTACAAATCCGGTGAAATTGAAGAGGAAGTTGCTAATGCAAAAAATGCAACATTTTTGCTTGGAGGAAAAATAAAAGAAGTCTATAAATTTGATCTGTATGAGCAGAAAAGATCGTTTGTCGTGATCGATAAGGTGAAGGGAACACCGAAAACTTATCCGAGAAAAGCCGGAACACCGACAAAGACACCGTTGTAAAAATAATGGTTACTGAGTGATGTAATAATTGGGTGATAAAATAAATCACCATATACACAAACTCCTGTCTTTTTTATGATGCAATAACATGCTTAAATGTAAAAAATTTTTACATTCTATTATAAAACGTGTTTTTAATGCATCATTTGGAGGACAGGAGTTTTTTCTTTTTATTATTAAATTCTAAAATAATCCTACTTTAAAAACATATCAATTGCTTCCACAACTTTATCGGCAATCTCTAACTGTGGATATTTTTTACAGTTGGATAAGTATACGATTTCATTTCTGGAGTTTGTCTTTTTATAAGAATCTGCAATTGCGATTGCATCTTTCATGTTTCGACTTTCAATCACATAAATTGGAGTTTCTAATTTTTTCAGCGCATGTTCGATACTGTTCTTTGTGTAATTTGCTTCCATGCTTGCCATTAAATATTTACCATGACTGAAATTCATGTGTGCTGCCTCATAATATGCGTCGATCAATTTGGAAGAAACCAGCTGTGGCCTTGCATAATATTCCTCACGGAAATCCTTGGTGATGTTGGTATTGCTCACTTTTATATTGTAAAGGAAGGTTCCAATCACAGGGAGTTCCAATAATGTTTTTTTCACAGAAGCATATTTATCGGTTGTAATATGAAGCTCTTTCAAAGAAGTCGGATTGATCGCAATAATAGAGTTTGCCAGATTCTTATTCATATTGCAAGCTAACGTTACAAATGAGATTGATTCATTCGATGCAATAATATCTGTTTTTTCTCCAATTACATTTTGGATAAAATCCGTCACAAGCTGAACATATAAATAATTGGTGTAAGTTAAGTACGGTTTTGCAGAGCGTCCACATCCAAGTAAGTCCAGTGTGTAGACAGTATGTTTCTTTTCCAGTTTTCGAATCACTTTGCACCATTCATAAGAAGAGCTGACCGGATTCAGATCGTGAATCAGCAATAACGGACTGCCTGATCCGCGTTTCGTATAATAAATCTGTCCGTTTTTCCAATCGTAAAAATTGCCGTTCTCTGCTTTCAAAATATTCTTGATATCAGCTGTCATATTAATAAATCTGTTAACAAAATGGATTGTTCCAGCGGCAAGAGCTGTCAACAGAAAAAAATGTTTAATATTCTTCTTCATAAAAACCTCCTTATTTATTTTATGATCATTAAAAAATGCATTTCATATAATTGAAAAATCGTTTCACCATTTCATAATCATAAATCTTTATTTAATAATATTATATCCGCTTTTTATAACATATACAAATTAATTTTTGAAAAATCATTCATTTCTTTTACATATTTTGAAAATTTTAATTTACTTTAATAATAATATAACTATAACTGTAGTATAATTGTTTTTAAAATAATGATATGATATAATGTGCGTAAGCAATGAGCAGTGCCAATCGAGAATATGCAGACCGGACATGCTTGCATGGTGAGGTCTGTATATATCGAGAGTGATAGGGCGAACGCCCGTCAGCCAGAAAAATCAGAGATTTTTCTGGCGTGCACTGCGGACTGCGTTTCATGATATAATAAAGACTGCCGAGCGGCGAATGCCCGACAGCCAGGATAGCAGCTTTATTAATGATTACTTAAAAGTAAAGGAACAAGTGATTATGGTTATAGAATATTTACAGCAAATAAAAGATTCTTATTTCGAACAAAAACATGCATTAGAAAAACAGTTAAATTTATTAGAAATTCAATTAAAAGAAAATACTGGAATGATAAAAATGTTGGAGGAAACAAATGATTCGTGCTATGAACTGTTTACACCTAGAAATGTTAATTCAAAGAATAAAGCTAAAATTAATGAACTGATGGAAGAACAGAAAAGTATCAATGAGTCTATAGATAATTTGAAAAATTCTATCAAAGAATATTCTAGTAAGATCGAACAATTAGATCAGATAGTGGAAGAAGAAAATCGAGAAATTGAAATTGTTCAAGAATATACGGAGGCAATGACACAACAGAATATAGTAAGTGAAGATGAAAAGATAGAATCATCGGAAGATAATTTACTTGATAGTATGATGAATATTTTGAACCGGGTGGAGTTATGCAGCCAGTTGATTGATATTGATCCAGTTCGATGCAGATTGGAATTAAGTTCTGTTATGAAAATTCTTACTGATCTGATTGAAGAAAAAGATGAATCGGATTTTTGAAATATATATTCTAAAAGAGACACTTTTCCCAATTAAAATAAATTCATAAATCTATTAGGTAGATAAATTATATATAAAGGAAAAACACATATGAGTAACAAAATATATAAGAGTAAGATGAAAGACGAAAATAGATTACTCGGAAAATTTGTGAATATATCATTAATCGCATTATCAATTATCTTTGTGTTATTATTTTTGAAAATAATAGTAACAGAAATATCATTTCATAAAATGATTGCGGAAATGGTTGAGGGGATTGATTATTACATTGAAGATATAGTAATAACAGATAAGGAAACTGTAGAGGACTATAATGGTTCAGAATCAGGAACAACGAATTATTTCTTTTACTATGGACATGATACTGATAAGCGGATGCAAGTAAATCAAAAAGTGTATTCTCAATATAATGTAGGAGATATGTTTCCAGCTTATACAAAGGATCATTATTATTATGGTTCAACAATTAATTCGGTTTTGCCAAAAACTGAGTATAAAAACAATGAATTAAGTAAAGCTGGTATCGTAACAATCGGTTGTCTAATTCTATTACTGCTTATATATAAATGGATTGATAATTTAGGAAAAAAGACAAACAATAAATAGCCAAGACTGTAAAATGTTTCACGTGAAACATTTTACGGTCTATTTTATATTTTAACAATATTTAGTGGGTTCTTATAATATGAAATACTATAGTTTGAAGTGACACAATAGAAATATTAATGTTTCACGTGAAACATTTTTGGATAATTAATCATAGCATTTGAAATATAGAAGTGTTATAATATACAACGTAGAAAAAATAACGAAAATATTTGTTTATAAAATAGTAAATTATCCGGCTATTATGAAATAAAAATTGATCATATCATGAAGCACAAATCTATGATCATTATTTATACCCGCTTCGCCCGGTAGATTATATCATACACAAAAAAGTATGTGATTCACAGAGCAGTCTTTATTTATATTATAATAAGGAAAAATAATAGCTAATAACAGAACTATGGGAAAGGAAAATATAATGGGTAGAATTATAGCAGTAGCAAACCAAAAGGGTGGTGTTGGTAAGACAACAACAGCAATTAATCTGGCTGCTTGTCTTGCGGAAGCAGGAAAAAAAGTATTAACAATTGACCTTGATCCACAGGGAAATATGACAAGTGGACTTGGAGTAGATAAAAACGAAGTGGAAAATACCGTTTATGAGTTAATGCTTGATGAATGTTCCATTAAAGAAAGTATGACAGATACGGTTGTAGACGGAATGAAAGTAATTCCATCAAATGTAAATCTTGCCGGAGCTGAAATCGAATTATTGGGAATTCCAGAAAAGGAATACATATTAAGAAATGCTGTTGATTATATCAAAGAAGATTATGATTTTATTGTAATTGATTGTCCGCCATCTTTAAATATGCTGACAATTAACGCAATGACAACTGCAAACTCTGTCCTGGTTCCAATTCAATGTGAATATTATGCGCTGGAAGGATTGAGCCAGTTAATACATACCATTGATCTTGTACAACAAAGATTAAATCCAAATCTTTTGATTGAAGGGGTTGTCTTTACAATGTATGACGTGCGCACAAATCTTTCTAATCAGGTAGTTGAAAATGTAAGAAATAATTTAGATGCAAAAATATATGATACATTGATACCAAGAAATATTCGTCTGGCAGAGGCACCATCTTATGGATTGCCAATTAACTTATATGATTCCAAATCTGCCGGAGCAGAAAGTTACCGTTTACTTGCAAAAGAAGTAATAGATAGAAAGGATATTTAAAATATGGCAACCACAAAAAAAAATGGATTAGGCAAAGGACTTGATTCACTTATTACTAATAAAGTAAATACTGCAAAAACAACAACAGCAACAACAAAACCAGCCGTTAAAAAAGATGAAAAAGTAGTGGAAGGTATACTCGTTAACATTAATAAAGTAGAACCAAACAGAGAACAGCCAAGAAAAAATTTTGATGAGGATGCACTTTTGGAATTAGCAGAGTCCATCAAACAGTTTGGTGTTTTACAACCATTACTTGTACAACAGAAAGATGATTACTATGAGATCATTGCTGGCGAAAGAAGATGGAGAGCTGCCAAACTTGCTAATTTAAAAGAGGTTCCTGTTATTATCAAAAAGTTGACAGAACAGGAAGTTGTAGAAATTTCACTTATTGAAAATATCCAGCGCGAAAACTTAAATCCAATTGAAGAGGCAATTGCATATAAAAGACTTTTAACAGAATTCAATTTAAAACAGGATGAAGTTGCGGAACGTGTATCTAAGAGCAGAACAGCAGTAACAAATTCAATGCGTTTGCTGAAATTAAATGAAAAAGTACAACAGATGGTCATTGATGATATGATTTCTACCGGTCATGCAAGAGCATTACTTGGTATTGATGATCTGGAAAAACAGTACACAATTGCTCAGCAGATATTTGATGAAAAATTAAGTGTGCGGGAGACAGAAAAATTAGTCAAAAAAATTCAGCAGGAAAAAAATCAGAAAGATACAGAAAAAAATAAAAAAGTAGATCCGAAATTAGAAGCAATCTGCCATGACCTGGAAGAGAAGATGAAAGGAATTTTAGGAACAAAGGTTGCTATTAATCAGAAAGATAACAAAAAAGGAAAAATTGAAATCGAATATTATTCCATGGATGAATTGGATCGCATTATGGATTTATTCAGAACTATAGAAAAATAATAGAGTATTTTTATAAAAATCGATTCAATAAAAATAAATTCATTATATGAAACAGCAGAAGGAGAAAAAATGATTTCACAGTATTTAGGATTTGATTCAGATTATATTATCATTGGACTGGCAGCACTTGTTTTAATACTTATTATTTTAATGATTATAAATGTAGTTCAAATGAGTAAATTGAAAAAGAGCTATAAGATTTTTATGAAAGGAAAAAATGCAAAGACCTTAGAGGATACACTTATTAAAAGGTTAAATCAGGTGGATGATTTGATAAATGCAAATTCCGCAAACGAAAAAAATATAAAAACCTTATTCCAAAACATGCAGAGAACATATCAGAAAATGGGACTTGTAAAATATGATGCATTTAATGAGATGGGTGGCAAGCTGAGTTTTTCTCTGGCAATGCTTGATGTGAAAAATAATGGATTTATCATTAATGCGATGCACACAAGAGAGGGCTGTTATACTTATATTAAAGAAATCATTGATGGAAATTCAGTGATTGTTTTATCTGGTGAAGAACAGGAAGCATTAAACAACGCAATGGGGGAAAATAACATTGCAAAATAGAAAGACATATTATATAATAAAGTCCGTCTTGTAAATAGTAAAATTGGTTTACATAATTTTAAAAAATCGGAAAGGAGGATAGTAGTATGCACAAATTTTTAAGAGCAGTCGGTTTTTCAAAAATCACAAAAGAAGAGCTGAATGATATTTTTCAAAAAATAATAGAGAGACCAATGCTGCAGAAAGTGGCAGAGGATTCCGAAGGTAATGAGTTTGCAGAACTCTCTATCGAGTTTGGAGATTTCTTTGGACTGTCTTTGAGAGGAACATTTAATGAGAATGATTCTTTTGAGATGAGCTACTACTATCCTTATTTTTGTGGTAATAAAATTTCAACGACGGAACAGATTGATATTGAAAAACATGCGGAAAAAGAGTCTTATGCAGGAATCTGTGATGAGGTAAGACTTGGCGTTACATTGATTTTTTATTTGCAGAATGTGGCGGATTATCTGGCTGTGAAAAATAATAAATTTTACATGAGTCAGGCAAATGGAACAGTGCTTGCTGCGCTTTCCACAGAAGGAAAAATTTTACTTCCAATTAACAAAGATGAACATAAGCAGAAGTTGACAGAACAGACTATGAATGAAAGAAATGGATTGATCGCTGCAGCCAGAAAGGGAGATGAAGATGCTATCGAGAATCTGACTTTGGAAGATATCGACACTTATTCCCTTCTTTCAAGACGTGTACAGCATGAAGACATTTTGAGTATTGTGGATTCTTACTTTATGCCTTATGGAATTGAAAGTGATCAGTATTCCATTCTTGGTGAAATCATGGATTGCAGGCTATTGCAAAATTCGTATACAGAAGAAAATGTTTATGCGATAGATATCAAATGTAATGATGTAGAATTTCCAATCTGCATCAATCAGAAAGATCTGATCGGTGAACCAGCAGTTGGAAGAAGGTTCAAAGGAAACATCTGGTTACAGGGAAGTATTAATTACAGAGATTAGTGATTCTTACAAAATCACTAATCTGATGAAAGAAAAAGATTGAACTTCTCTGATAGTTGGAATATAATAAACAAGTATCTGTTCTCATAGTTAAATGGATATAACAAGTGCCTCCTAAGCACTAGTTGTGGGTTCGATTCCCGCTGGGAACACTTCAGAATTTTAAAAGAGTCCGTTCAGATTAGATAAATCAATCTATTCTGGACGGGCTTTTTACGTGAATTGAAGAAATGTGATAAGGAGAACCTCTTCGCAGAGATTCTCCTTGATTTTAAACGGTAGGTTTTGTAGGTCTTACTGTAAGCTGTAAACCGAGATGCTGAAAAATATTAAGCAGTGTTCCGAGATTCGGGGTTGTTTTGCAGGATTCGATCCGTGCTACGGATGATTGTGGAATACCACACATAGCAGCAAGCTCTCTCTGGCTAAGTCCAAGAGAAGTACGCTGTTCCACCATGGCACTTACGATGGAGGAAATATTTTCAACTTCATTGATGTCTTTTCCAATTTCAGGATCAACGGTTCTTACATGTTCCTTATAGTCATTCCAGGTTTTCATAATCATTCAGCCTCCTTTCGGGCAAGGTAATCATCACGTTCAGCCTTTGCCCGTTCAATTTCGCGCTTGGGAGTTTTTTGAGTTTTCTTGCGGAATTGATGCAAAAGCACAAAGGTATCATTTTTGAAATAAAAATATAAAACACGGTTATTGCCTGGGCGAAGCTCCCAGATATCATCATCAAGGTGTTTTGTGATATTTTCATTAAGCCGTGTACCATTATCTTCGAGGAGCTGGATGTACAAACTTATCTGCTTGTATTGAATACGGGCATCTTTGTTTGTAGCTGCTTTGACTCGAAGAGATTCAAGAAATTCCCAAAGCTCTGATCTGCCATTGGAATCTTCCTAAAATTCAATGTTGTACATTAGTATATGTTCTCCAAGTGGAAATAATTATTCTATATACATGATGGCATTTATGCTGTCAAAAAGCAAATAAAAAAAGAAGGAAACATAATTTGAGTGAAAAAAATATAAAATTAGTAGTTGTCGAGAAGCTTTCGGTGGCACAGTACATCGCAAAGATAATTGATGCGGATAAGAGAGAATGGATAACTTGAGGGTAAAGATTAAAAAGTGGGATGCAGCACTTTGGCGACCTAAAAAGGATGCTGATATAGTTTTAAAAGTCAGTTCCAGTTATAGGACTTGGGCAAGAGCTTTAGCAGATGGAGATACTATAATGAGTTCTTTTTTTGAGAAACATCAAGAAAAAATGGTTAGGTATTCTGGCGCAGTGGTTCTTGATGCGAGTTTTGCAGAGAGAATTAGAAGGCATCAAGAAATGTATGCAAGCGGGTTAACACAAAAAACAGAGGAGAGACGTTTTTTTGGGAAGAATAGCTCATTGTTCGAAGCTTGGAATAGTTCAATGTTAAAATTGATAAAAAGAGATATACAGAATGTTCTAATTATTGATACCACTGAACAGGATGTAGAATTAATTGAACATGAGAGATATTTATCAAAGTATTTAGAATATGCAGAACGGTTTCCTGAATATACAATGGGAGAATTAGTACATAGGATAAATAATTATTTTTATAGAGAAATATATACTGAAATGCCCGATATTAGTTTAGTTCCCTTAAAAAATCATGCTTTATTGCCAAATTTATCATATGCATTTGGACAAGTATGTAATGATTTGGGGTTGATATTATCAGAAGCATGTAAAAATGAGAATACATCGAGTATTACTCCTTTGGGTATTATTTCTCATACTTCAGGAAAGGAATACTATCTAGAATTTGTAAGCGAAGAGAGTTATTTTTGGGGAAGAGAGTTATCCGAACCACAAAATGCAATAAGGTTTACTAGAAGTGATTTGCTGTTTTTGTTTTCGAATGGCTTATTTGAACCAAGTTTAGATTTGTTAGTTATAGTCGAAATCGTCTTGTTAGCTAATAATTATAAGATAATACACTTTGGCAATTGCATTGATCGATTTAATAAATATTCTAAAATAATAAAAGTAGAATATGCGGACAAGCTTACGTATTGGGAAAATGATCAAGAATCATGGAATTTTGCGAGATTATGTGAAAAGAATGGAGTTGATTATCCATTGCATTTGTTGGACTTAATGGCATTGAAGGAAAAGGGATTCGCAAATATTGATAAGTATATCGCACGGAGTATAGTAGAGAAAAGTACTATTGATATTTGGTTGGGAAATGGAGAAGAAATAGAAAAGTATTTGTCTTGCTGATATGCAATTTCGTATAAATTCAAGCCATTTTACGAATGAGAAGCACAATATTATTAATGTAACACACAGATTATTTTCTTCAATATATGAAAAAAATAAACTTGGTGATTTTCAAATAAGGTAATATGCATGAGAAGTGTATGATGACATTTTGTGGAGGAGTAATTAATAGTGAGTGGAGAAACAATTGTTATGATTAAACCGGACGGAGTTCACTCGTGTTCTCATTTGAAGGATGTTAATGGGTTATATCGAAGTTTTGCAGCCTATATTAGTTCTCAAATTGAGAAGAAACGTGTAGAATTTGATTTATATCTAGCCAGTTTGGCAGCAAAGCATATTGAAGAAAGGGCCTTGACAGAAAAAGCATTTATAGGAGATTATAGCAGTGTGCAAAGAGAAATTGTGGACTCAATAAATAAATTGTCAGAGATATCTATAAATGATGTAACGCTTCCTAATTCCTATGTGATAATTATGGGAATATTATTTCTTGATTTTTCTATTTCTAATGTTAAGGAAGTTATTTTAAGTAGAAAAGATGTCGAAGGTATTTATAAAGATAAGATACGTGGACATGAGAAAGAAGCGTATGACTATTTTGTGGATAAAAAAGTTATATTATTAAAGTGCACAGGAAATACTGCTGCTTTTTTGCTACAACATTTTAAAATCTTTGTGAGAAGATTTTTGAGCCCCCGAAATGAAAACGATTTAGGCATGCAAAATTTGCTTCATGTCAGTGATAAAGATGATATTTGGTATCTTAATAATCTTATGGAGCAATAAATTGGAAGAATATTTTGGGACCTATTAGGAGCATTCCTGTAATTCATAAAAAACGTCAATAGCACTATTGTTTCCCACAGAGAATTCGGCTGTGTAATCACGTAAATAGAAACGTCAAGCGTTAACAAACTAATTACCAGTAATAGCCGAAAAGCTGTGTTCTGAGTCACCTCCGAACAGTCAAAGCCTTAATGTGATAGGTACAGAACCACAGTGCTTTAAGTATTATAATGGAGTATTCAATAAAACCCAAGAGATTGGGAGAAAGGAGAATAATCCGTTACTCTCAAAAGAGGATAATTGGATTATACGAGAATTAGATGGCAATATTTGAGTGGTGTAAAGGAAGTGTACCAAATGGTATAAAGATAAAGCAGGTATATGGTATTTTATTTACACAAGAAGGAGAAATGCTAGTGGCAATAGATCGTGGACACTACACATTAGTAGGGGGAAAGCCGGAACCCCAAGATGATGATTTAGAAGCCACATTAAAACGAGAAATATATGAGGAAGTAAATATTTCGGTAGGAGAATCGTATATCGTAGGATACCAGTTAGTAGATGATGAAAATGGGGAAGAACCATATGCTCAAGTTAGGATGACAGCCGTAATTGAACGAATGGAGAATATTACACCGGATCCGGCATCGGGACGCATATTTGATAGAATTCTTACGAAGCCATGTAATGCTATAACCTTACTTGCTTGGGGAAGGGTCGGGGAACAACAAATAAATGATGCAATGGTCATAGCTTCTCAAAAATGGGGAATTGTATTTGACTAGATTATTTCGAAAATGGGTTAATGTCTAGTAGGATGAGATTATGCCGATATCTTTAGTAAAATAAAACAGAAAAGAGTAAGAGAGTAATTTTTTTATACCATTATACACAAGGTAGTGTGCGGATGCTTAAAACATAAGATTGAGGTATGAAGTTAACTGGTATTTTACTTTATTAAGTGCTTGTAAGTGCGACTATGGATTTTGACAACTGATAAGAAGACTTGATTAAGGTGGAGTGAGTTGAATTCAAGATAATGGATCGAAAAGTCAGGAACCCTAGCCGAAAGGAAGAGTATTCTTTATATTATTCCTTTCAAGAAATACATTGCCTTAAGAGGAGAGGGATTATGAAAAATAATAGTTTTCTAGAGAGTGGGGATTATATTCTTTTTACTGATTCATGGCATCCAACAATAAATCCATCTTCACGGATGCCGATTCATCATATGAGGTATAAACTTCTTTTCTCAGAACGGGTTGGTATACTCACAGAGGTTCCTAGAAGAAATGGTGGATCTACTTTGAGAGAGATGCTTTTCTCTGGATTAGGGTTAGAGGTGAGAGAATTAAACAAACCAGTTGAGTGGTTCCCTTGGTGGAAAAGTTGTAATGATTCGCAAGTTATGTGCTTTATCAAGGATATTATTAACGCTGGGGAAGCAAGTGGTGATAGTTATGCAAAAAAGTCATATTTAGATTTCTATTATAGATATCTAGATATTAGCTCTCAGAATCCATCATACACAGTTGGGGAGGCAATCAATGAGATAAACAATGATTTTTGCCATGAAATGACAGGGATAATTGCCCCTAAACTTGTTACTTATACAAAGCATAGTAACTATGCGAGGGTGGTATCTTCTTATGAGATAATAAAAAACGAAGTATATGACATATTAGATGGGTTACTTGAACTTTGGGCAAGAGAATTGTTTGGAATGGTGGGGATTATTACCGAATATAAGAATAAATCTTGGAGAATTCGATACTCGTTGGGTAAAAGATATTTCACTGCAGTAAACATACTGAACGAGAACGATAAGTTCAGACTAACATCCGATATGGTGCTTTCATTGTTTATGGAGAGATTGATTCTTCCAGGTTCTGTACTTTCTTGTACTCTCGAATGCATCGTGGCTTGTCAGGGAAGCAGAGTGTTTCACTACGGCAATACTTATGGCTGTTTTGAGTTGTTAGAGAAAGTGGTAGGACTATCACAGGATGAAAAAAATCGGATAGGGTATTTTGCTGATGATACGGACTCATGGAATTACGCGGAATTGATTAAGGTTGATGGGGCTGGTTACCCTATTCATTTGCTTGATACATGGAATAGAAAAATTATACACGGTAAAATATTAGAACTTATTAAGGAGAGTTATGATAGTCAGAAGACAATTATGATTTCTTTAGGAAAGGATGATTTTCTTGTGAGCATGACTTACAAAAATACTCCTGAGTGCCTGTTGAAACTCCGTAAAAAAATCTATTTATACGCTCCGTTTTGGGATGAAGTACACGGAGAGCATGAGGTGGAAGTATCGGACAATATCGGAGGATGTGAGCCGGAAGAAGTGGCTGGAGCCAGCCCTTCCATCAGCAGAAATCCGATGAGAAGCATCTCCTTCATTTGATATCTGTCCAGTACTCTTGTATTCAAACAGTTCATCTACTGGGCAGTTTAAGAAGTTTGCCAAGCGCATGGCATAGAGGAGGCTGGGAATGGTATGACCGTTTTCTATGTTGATAAGAGTACGCACATTCATATCAGCTCCATTAAGGAGACTGCCCCTGCTCGATCAGAGGACTGATGATCCTGTCTTTCTGGTGAAGTTCACGTCTGGTCATGCTGATGCCAGAACGGGAATCTTTAAGACATTCACGATATTTGCGGTCAGCAAACCTGGCATTGTAAGTATATTTGTGTGCGATGGTACAGTGGGAAAGCTGTTTGTCACAGCCGTTGCAGACGTAGGGAGCTTTATCGAGCCGGCTGTAGCGTTCTTTTTCAAAGTCGGGGCAGGTCTGATTGGAGGTAGGGCAGGAAGTACACTTGATACCGCAAAGAAGGATTTTTCCACAGGCATTGGTCTTTTTGCAATGATAGCGGTGGACACAAAAGTTTTTGGCATTATAAAAGGTACCTTTGTGATACCAGTCGGACAGGCGGTGTGCCTTCACCCCCTTGGAGATGGTAGTAGGATCCTTACATAAGAAGCGTGCGATATCCTTAAAGGAAGTACCTTTGGAAAGTTCATTCTGGATGTAGATACGATCATCCAGAGTTAAGTGTTTCTGATTACTAGGTATATATTTACTCATAGTCTTATTCCTCCAACTGCTGTCAGAAGGAAAGATAAGCCTATCACTTTTAGATGAAAGAGTAAATATCGACTGTGAGGGGGTAAATTCCACCGCATAAGCGGGCGGTGAATTTAAATAAAAAATTTAGGAGAAAAAATAGTTTGGGTATGATTTGACAGCCACACTATTTTTGTTACAATATATAATAGATTCGTTCTATAAATTGCAAATGAGTAAAAGGAGAAAGATTACGATGGATTTAAGGGATATATATTGGGGAGATGAAAGTGCTGAGAATGATGTGAATCTTCTAAAATATTTCATTGAACCCCGGAAAATAGAGAGAATGGTTCGACAATCAAAATCGATTATTGTTGGGCGAAAAGGTGCAGGAAAAAGTGCAATCAGGAAATACTTATCTGATTATATGAAAAATCAAGGGCGAAAACAGATAGTTATTGAAGCAGCACCGAATTATTCATTTATTTCTGCTGTGAAGAGTGATGATGAAATTATACTAAAAAATGAGATTTTTTATCAAAATTTATGGTGTCAGTATTTGTTCAAATGTGCAATTTGGAATGTGGGAGATATATGTCAAGGAAAAAATGTTTCTAAAAGCGAAGAATATGCAAGAAAACTAGCAGAACAATATGATATGACAAATGCTGATTTTATTGAATCTCTTGCCAATGCTTTGAAAGGCATAAAGGTGTCAGCGGGAGAACATGGAGAGTTTGGCTTAGATATAGAAAGGCAAATAAAAAAACAATTAGGAATAGATACTCTTGCATATCATATTAAGAAATTAGTTGAGTATGGATATAGTTTTACATTTATTGTTGATGACTTGGATTTGGGCTGGGATAACTCGGAGATTGCAAATAACCTGTTATTAGGACTGCTTAGTTCCATTAATTATATGAAATCTCTTGTTAATAACAGTGTAAATATATTTGTGTGTGTTAGAAATGATATGTACGATATTTTGATGGGTGGTACAACGCATAGCGATAAATACCGAAATTGCGAATACATAAATTGGGATGATGATTCTCTTATAGATTTATTGACTGAACGATTAAAATTCAATTACCTTGAAAATAATGAAGCTATTTCAGGAGATATTTTTCATGATGTATTTCCAGAAAAGGTTGGTAGAGTTTATGTAAAAAAATGGTTGTTGGATAGAACGCTTCAAAGACCTAGAGAGCTAATTCAATTGGTAAGAAAGTATACAGAGAGTACAGACGTAAAAGATGCAGAGAAACTAAAAAAAGCTGAAGAAACGTATTCTAAATGGAAATTGGAGGATTTATGTACAGAGCATAAATTTTTATATCCAGGATTATTGGATATTTTTGAATTTTGGAAAAAAGAATTTTATAGAAGCAAATATCATATGACTAAAGAAGAATATGAACCGATAATAAGAAAGATATTTAAAAAAATGGATTTACAGGAGAAGTGGTTTACAAATCTTGTTGATACCAATGATATGGAGGGCTTTATGAAGATATTGTATAACATTGGATTTATTGGTGATTTTATTCGAGGTGGCCAAGGTGGAAATAAAGTAATATATGCGTATCAAGAAGATGGTGATTCTCCGCAGTTAAAAGAAATACAAATTCATCCATGCTTTAGAAAAACCTTGGGGGTAGTAGAACGAATTAGAACGAAAAATAATTAATAGGGGGAATAAAAGGGGGGGTAAGTCACAAGAGTCGTATCCCTTATGCTTTAGTACTTTTGCTATATTATAGGAAATAACTGGATTCATACGGGGGTATTATGCTCAGCTTTAAGTGTATAAAAAATGAAAAAGGTGTCTAACTTTTGTTGACTAGTGCTACAAATTTCGGACTTCCCATAGGAGACAGCTATCAGAGGAAAAAGATGCAGGATATCATAGATGAGCCGGGACAGCTAGATGTAGTATTGCATAGCCTGCGTCATACTAGTGTTACCTACAAGTTGAAACTCAGTGGCGGAGATATTAAAGCAGTCTAGGGAGATTCCGGCCATGCTCAGGCAGACATGGTAATGGAAGTGTATGGACATATCCTTGATGAAGACCGAAGGAAGAATGCGGAACTTATGGAGAATGCCTTTTATAATAAGGAAA